>Ga0172371_10001490_pt1 | contig 37256 bp, 40 predicted proteins | sample Lak12m_FD_114543 | JGI IMG/M metagenome (GOLD analysis project Ga0172371, IMG submission 114543) | Freshwater microbial communities from Kabuno Bay, South-Kivu, Congo - kab_022012_12m | ecosystem: Environmental > Aquatic > Freshwater > Lake | place: Democratic Republic of the Congo: South-Kivu... | reverse complement strand
CGGTGGACCCGGCCGCCGTGACGCGCCTGGTCGCCCGGCTCACGGAGCTGGGCCTCGTGGAGCGCGAAGCCGACGCCCGCGACGGACGGCGACGGCCGGTGCTCCTCACCGGCGAGGGCCGCCGCCGTATGGGCGCCCTCCACGCGGCGCTCCACAAGCGAGAGGCCGTCATGACGCAGAACCTCGACCCTCAGGACATCGCGGCGACGATACGCGTGCTGGCGTCGATGCGTCTCGCCGCCGACGCCCTTTCACGCCGGCCGTAGCGTCGGCTTCCGCCGGCACCGCCGGCGCGCAAGGAGGTGGCTCATGCACACTACCGCCGAGACCCGCTGGAACCAGCGACGGTTCGTCGCCGTCGCCGCGGCCCTCTCGGGCCTGGCGCTCCCGGCCACCGGCCTCGCCGACCACCTGTCGGGCCAGGCCGGCGCCCCGGCGAGCTGGTCCGTCGTCCACACGTCGCTCGGCACGCTGTTCGCCGGCCTCGTCATCTGGCACTGCGTGCTGAACCGGCGCGCACTTGCGCACCACCTCCGTGACACCAGACGCGCCGTCGCCGGCCGCGAGGCCTTGGCCGCCGCCGTCCTCGTCGGGGTGGTGCTGGCGGCGACCGTCCTCCACGCCCTGGTGGGTCCGTGAGCCGCCGCCGCACCGTGCACGGGCGCGATGCCACGGACTACGTGCAGCTCGACTCCTCCTGCTGCGAGGCGTGCTGGAAGTGCCTCGAGGTGTGCCCCAACGAGGTGCTCGGCAAGGTCGACGTGCTGTTCCACCGGCACGCGAAGCTCCGTGCGCCCGAGGCGTGCACCGGGTGCGGGCGCTGCGCGAAGGTCTGCGAGAGCGGCGCGCTCAGGCGGCGGGCCGACGCCCCGCGCCGCGAACGGGTCGCGATGCCGCCCGCAGGCGCGGCGGCTCAGTCCGGGTAGTCGTCGCGGTCGGCCACGCCGACGACCGGCTCGCCGAGCAGGCGGCGGCGCACGTTGCCGGCGGCGCGGCGCAGGCCGAGGACGAACCACCCGTCCACGATGCCCGAGTTGTGCGGCGAGCCCAGCACGTTGGGCAGGTCGAGGAACGGGTGGGCGAGAGTGAACTGCTCGCCGGCGCCGGGCTCGTCCCACCACACGTCCAGTCCCGCCGCGAAACGCGGATGCTCGCGCAGGTGGTGGTACAGCGCGGCTTCGTCGACGATGGCGCCGCGCGCGACGTTGACGAGGATGGCGTCGTCGCGCATCCAGCCCAGCTCGCGGGCGCCGATGAGGCCGCGCGTGGCGTGTGTCAGCGGCAGGGTGAGGACGACCACGTGCGCCGCACGCAGCACCGGCTCCAGAGCGGCGAGCGTGCCGATGAAGTCGACGGGCTCGCCGGTCACGCCGCTCGTGTTGACCGCGTACACGCGCATGCCCAGCGCGCGGGCCAGCGCGGCGACGGCGCGGCCGATGGCGCCGTAGCCCAGCACGGCGCAGGTGCGCCCGCGCAGCTCCCGCGTGGGCACATCCTCGTTGAAGACGCCGCGCCGCAGCTCCTCGTGCTCCGCGGGCAGGCGCTTGGCGAGGGCGAGCACCATCGCGAGGACGTGCTCGGCCATGGGCTCGGCCCAGCCGCCCACGTTGCCGGCCACCGTGACGCCGGCCGGCACGCGCCCGAAGGGCACGTGGTCGAGGCCGGCGGAGAACAGCTGCAGGAAGAGCTCTGGCGCGCCCGCCTCCCGGCGGCTCGCCAGCACGTCCCAATCCTCGTGCTCGAGCTCCGTGGCGATCTGCCACGCGAGCAGGGCGTCGGCGCGCCGCAGGGCGCCGGCGCGCCGCGCGCCGGCCAGCTCGGGCAGGTACACGACCTCCGCGACGTCGCCGAGGACCTCGTCCAGCGCCGCCCGCGACTCTCCGTCGGCGGCGAAGGCCACGAGCACCGCAGCGCGCTCCCCGGTCACGACGTCCCCGCCTTCGCGACGCAGACCCCGCACACCTCACCGGCTCTCACGGCAACCTCCCCTCGGCCGCACGGACCTCGAAGGTGTCCGCTGTGCGGCAGCGGTTCAGGATGGTCGTGTCGTCCACCGGCGCGCCCATCGTCCAGTACACCAGCCCCGCCTCCTCGTAGTAAGTGATCGGCCGCGCGTAGAACCGGCCCTCGTACCCGTGGCTGCGGATGTGGACGACCAGGCGCACGAACAGATCCTCGTCGACGCGCTCGCGCACGAGGTACTCGTGCGGCCACTCCGGCATGGTCTTCGCGAACGTCCACGTCTCGCCGTCGACGAACGCGCGCAGGTCGGGCGGGAGGAGAACGCTGGTCACCGGCATGGCGCCCCCAAGGTCCGCTGTACGGCTCCGACTCTAGCACCGCTCGCGGACGGCACGGCGTCGCGGCGCGGTGGCCGCGCGTCCCCTACTGCCGCTGCAGCCAGCGCGCCGCAGCGACGCCGGCCCGGGCCCCGTCGCCGGCGGCGATGATGGCCTGCTTGCCGAGCTGGTCGGTGACGTCGCCGGCGGCGAACACGCCGGGCTGGCTGGTCATGAGCGTGCGGTCCACCTCGATCTCGCCGGCCTCGTTGGTCCTCACGAGCCCGCCGGTGAACTGCGCCGGCGCAGTGGAGCCGATCTCGATGAAGACCGCGTCGACGGGCACGGTCTGCGCGCCCGATCCGTCCTCGATCACGATGCCCGCGACCTGCTCGTCGCCGAGGATCCGGGTCACCTTCGCGTCGAGGCGCTGGTCGACGTTGGGGCTCGCCGCGAGCTTCGCAAGCAGGCTCTCGTCGGCACGCAGCGGCTTGTCGTTGACGAGCACGACGTGCGCCTCGAGGGCGGCGAGCTGCAGCGCTGCGCCGGCCGCCGTCTCGCCCGGCCCCACCACGGCGGCCGGGCGCCCGCGGAAGAACGCGGCGTCGCACGTGGCGCAGTAGCTGACGCCGCGGCCCAGCAGCTCCTGCTCGCCGGGCACGGCGAGGCGCGCCGGGGCGCGCCCGGTGGCGATGACCACGGCGCGGCCCGTCAGCGCGAGGCCCTCCTTGGTGAAGACCTCGAAGACGCCGTCGCCGGGCACCAGCGCGTCGACCTCCCGGCCTGCGAAGGTGTCGATGGCGAAGGACTCCACGTGCTCGCGGAAGCTGCGCGCCAGCTCGTCGCCGGCGACGAGCCCCCTGCCGAGGTAGTTGCCGACCTTGCCGGCCCACCTGATCTGGCCGCCGAGCTCGCCGGCGACAACAGCGGTGCTGAGGCCGTGGCGGGCGGTGTAGACGGCGGCGGCTGAGCCTGCGGGCCCGCCGCCGATGACGACGACATCGTAGCGATCCTTGGGCTGGTCGGTCATGGGGTCACGCTCGCTGGTGTCGGGGACTCGGCACATGCAGCATGCCCGCAGGACGGGCGAGCCTCACCCCGTCGGCGCCGCCGTGGCCGCGGACCGAGTCAGGCCGGCACCGGCTCCGCGATGCGCCGGCCGAGCGCCTCTTCGAGCAGACCCCGGGCCTCCGCCTCGCTGACGCCGCGCGCGTACTTGAGCTCGCTGGCCAGGTGCTTCTGTGCCTTCACCATGAGCTGCTTCTCGCCGACCGGCAGCGCCTTGGCAGCGTCGCGCAGGGCGAGGGCGCGCACCACCTGGGCGAGCTCGAGCGCATCGCCGGTGCCGAGCATGTCCTGCATGCGCCTGGAACGCGCGATCCAGCTCTCGGGCATGCGCGGACGGCCGCTCCGCAGGGTCGCGAAGACCCGCTCCACATCCTCGGCGGACATGACCGCGCGCAGCCGCGTGCGAGCCTTGTCGGCCGGCATCATCACGGTCAGGTCGTTGTGCGCGATCGCGATGGTGAGGTACTCACGCCGCAGGCCGTCAGACTCCCGCTGCCCGATGCCGACGATCTCCCCGGCGCCGTGACCCGCGCAGACGACCTTGTCCCCGATGGAATACATGCAGTGACCCTCCTCGGCCTGGTGCTGGTGGCGCCCCTACTGCCCCTGTGCGTGGCACGCCCTCCGCAAGGAGGGAGGCGATGGCGCCGGACATCCCCGACCCCGCGACGGCGTCACCGCCGGCGGGCTCGAGCAGAGCTCAGAGCGCGCGGCGGCGCAGGCGTGGGGGTACGTCGGTGCCAAGTAGTGTAGCGGAACGAACGGCGGTATGCAGCCGGGGCGCGCCGGGCCGGCGCCTGACGGCGCCGGCCCGGCGCGTGACCCGCGTCGTCCCGGCTCCTCACGGGTCGCGCGAAGAGCCTGCGATGCATCAGGCCGCGCGCCGCACGGCGGGCTGCTCGCCCGGCCGCGCTGCGCCGCTCCCGGCGACCTCGCGGGGCGCGGCGGCCACAGCGGCGGCCTGCCGCCAGTCGCCGTGCGCGATGAGCCCGTAGACGGCCAAGCCGTACACGCCCATCAGGACGAGCGACCACAGCGGATACGCCTGCGCGGACAGCATCTGCGCGAGGAACGCCAGGCCGGCGACCGCGACGCCGGCCCACCGCGACCACTCACTGCGCGTGGCGGCGACGGCGAGGCCCGAGAGCACGGCCGCGACGCCGAGGCCGAACGTGATCCACCCCCAGGTGCTCAGGCCGCTGAACCAGAACACCGCGCTCGAAGAGAAGAAGGAGGACTTGTACACGGCCATCAGGCCGTCGAGGATGGCGGCGATGCCGCCGAGGAGGAGGACCGCGGCCGCGAACGCCGGCCATCCCGCGGTCCTCGTAGGACTCTGTTCCATCTCAACACCTCATTGGTGCCGACTGCTATGACCTCCCCTCCAGTTCGAGTGGTGCCCGCAACGGCGGCGCGTGCAACGTCGGCGAAGCGCACCTGCGACGGGGGACCGGCGACGGGGCCGGCCGCTGCGCGGCCGGCCCCGTCGCCGGTCGACCCGTTCTCGCGCATCTCAGGTCAGCGCGCGCTCCGCGGTCGCGGGGGCGTGCGCGGTCGCCGCCTGCACGCCTCCGTCCCGCGCCCCGGCCGGGGCCGGCGCCGCGGCCTGCTTCGGCGCCGCCGGCAGCGGCCTCATCCCGCACAGCCACCGGGCCACGCTCGCGCGCCGGATGGCGAGGTCGTACACCAGCACGCTCACGACCACCGACACCGCGAGGATCGCCGCGAACTTCAGCGGCACGCCGGCGTCCCAGCGCACCACCATGAAGGCCACCGCAACGATCACCGTCTGGTGCAGAAGGTACACCGGGTACGAGGCCTCGGCGGCGTAGGTGGTGAAGCGGCTGGAGGCACGCAGGAAGCGCCGGCCGTAGGCGAGCAGCGCCACCAGGAAGCACCAGGGCAGCAGCGTGCTCAGGTAGAGCCCGAGCGGCGCGCCGGCCCAGCCCGGCAGCGCCGGCCAGCCGTACACGTTGAAGGTCGCCACCACGACGCAGGCGAGCGGCCCGAGCAGCAGGGCCGCCAGACGGTGCCTGTCGATGGCCTGCCGGAAGCGGGCGTCGGCCATCACCACGTACCCGAGCACGAAGATCGTGAAGTAGTAGACGGGGTTGCCGCCGGCGATCTCAGGCGCGTACTTCGCCGGCACCAGCGCGAGCGCGAAGAGCAGGACCACGCCCGGCGCGGAGGCCGCACGGGCGAGCGCGCCCACCACGCGGCGCCCGGCGTGGCGACGCAGGAAGAGGAACACGGGCAGGGCGAGCAGGGCGTAGACCAGCAGGTGCACGATGAACCAGAGGTGGCCCCAGGTGTGGCCGCCGAGGAAGTAGCCGTCCATGTCCGCGCCGTTCAGCTGGAAGAACTGGGGCAGCCACGAGAAGTACCCCGGGGCGCTGCCCGAGTGGCTCAGCAGCCCGAGGTAGGACTGCGGCGGGATCAGCACGACGAGGCCGAAGAGGAACGGCACCAGCAGGCGCTTGACGCGCTCGCCGGCGTAGGCGCGGCCGCTGCGACGGCCGAGCGCGAACCAGGTGGCGGCACCGGCGAGCAGGAAGAGCAGGGGCATGTGCCAGGGCTCCATGAAGGCGATGAACCAGGTGAGGCCGGAGCTGAGCTGGTCGTTCTTGACGTAGAAGTCGCTCCAGACGTCGAAGACGCGCGCCGTGTGAAAGGGGAACAGAAGCAGCACCGCGAGGATGCGGAGCCAGGCGATGTCCATGCGGCGCTCGCCCGACACGGTCCTGAGATCGATGGCCTTCGACATGACGCACCTCCAACGGGGGGACTGGTCTGCGTGCAGTCCCATCCTCGCGGTGCGGCCGGGCCGGCACATCGGGCGCCGGGCGCGTCTTGACGGCAGCCCGGCGGAGGATCTTCTGCGGGCGGCGTAGGTCTCGAGACCTACGCCCCGCGGCCAAGGGACGGCGGCGCCTGCGCAGTCCGGCCGCGGGCGCCGGCGGCGGGGCGTCGCGCGTGCCCGGGTCAGGCTCCGGACCCCGACGCGGCGCCCGCCGGCGCGTACGCCGCGCCGCGCGTGCCCGGGTCAGCCGGCCGCGGGCCGCAGCTCGGCGATGAGGCCGCGCATGTCGGCCAGCGCCTGCTGCGTGTCGGCCTGGATCGCGGCCAGCCGCGCCGCGGCCTCGGCGGCGAGCGCGGCGTCCGTGCGCCCGGCCGCGTCCGCGGCGCCGGCCGGGGCCGCGGTGCCGGTCGCGCTCGCGGCGCCGGCCGCAGCTGCCACGCCGGCAGCGCTGCCGTCGCCGGCCGCGTCCGCCGCCGCGAGCAGGCCCCGCACCTCCTGCGCGGAGGCCTCGATGCCGGCGATGCGCGCGGCCACGGAGTCGTTCAGGTCACGCGCCACGCGGTCGCGCTCGCCCACGGCCGCGAGCCGGCCGGCCTGCGCCGCGTACTCCTCCAGCTGTGCCTGCGCGGCGCGCAGGTCGTCCAGCATCACCTGACTCTGATGTCGCGCCGACTCGAGCTCGCGCGCCACCACGACGCAGGCGGCGAGCACCACCTCCGGCGCGACCGAGACGGCCGCCACGGCGAGCCCGTCCAGCAACCCCTGGAACACGAGCAGCGGCACCGTGGTCAGCGCGGCGATGGCGCCGACCCACCCCCAGACCGTGCGCCCCGTGAACACCACGGCGGCCTCGGCCGCGAGGGGGACGAACAGCGACGCCGTGAAATCGACCTCGGTCTCGACCAGCACGAGCACAAGGATCACCAGGCACTGCACCACGAGCAGGGCGTGCACGGCCCAGCGCGCGCGCGGCGTGCGCAGGATCGCGAGCACGAAGAGCGCGACCGAGAGCGCTCCCAGCCCGACGTACCACAGCCGCACCTGTGCGTCGTCGACGACGACCAGCCCGCGGGCGAGCTCGGCGACGAAGGCGAAGCAGCCCACGGCGACCACGACGAGGCGCAGCGCCGGCGAGATGGAGCCGGCGTCCGCCCGCGCCTGCGTCCCCGCCGGCGTCCCTCCGGCCGGTCCCGGTGTCGCGGGCGCCGTCACGCCTCGTCCGCGAGCCCGCTCTTGATGACGTGGATCGCCAGCTGCGTGCGGTCCTTGAGGCCGAGCTTGGTGAGCACGTGGCTCACGTGGGCCTTCACCGTCTTGTCGCTGATCCACAAGCGGCCGGCGATCTCGTGGTTGGTCAGCCCCTGCGCCACGAGGCGCGCCACCTCGAGCTCGCGGTCGGTGAGCTCGTCGGGGCGCTCTGCCGGCGGCGCGGCCGCGGGCGGCGGCGCGCCGCCGCCCGACCTCGCCGCCGCCATGAGCTTGCGCGCGACCTCGGGGTGCAGCCGCGGCTCGCCGCGGTACGCGGCGCGCACGGCGGCCACCAGGTCCTCCGGGGTCACGTCCTTGAGCAGGTAGCTCACGGCTCCGGCCTCGATGGCCGGGAAGATCTGGGCGTCGTCGGCGAAGCTTGTGAGGACGATCACGTTGATGGCGCGGCCCAGCTCGCCGATGCGGCGCGTGGCCGCGATGCCGTCCAGCCCCGGCATCACGAGGTCCATGAGCACCACGTCCGGACCCAGGCGCGCGGCCATCTCCACGGCCACCGCCCCGTCCTCGGCCTCTCCCACCACGACCACGTCGTCCTGCAGCTCCAGAAAGGTCCGCAGTCCCTGCCGCACCACCTGGTGGTCGTCCACGATCAGGACCTTGATGTCGCCCTCGCCGGTCACACCGTCTCCCCCTTCGCCATCGCCCCGGCGCCCTCGCGGCGCGTCACCGCCACGCACGTCCCGCGTCCCGGCGCCGCCGTGACCCGCAGCTCCCAGCCCATCTCACCGGCGCGCTCGCGCATGCCGTCCAGCCCCACTCCGGGACCGCCGCGGGCGGCCCCCATGTCGAAGCCGCGGCCGTCGTCCTCGACCTCGAGCGCGAAGGGCTGCGCGCGCCTCAGCCTGACCGTCGCCTGTGTGGCGGCGGCGTGCTTGACGACGTTGTTGAGGGCCTCCTGGGCGATGCGGAAGAGCGCGTGCTCCTCGGCCGCCGTGAGGCCGCCCGCCGCCGGTGCGCCCTCGACCCGGAGCCGCACGCTGAGGCCCTCGGGCCAGGCGCGCTCCGCGAGGTGCCGCCGCAGCAGCACCTCCAGGCCCTCCCTCCCGGCTTCGTCGCCGGCGAGCTCGGAGCCCAGCGCGCGGATCTCCGCGAGCGCACTCCGCCCCAGCTGCGCCAGGCGCTCGAGCAGGTCCGCAACGGCGCCCCGGTCGCGCGGCAGCAGCAGCACCGCCGACTGCGCCGTCAGGTTCATGCTGAACACGGTCTGCGTCACCGAGTCGTGCAGCTCCCGCGCCAGGCGGTGCCGCTCCTCGGCGGCGGCGAGACGCTCCACCTGCCGGGCCGAGGCCGCCACGTCGCGGTTGACGGCCACCACCTCGAGCGCCAGGGCCTCGTTGACCGCGTGCGCCTCGGCCACCCGTGCCGTGATCAGGGTGAACAGCGCGAGGAACACGGCGAGTCCCGCGTACATCAGCGCGAACACCACCGCCTCCACCACGTCGTACGAAAGCGAGAGCGCCAGCACGGTCAGCGGCGCGAACAGCGCGATCCACGAGAAGGTCACCTGCCAGCCGAGCCGCTGCATCGCGCGCATCGCCACAACGCCGAACAGGATCGCGTAGAAGTCGCCGTGCCACACGCGACCCATGAGCACGACGACGACCACCGTCTGCACGGCCAGGGCGAGCGGGCAGAACGGCGCCCACCGCGGCGTGACCGCCGCGTCGAGCACGAGCAGCCCCAGCCAGGACGCGAGCAGCAGGAGCACCTCGGCGAGCAGCGGGTCGCCGGACAGGCCGAGCACGGAGCGGAGGGCCGCGGCCGCGAACAGCAGCACGGCCGTGAGCAGGAAGATGGAGCGGTAGAGCCGCTCGGCTGAGCCAGTCATGCGTCGCGCCACCCGTAGGACGGTCCGCGACCCCGCGGCGCCGGGTGGCGGAGGAACGGCCCCATCATAGCGGGCGGCACCGCGGTGTCCACGGCCGCGAGCGCGGCGCGCCACGCACCCGGGCGCCGCGCAGCGCGCGACCCCGGCGCCGGCCCAGGGACGGCCCGGCGCCGGACGTTTCGCATCCGCGCCCGGGGAAACACTTGCCGCGACAAGTACCTCGCGCGGCCAGGAGACAGCCCCGTCATGCAGACCCGAGACCCCCAGCAACGAGCACAGCTCGTCTACCTGTCCCACGGCGGCGGCCCGCTCCCCATCCTGGGAGAGCCAGGCCACGCGGCCATGGTGGCGTTCATGCGCGAGCTGGGACCGCGACTGCGGCGGCCCGACGCCATCCTCGTGGTCAGCGCCCACTGGGAGGAGCGTGTCGCCACGGTGCAGGGCGCGGCCGCGCCGGAGCTGTACTACGACTACTACGGCTTCCCCGAGGAGTCGTACCACCTCTCGTACCCGGCGCCCGGCGACCCTGGTCTGGCCGCACGCATCGTCACCATGCTTGGTGACAACGGGGTGCCCACGAGCATCGACCCCGAGCGGGGCTTCGACCACGGGCTGTTCATCCCGCTCATGCTCATGTTCCCCGACGCCGGCATCCCGGCGCTGCAGCTCTCGCTGCTCCACAGCCTCGACGCGCGGGCGCACCTCGACCTGGGCAGGGCCCTCGGCGGCCTGCTCGCGGAGAACGTGCTCGTGGTGGGGTCAGGCTTCTCGTTCCACAACCTGCGGGCCTTCGACTGGAGCGGCAAGTACGCACCCGACCCTCGCAACGACGCCTTCCAGGACTGGCTCACCGAGGTCTGCACCGGCGATCTGACGACGCTGGAGCGCGAGAGGCGCCTGACGGAGTGGACGGCGGCTCCGGCGGCGCGCTACTGCCACCCGCGTGAGGAGCACCTGCTGCCGCTGCACGTGTGCGCCGGCATGGCGCAGACGCGCGCCGAGCTCATCTTCGACGACGTGATCTCCAGCAAGCGCTCGCTGGCGTTGCTCTGGTCCTGAGGGCGGCGCCGTGCCTCCTGCCGGCGCCGCCGGCAGGCGTGTCCGCGGGCGGGACTCAGGAGTAGGGTTGGCTGCGAGCCCACGTCAGGCGCCCCCGCCCAGCCCAGTCCCCGGAGCGATCCTATGCCCGCAGAGTCACCGCACTACGCGCTCATCAAGGACTACGACCTCGCCGTCCCCATGCGCGACGGGGTCAACCTCATGGTCGACGTCTACAGGCCCGACGCGCCCGGCGCCTTCCCCGTCCTCTACACCTGCGCCATGCACAACAAGGACCTGCAGCGCGTCGAGCTGGCCGAGAACCTCGCCGTCGGCCAGCCGGCCTGGTCGACGCAGTGGTACGGGGTGATCGAGGCCGGCGATTCGAAGCGCTTCGTGGCGAGCGGCTACGTGCACGTGATCGGCCAGGTGCGCGGCGGCCACAAGTCCGAGGGCGAGCTGATGGTCGGCGACGAGTGGGACCACTACGACACCATCGAGTGGATCACGCAGCAGCCCTGGTGCGACGGCAACGTCGGCATGGTGGGCCTCTCGGCCTTCGCGGCCGAGCAGTGGAAGGCGGCGGCGCAAGGGCACCCGGCGCTCAAGGCGATCTTCCCGCTCGACGCCGGAGGGTGCTACGGCGGCCTCGAGGGCTTCCGCGACCAGCACCCCGGCGGCGTCATCCAGACGATGCCCTACCACATCGGCCTCTACAACAGCTTGCGCACGCACATATCCACGCCGCCCGAGCTGCCGCCGCCGCTCGAAGAGGCCTGGCAGCGGGCGATGGCCGACCCCGACTACATGATGTACGTGAACCTCTACAACATCCTCACGCTGCGCGGGCAGCGCGACCCGGGGATGTTCTTCCCGCTGCTGTTCCCGTTCGAGCACCCCGGGACCGTCGAGCGCACCGAGGAGCTCCTCCAGAAGATCACGATCCCCTTCGTGACCGGCGCCTTCGAGGGCGCCTACACCTACAAGATGCACTGGCAGGGCGCCCAGGGCTTCTTCCGCGGCGCCGCCTCGGAGCACAAGCACCTCTTCGTGCCGCCGCCGGCCCACGCCGAGCGCCCCTTCCACGAGTGGCACGACGAGATGATCCGCTGGTACGACCACTGGCTGAAGGGCGCAGACAACGGCGTCGAGGACGACCCGGCCGTCAGGGTCTGGGTCATGGGCGAGAACAAGTGGCGCGAGTTCGACGGCTGGCCCGTCCCCGAGACGCGGTGGACCGAGTACTTCCTCCACAGCTGGGAGAAGCTCGACACCCGCGGTCACCTCGCGCCGGACGAGACCTTCGTGAACGAGCCGCCCGACGCCTTCGTGCAGATGCCGCCCACGCAGACCAACCGCATCGAGCGCCTGCGCTACCTGACCGAGCCGCTGGCCGAGGACATCCTCATCGTCGGCCCCATCTCGCTGACGCTCCACGCCTCACTCGACCAGGACGACACCAACTGGATCGTGATCCTCAAGGACGTGGGCCCGGACGTCTCGGTGCAGACGGCGCGCCCGGGCGAGCGCGAGGTGCCCGCGCATCTGCCCGAGCGCGAGCTCACGCGCGGCTGGCTGAAAGCCTCGCGCCGCGCCCTCGACGCGGAGCGCTCCACGCCATGGAAGCCGTGGCACAGGCTCAGCCCGGACTCCATCGAGCCGGTCGTGCCCGGCGAGGTGAACGAGTACCAGATCGAGATCCTCGCCACGGCCAACCTGTTCAAGACCGGCCACCGCATCTGCCTCGAGATCACCAGCCTGGACCTGACGGAGGGCGTGGCCGGCGAGACCGCCGTGGAGTACATCCCCAGCCACGTGTGCTCGAGCCGCACGGTGCTGCACAAGGTGTTCCACAACGCGGAGTACCCGTCGCGACTGTTGCTGCCGGTGATGCCCGCGAGCTGACCGCGGGCCGCCGGCCGCGGGTCTACCGCGCCGCGTCCGCCCTGATCGCCTCGCCGTCGAACACCGGCACCACGTCCACGAGGTCCGGCGTGAACGAGTACGGCAGCACGTCGTCCAGGCCCAGCCTCTGCAGGCGGTGGCGCTGGGCCGCCTTCTCGATGTAGCCCAGCACGTCGCCCTCGGCCAGGCCCCACAGGTCGAGTGCAGCGTGGGCCGAGTCGCACTCGGTGCGGAAGAGGCCCGTGTCCAGCAGCCTGCGCGTGAGCGCCCCGGCGAAGAGCGTGTCCTCGAGGCAGAACCTGTCCTTCCAGCCCGAGCACAGGACGACCACGTCCTGCCGCCGCTCCGCGAGCCACGCCGTGAGCGCCGAGATGTTGATGAAGGCGCCGATGACGATGCCGCCGGCGCCCCTGGCGAGGTGCAGCGCCCGCGTGCCGTTTGTCGTGCAGTAGACGAGCGTCTCGCCGCCGATGGCCTCTGTGGTGAAACTGAAGGCGGAGTTGCCGAAGTCGGCGAAGTCGCGCTGTACGCCGTCCTTCTCGGAGGCGACCAGGAAGCCCTGCTCCTTGAGCCTCCGCGCCTCGGCGGCGGTCGCGACCGGGATGATGGCTTCCACCCCGTTCGCCACCGCGGCGCAGATCGTCGTCGTGGCGCGCAGGACGTCCACCAGCACGACGACGAACTCGCCGCTGGCGACGATGTCCGCATAGAGCTTCGGTGAGAAGCAGACCTCGACAGACCTCTGGTCGTGCACCGCCGCCGTCCTTTCGCGCCGTCGCCGCCGGCGGCCGGCGCGCCTTCGCACGGCCGCCGTCGCCGCCGGTCACCCTAGCCTATGCGGCGCCTGCGGTCCACGAGGCCGACCCGCCTGCCGGCAGAGGAAGCAACGCGCACTCGACGCGCGGCGGGGAAGGGATACACTGGCGGCGAGGTCGCCAAGCCACGGCTCCCGGAGCGGCTGTGAGTCCTGGATCGCCCGTCCCGCTTCTCTCCACGAAGCTGCACCTGCCGCCGGTGCGGCCCGGCGCCGTCGAGCGTCCCCGCCTGACGGCGCAACTGGACGCCGGCCTGCAGACGAGGCTCACCCTCGTCTCCGCGCCCGCGGGCTTCGGCAAGACGACGCTGGTCGGCCGCTGGGCCGCCGCCTGCGGCAGGCCGGTCGCCTGGCTGTCGCTGGACGAGCGCGACGACGACCCCTCGACCTTCCTCACCTACCTCGTCGCCGCCCTGCGGACCGTCTCGCCCGAGACCGGGGCGGGGCTGGCGGCGGTCCTGCAGTCGCCGCAGCCGCCGCCGCTGGAGGCGGTCCTCACGGCCCTGCTCAACGAGATCGCCGCCGTCCCCGACGACGTCGTGCTCGTCCTCGACGACTACCACGTGCTCGACTCCACGCCGGTCGACGAGGCCCTCGCCTTCCTGCTCGAGCACCTGCCGCCGCAGCTGCACCTCGTCGTCGCCACGCGCGAGGACCCCCGCCTGCCCCTCGCCCGCCTGCGGGCGCGGGGCCACCTGACCGAGGTTCGCGCCGCCGACCTGCGTTTCACCCCCGCCGAGGCCGCCGAGTTCCTCGAGCGTGTGATGGGCCTGGACCTCTCGCCCGAGGACGTGAACGCCCTGGAGGCGCGCACCGAGGGCTGGATCGCCGGCCTGCAGCTGGCCGCCGTCGCCCTGCAGGCGGCTCCAAACGCGGCCGAGTCCGTGCGCGCCTTCACCGGCAGCCACCGCTTCGTCCTGGACTACCTGCTCGAGGAGGTCCTGGAACGACAGCCCGCCGAGCTCCGCAGCTTCCTGCTCCGCACCGCCGTCCTCGAGCGTCTGTGCGGGCCGCTGTGCGACGCCGTGCTGCAGTCCCCGGCCGGCTCCGGCGAGGAGACCCTGCGCGCCGCCGAGCGTGCCAACCTGTTCGTCGTCCCCCTCGACGAGCGGCGGCGCTGGTACCGCTACCACCACCTCTTCGGCGACCTGCTGCGCCACCGGCTGGGGCGGAGCGCGACGGCGGGGGAGATCGCGGGACTGCACGTGCGGGCCGCCGAGTGGTACGAGCGCGACGGCCAGCTGCCGGAGGCCTTCCGCCACGCGGCGCTCGCCGGCGACGTGGCGCGCGCCGAGCGTCTGCTCGACGGCGGCGCGATGGAGCTGCACCTGCGCAGCGTCCTGCTGCCCGTCCTCGACTGGCTGGCCGCCCTGCCGCGCACCGTGCTTGACGCTCGCCCCAGCCTCTGGGTGCGCTGGGCGACTCTGGCGCTGCTGGCGTCGCGATCCGCGGGCGTCGAGGAGAGGCTGCAGGCGGCGGAGAGCGCCCTGCGCGGCGCCGAGCTCGACGACGTCACGCGCGACCTCGTGGGGCGCATCGCCTGCGCGCGGGCCACGCTGGCGCTCACGCGCTACGACGTCGCGGAGATGGCACAGCAGGCGCGCCGCGCCGGCGAGTACCTGCTCCCCGAGGACCTGCCCTTCCGTTTCACCGCCGCCTGGGTCGGGACCATGGCCCACCTGTTCGCCGGCGACCGGACGGCCGCCGCCCGCGCCTGTCGCGACTGCGTCGAGCTCAGCGAGCGGTCCGGACAGGCGTTCGCGCAGATCCTGACGGCCGAGACCCTGGGCAACCTGGAGGAGCTGGACAACCGGCTGCCCCAGGCCGCGGGCAGCTACCGGCGGGCACTGGAGATCGCCGGCGAGCAGCCGCTGCCCAGCGCCGAAGAGGTGCACCTCGGCCTGGCCCGCATCGCGTACGAGTGGGACGACCTGGACGCGGCCGAACGGCATGGGCGGCAGAGCCGGCGGCTGGCCGGGTTCTACGACGGCGCCATCGACCGCTCCCTGGCGAGTGAGGTCTTCCTCGCCCGGGTGGCCCTCGCCCGCGGCGACGCGGACGGCGCGGCGGCGGCGCTGGCCGCGGCGCAGCGTACCGCGCAGGAGAACGGCTTCGTCCTGCGCCTGCCGGAGATCGCCGCCGCCCAGGTCGTGACCCTCATCCGGCAGGGGCGACCGGACGAAGCCGGCAGGCTGGCCGGGTCTTTCGAGCTGCCGCTCAGCCGGGCGCGCGTGCTCATCGCCACGGGTGAGCCGGCCGCCGCCCTGGACGTGCTCGAGCCGTGGCGGCGCGAGATGGAGGCCCGCTGCTGGGCCGACGAGCGCCTGCGGGCGGTCGTGCTGCAGGCCGTCGCCGGGCACGCGTTCGGCGACGGCGAGGCGGCGGCACGAGCGCTGGACGAGGCGCTCGCCCTGGCAGAGCCGGGCGGCTTTGTGCGCCTGTTCATCGACGAAGGCGCCCCGCTGGCGAGGCTGCTCGCCGAGGCGGCGGCGCGCGGCGTCAGGCCCGACTACGTGCGCCGCCTGCTGGCCGCGTTCAGGGCGGAGGCGCGGCGGGCGGGGCCCGCCCCGACGGGCCGGTCCGCCTCGCCGGCCGGCCCGGGCGCCTCCGCGGCCGGCCACGCTCCCTCCCCGGCCGAGCCCCTCAGCCCGCGCGAGCTCGACGTCCTGCGCCTGGTCGCGCAGGGCCTCTCGAACCAGGAGATCGGCGCGCGCCTGTTCCTCGCCCTCGACACCGTGAAGGGCCACAACCGCCGCATCTTCGAGAAGCTCGGCGTGCGGCGCCGCACCGAGGCCGTGGCCCGCGCCCGCGAGCTGGGCCTGCTGTAGGACCACACCCCGGACCACACCGAAGTGTCTACCGGCGGATCGGCCCTGCGCCTAGATTGCCTGTGTGCCCGGCCGTCGGCACCGACGGTCGTCAAGCTCGCAGGAGCCACAGGCAGATGCCGGACCAGCTTCACCATCGGGACGAGACAGAGCACCCGCCGATCTACGAGATCAGGCTCGGCGGCCACCTCGACGCGGCCTGGGGAGACTGGTTCCCCGGCATGGCCGTCACACGGGAGGAGGACGGCGACATGCTCCTCACCGGTCCGGTGGCCGATCAGGCCGCGCTGCACGGACTCTTCAGGAGGGTGCGCGACCTGGGCGTGCCCCTGATCGCGGTCGGCCGCGTCGAGCGCGGCCGCACCTCATCGTCAACCAAGAAGGCAAGGAGACTGCCATGAAGACCTACCGCACGACTGCCGTCGCCGTCGGCATCCTGTTCATCCTGGCCACTGCACTCTCGCTGCTCGGCAGCGCCCTGGCGGGCGGCGTCGGCGGCGCCGGCGACCATCTCGACACAATCGCCGCGCACGCGGACGCGTTCATCGGCGGAGCCATCCTCACCGTGCTCGCCGGCGTCTGCTGTGTGCTGATCGCGGCGCTGCTGTTCCCCGTCCTGAGGCGGGTCAACGAAGGCATGGCCCTGGGGTACGTCGGGCTGCGGATCATGGAAGCGATGACGCTTCTGGTGACCGCCGTCAGCGTGCTGCTGCTGGTGACGCTCGGCCGGCAGTCCCTGGCCGCGGACGTACCTGCCGGCTCGCTCCGGGGAGCCGCAGCGCTGGTCGAGGGCCTGCACGCGTGGGCCTTTCCGCTGAACCCGATCGTGTTCTTCCTGGGCGCCGTGCTCCTCTACTCCCTTCTGTACACGTCGAGGCTCGTGCCGCGGTGGCTCTCGCTGTGGGGGCTCCTGGGTGCCGCGGCGGTGTTCGCGTTCGCTCTGTTGAAGCTGTACGGCGGAGGCACCATGCTGCTCGCCGTGCCCATCGGCGTGCAAGAGATGGTCCTGGCCGGGTGGCTCATCGTCAGAGGCTTCGACGCGGCCGCGCTCGCGGGCGTGACCGCCGACGGAGCCGCGCAGGAGACCGGGCCGCGCGCGCCGAAGGCGAAGGCGCGCGGCCGCCGCGAGGCGCCCGTCCTCGCACGGCCCGAGACGCAGGCGTGACCATGAAGGCCTACGTGTGCCCGAAGTACGGACCGCCCGAGGTCCTGCGCCTCACCGAGGTCGCGACACCGGCACCGGCGGACGACGAGGTGCTCGTCAAGGTCCGCGCGACCGCCGTCACGAACAGCGACATCTTCATCCGCGGCAGCCAGATCCCCCTTCGCCACTGGATCCCGATGCGGCTGATGATCGGGCTCACGAGGCCGAGGAGGCGCATCATCGGTCTGGTGCTGGCGGGGGAGGTCGAGTCGGCCGGCAGAGACATCCGGCGCTTCAAGCCCGGGGACCGGGTGTACGGCATCACCTGCCTCGGACTCGGCGCCTACGCCGAGTACACGTGCATGCGCGAGACAGATTCGAACCGCGACGGCTGCCTGGCGCTCATGCCGAAGGACCTGACCTTCGAGGAGGCGACGGCCACCGCCTACGGCGGCCTCCTGGCCCTGCAGTACCTGGAGAAGGGGCACGTGAGGAGTGGCCAGAGGGTGCTCGTCTACGGGGCCTCCGGCACCGCCGGGACCACGGCGGTGCAGGTCGCCAAGCACCTCGGCGCGGACGTCACCGGCGTGTGCAGCACGGCCAACCTGGACCTCGTGAGGTCGCTCGGCGCCGACCGCGCCCTCGACTACACGAGGCAGGACTCACTGGATCCGGAGGAGCGTTTCGACCTCGTCCTCGACGCGGTCGGGCGGCGCAAGACCTCGCGGCTCAAGCAAGCGTGCACGCGGGCGCTCGCCCCGGGTGGCACCTGCGTGTCGATCGACGACGGTCCGCTGCTCCCGGATTCGCAGCGCCTCGATGCGATGCGAGGCCTGGTCGAGGCCGGCCACGTCAGACCGGTCCTCGACAGGACGTACGCGTTCGAGGACATGGTGGCTGCGCACAGGTACGTGGGCCGGGGGCACAAGCGCGGCGGGGTGGCGGTGACCGTCGCTCCGTGAGGGCCCTGGCCACCCGCGGGGCCGCGGCCACCCGCGGGGCCGCGGCCGGCCGCCTGGACCCGGCCGGCCGCCTGGCCCCGGCCGGCTGCGGGGCCCTGGCCGCGCGTGGGACTGCGGATCCCCGCCGGGCCGCCGGCCGCGCGTGATCGCTCCGGTGCCGGCCTGCGGGCACGGCCCGGCAGGTGCTCTCGCCGCCGAGCACGGCGTAGGATGGCGGCAGACTCGTGACCGCTATGCACCCTTCGGAGCGACGCCGCCCCATGACCCCGCGACAGATAGCCCGCGACCTGTACTGGCTGCCGCTCGGCAGGGGACTGCAGGCCGTCAACGTGCACCTCGCCGGCGCGGCCGGCGGCTGGTGCCTCATCGACGCCGGCTGGCCGGAGCACGCGGAGGCCATCCGCCGGGCCGCAGCCGGCCTCTTCGGCACGGGCTCCCGGCCGGCCGCCATCCTGCTCACCCACTGTCACCCCGACCACGCCGGCGCCGCCCGCGAGCTCGCCCTCGCCTGGGGCTGCGATGTGCTCATGCACGCCGCCGACCTGCCGCTGGCGAATCCGGACGCCGCCGCCGTGCGCGCCTGCGGCGGCCCGCTCGACCGCTGGGTGATCCTGCCCGTCCTGCGCGCCATGGGCGCGCAGCGCATGAGGGCGGCGCTGCAGAGAGGCGGTCTCGGTGACCTCGCCAAAGGCCTGGAGCCCGGCGCTCCGCCGCCCGCCCTGCCCGGGTGGAACGTCCTTCACGTGCCCGGGCACACCCCGGGCCACGTCGCGCTGGTCCGCGAGGAGGACGGCGTGGCCGTCACCGGCGACGCCCTCGTCACCGTCGGCCTGAACTCGCCGCTGGACCTCGTGCGCCCGCGACCGCGGCTCGGCCGTCCGCCATGGATCACGACCTGGGACTGGCAGCGGGCCAAGGCCTCAGCCGCAGCCCTCGCCCGGCGCCGGCCCGCCCTCATCGCCCCGGGCCACGGGACCCCGATGGGCGGCGCCGACCTCGCCCGTCACCTGGACCTCTTCCTGCGGAGCAGGCGGGACGAGCCGTGAGCGACAACGAGGCCTACCCCAACTCCTGGTGGTACTGGCGCTGCACCGACTGCGGCCGCACCATCGGCCGCGAGGTGTTCGGCCTCATCCCGTTGCCGGCCGAGGAGCAGGAGCAGAGACCGCTCTGCCTGGCGTGCTACCGCTACCGGCTCGAGCAGGGCTTGGCCGAGCTCTCGGAGCAGGCGCCGAAGCGCCCCGGGGAGGACCCGTGGCTGTGACGTCCATCCCCGGCCGGCAGATCCAGCAGCCGACGGCGCTTCACGCCGCCCGGTGCCTCACCAGCCCGGCTCGGCGCCGGCGGTCACCCAGTGCTTGCCGGTGCCGTCGGCGCCCATGACCCACACGTGGTACGCCCCCCGCGCATCGGTCGTCACGTAGACCACCTGCGCGCCGTCCGGCGAGTAGTGCGCGGTGTAGACGCCGGGGGGGTCGTCGTCATCCCAGCCCCCGCCTCCGGTGGCGAGCGTGCGGATCACGGTGCCGTCGAGCTTCGTCTGCTCGATGGTGGTCCCCCCCAGCGTCTCGACGCTCAGGAGCAGCGACCGGCCGTCTGCGGCCCAGTCGGCCGTGGAGGCCGCCGGCACCGGGATCGCCTTCGTGGCCCGGCTGCCGATCGTGTACAGCCAGGTGCCGCTGCCCTCGTCCATCTCGGTCGCCTCGGAGATGAGGATCGAGGCGCCGTCCGGCGACCAGGCCAGGCGCCAGGCCGTCACGCCGGAGTGGCTGAAGCCCCCCTTCTTCGTGAGCATCACCGAGGTGCGGCCGCTCCGGATGTCGAGGATTACCAGCCGAGTGCGGGCGGTCGACGAGCCCCTCACGTTGTACAGGTCGGCGAAGGCCAGCTTGGCGCCGTCGGGCGAGTAGGCGAGGCCGGTGACCCAGATGTAGCGGGCCGCGGCGAGGCGGTCCTTGTACAGCAGCCGCGCCGCACCGCCGGCGGCCGGGACGGTGTAGATCGAGGACGTCTTGAAGTGGGCGCCCTGCCGCACGAAGGCGACGGTGGCGTGGTCGGGCGACCACACGGGTACCCTGTCCGAGACCTTGCCGCTGGTGAGCCGCGTGCGCCCGCTGCCGTCCGGCGAGACCGTCCACACGTGACCCTGGTCGACGAAGGCGATGGCCGGCTCGACCGCGGGCACCGCGCTCGCGTACCGCGCACCTGACGCGGGCGCGAGGACGAGCAGGCTGAGCGCCACGAGTCCCGCCATGCCGAGGGCCCCGCGCGCCGCTGCGCGGCAGGAACGTGAGAAGACCGGACCGTTCACAGCACACCTCCCAGGATGGACGCCGCGTGCGATGCCTCTGGTAGGGAGTCTGTCACGCCGGTCCGCGGTGGAAACCGTAGGCATCCCCAGCCGTGCGGACGCCGGCGACCCCGGGGAGCCTGAACGGCTCCACTTGTCTCGAGCTCGGGCGCGTGGTACGCAGGTGAGGTCGTGCCGTCTGACCGGGAGGGAACCGATGCTCCACCACTGGCTGCCGCCGCTGCCCCCGCTGCCGCCCTATCTCTCGCTCCACCTGCTTCTTCTGCACCTGGGCTGGCTCTGAGGCCGTGGTCGTGAACGGATCGTCCCGTCGGGCTCGATCTGTTCGAGAAGCTCTTCGGCATCATGGTGATCCTGGCCGCGCGAGCGACGACCGCGCGCCCGGCAGCACGCTGCCTCAGAAGCGTGGATGCCGGCGAGGACGGCGAGCGCCGCTGCCGCACTTGCCGAGCCACCTGCGTCGCACTCGTGGTGCTGCCGGTTCGCCGTCAAAGCCCCACTGCGCGGTCCTGCACGTCAGAACGCCGTCGAAGTGACAGCGGTGGTGCACCCTGGTGGGCCTGACCAGACAGCTCTCGAGCTTGGGGCTCGAAGTCCGGCGACTCAGCCCACGAGGGTGTGGATGGCGGCCATGCCTTCGGCGGCATCGGAGCACCAGCCATCCGCGCCGACGGAGTCTGCCGTGTGCTGGTCGACCGCAGTGCCGCCGATCACCACCGGCAGGTGGTGCTCCCAGTCGGAGCTGCACGCGCGCACGACCGCGACGGTCTCGCGCAGTGCCGCGAACCCTGTGGTCAGCAGGCATGAGAGTCCGAGCGCGTCTGGATGCTCGGCGACGACGCTCTCCGCGACGGTCTCCGCGTCGACGTCAACGCCGAGGTCGACGACCGTGAAACCCCTGGCCTCGAGCAGCGTGACCACGATGTTCTTGCCGATGTCGTGGATGTCGCCCTTCACCGTCGCGATGACGACCTTGCGCGTGTCTGGGCGAGGCTCCGCGGCCGCCAACTCCGGAAGGAGGATCTCCGCGGCCTGGCGGAAGATCTCCCCGGCCATGATGAGCGCGGTGACGAAGTACTCGCCGCGCTCGTACATCTTGCCGACCTGCTCCATCCCGGCGCGGCATTCGTCCATGAGGACGCCGGCGTCTTCTCCTTCGGAGAGGCGGCGCCGGATCGCGGCGAGGCTGCCGTGCTGGTCCATGCCCACGATCAGAGCGACAAGGTCATCCGCCGGCGCCGTCACTCGCCGCCTCCTTCCCGGACGTCCGGAACGCCGACCGTGGCCGAGAACCGGAGACGGTCGGCCCGGCCGATGAACCGGCCCCAGCTCACCGGCCGGTTCTCGAAATCGAAGAAGAGGTGCTCGACCACCCACGCCGGCACGCCCGGCTCTTCGCCGAGACAGGAGGCCTCGGTGTTCGAGAGCGTGGAGGCGTGGAGGTCGAGGCGGCCGTACTTGAAACCCGACGTGCCGGCGTTGGCCAGCAGGTCGCGGAGCGCAGTCACGCCGTACTCGGCCTCGACGAGAGGACGCCGCGGATCGAAGACCAGGTACTCGCTGTGGTAGAAGACCGGCTCTCCGCTACTGCGGACGATGCGCTTGATGGCGACGACCGGGGAACCAGGGTCGACGGCGAGTTTGGCGCTCACCCGCGGCGAAGACGGGACGATCCGCGCCTCGCCGATCTTCACCGTCGTGGCCTCGTCGTCAACGAGTCGGCGCAGGCTGCCCAAGTCGAACGTGGCAGCGCCGATCTCCGGAGCCCTGACGAAGGTCCCCTTGCCGTTCTCCGTCATCACCACGCCGTCGCGGGTCAGCAGGGCGACTGCACGGCGCGCGGTCATGCGGCTGACCCCGTACAGCGCGCAGAGCTCCGCCTCGGAGGGCAGCCGGTCACCGGCACGGTACTCCCCACTCGTGATCCGCTCGCGGATACCGCGCGCCACCTGGGAATAGGGGGGCTCGAAGGATGAGCGGTCGATGGACTCGAGCTTGGTCACCACCACTCCGGCCTGAACGACTCGTAGATGACGGCCCATTGTAGCATGCCTCCATACCTGTCTAGACAGGTATCGCAGAAGATGCTACAGTGTCCACTCTGCTGTCGCACGGAGGGGGAACGGGTGTCTCGAGAGCTGAAGGAAGCGATCGTCGCTCTTCGCATGGACCAGGCGCTGACGCTCGCGAAGGGGATGCTGGCCGACGGGACGGACCCGCTCGCGATCATCGCCGAAGGCACCGAGGCGATGCAGGAGATCGGCCGCCGCTACGCGGAGGGTCAGGCGTTCGTCCCCGAGCTCATCATGGGCGGCGAGATCATGAAGAGCCTCTTCGAGGAGGTCCTGCCGGAGGGGGGCGGGCCGGGCTCCGGAGACCCGAAGGGCACGGTCGTCATCGGCACGGTCCAGGGCGACATCCACGACATCGGCAAGGACATCGTCGCGCTCATGCTGGGTGTCGGCGGGTACGCCGTCCACGACCTCGGGACCGACGTGCCGGTCGACGACTTCGTCGCCGCCGTCAGGGAGCACGACCCCGACATCGTCGCGCTGAGCGGGCTGCTCACATCGGCCTTCGACGCCATGAGGAGTACCGTCGAAGGCATCTCGGCCGCGGGGCTCCGCGACGAGGTCAGGATCATGATCGGCGGCGCCGCGGTGGACGAGAACGTCCGCGCCTACACGGGGGCCGACGGCTGGGGCAGCGACGTGAGCCACGCCGTCGAGCTCGCCGCCGCCTGGACGGACGGAGGCGCCTGATGCACGATCTCGCGGGCGAGAAGCTGGGGGACCGTCTGATCGCCGCCTGGGTGCGCGGCGACCATCTGCAGTTCGCGGACGATGAGGCCCGGGCGAGGTACCAGACCCGGGCCCAGCTCATCATCGACACCGTCCGGCTCGAGGACACGGGCAGGATCCCGGTCGTCCCCGCCGCCACCCAGAAGTTCGCCCTCGACTACGAGGGCGTCACCTTCCGGGAAGCGATGACCGAGTTCGACAAGGCGTTCGCCGCCTACGTGCGCCAGTACGAGGACACGGACTTCGATGCCTGGGTCGGCCCCGAGTTCATCTTCCCGGCGGGCATGTTCGAGGCGCTCGCCTGGAACCGGGTCCGTCTGCCGGGCGTCCACCTGCCCGCCGACAAGTCCTTCCAGTTCGTCGAGGCCGAGTACATGAAGGCCGGCGAGTACGACGAGTACCTCGACGACCCTTCGGACTGGGTGCTGCGCAAGTACCTGCCGCGGCTCTCGCCGAAGCTCGAACCGCTGGCCCAGCTGCCGCCGCTGCGCAACATGCTCGTCTTCCATCAAGGCCTGCCCGACCTCGTCCTGGCCGCGGCCGAGAACCCCGGCGTGGTCGAGGCCATGGCGGCGCTCAAGAAGTCCGGCGAGGCGGTGCAGGAGTGGTACGGCTACCTTGAGCGCATCGAGCAGGAGCTCGGCGGCCGGCTGGGCATCCCCCACCTGCTCGGCGCCATCTCCGCCACGCCCTTCGACATCATCAGCACCTACTACCGCGGCTGGCGCGGCGCGATCGTCGACATGTACACGCAGCCGGAGAAGATGAAGGCGCTCATGGAGCGCCTGCTCCCCTGGCAGCTCCAGTACGGCATCGACGGAGCGAAGTCTCTCGGACATCCGATCGTCACCGTGTATCTGTACAAGGGCGCGGACGGTCTCATGTCGGACGGGCAATTCGAGGAGTTCTACTGGCCGACGCTCAAGAGGCTGCTGCTCGGCTTCATCGAGGAGGGCCTGCTCGTCTGGGTCTTCACGCAGGGCAAGTACGACTCCCGTCTGCAGCACTTCAGGGAACTCCCATCGGGGACCTGCCTCATCCACCTCGAGAGCGGCACAGACGCCTTCCGCGCGAAGGAGACGCTGGCCGGCTCGCAGTGCATCGAGGGCAACGTCTCGAGCGCGCTCCTCGCCGCGGCGTCCGTCGACGAGGTCGAGGCCTACTGCCGCCGTCTCGTCGACGTCTGCGGCGCCGGCGGCGGCTTCATGATGGACTTCTCCGCCTTTCTCGACGAGGCCCGGCGCGAGAACGTCAAGAAGATGATCGAGGTCGCGAAGCGCTACGGGCGCCGGCACGCGAGCTGACAGCCTCCTGCACCACTCCACCGACGAGCAGATCGCGCAGGCCCTCTTCGACACCTGCCGGACCTGCGCGCAAGAGCGCGGGTGGCAGCTGCCTGTCGACACGGACCACCTCTCGGGACTGATCGAGCAGGTCTCTCGGCGATGACGTCTCCCATGTCGCTCTGCCGCACGTTCCGGAGACGCTCAGCCACCTGAGGCGCAAAGACCACAGGCTCGGGGTCGCCACCGCAGACACTCGCATCGCGACCGTCGCGGGACTGGAGAAGACGGGCATCCTCCGGTGCTTCGACCACCTCGGCACAGGCGAGGACTCGAGGCCGAAGCCGGACACGTCCCTGGCGGACAGGTCCTGCAACCAGTGCGATGTCCTGCCGAGCGAGCTGCTCATCGTCGGAGACGGCGTGAACGACATGGTGTTCGCCAGGAACGTCGGCGCGTGCTTCGTGGGTATCGATGCAGCCGGTGGGGGCACTTCGTCGGTCTTCCGGGAAGCCGGCCAGCGATCGGTAGCCGACATCGGCGGGATCACGGACGTGCTCGACCTCCGGTCGCAAGGCGGGCTTGGTGCAGATCGACGGCGCCGGAAGAGGCCCTGCACCATGAGGTCGAGTGGCCTGCTGACGCCGTCTCTGCCGTGGTGATCGGGGTCGAGCACCCTGCCGACCGGCCGGAGCTCGACTGGCACGACGGCAAGGGCACGCCCGGCAACCGCACTCTCATCCGCACGACCGAGGAGCTCTCCACGTGTCTCCAGGAGACGTACCCGGTCAGGAGTCACCGTCCGCCCTGCTTCATCGAGAGCGCCGGCATCTTCTTCAAGGACTCGGCCGTGCCGGCCGGCCTTGCATGCATCGGCAAGAACGACATGGGGATCACGCCCGAGTACGGGCCACACATCCGCTGGCGGGCGCTGCCGATCGACCGCGCCGCGAAGGCCACCGGCCCACTCGAGCACGGTGAAGGCGGACCATGCCGCCTGCTCATCTGCTGAACTGGGACGGTCGCTACTGCCCGGCATCTGCCGAAGGGCGAGGGAGAGCCTCAGTACGGCGTCGAGTACTGCAGGATGTGCGAGCTGAGCTGCACGGTGGGCAGACTCGCCGAGGCTCGCTGGACCGGGAAGTGCGAGCGGGCAGGCGACGTGTGGGGCCGGCTTCCGCGATCCGCAGGGAGAAACGTCGTCTATGTGACAACGTGGTGGACCAAAGGAGACTGCTTTCGAACTTCTCGCTCGCCGTCGCGCAAGAACCGGTCGGGGGGATGACGAAGTGCTAGAGATCCTCCGGTCTCAGTCCTGTGTGCTTCGCGATCCTCGCAAGCATGCGCGGTCCGATCTCGTCACCGTCATGGAACGCGAACACCACATCTGGCCATCCGGGGCGGGCGAGCACCTTGTGCGAGCCCGACTGGCGCTTCAGCTCCCAACCGATGCGGAGCAGCGCAGTCAGCACGAGCCGCGCTCTCGTACTCGGCCACTCCGTCATGCAGCCTTGAAGGAGATGTCGAGGAGGGAGCGGTCGGTCTCGTCGTGCTCCAGGCGGTCGGCAACCACCCGCAGGGCCAAGGCCTGGACACGCGCCATCGCCTCACTGTCGGTCGCGCCGTAGGCAAGCACTCCTGGCAACTCGACGACTTCGGCGATCCAGCGACCGTCCGCCTCCTGCTCCAGTTCGATCATGAACGTCACCGACACGTGTGACCTCCGTCGCTTCGTAAGCGGCTGGGTTCGAGCGGACGAGCCGCGGCGTGACAGCGGCGTCGTCCTGGGTCGTGTCCAGTGTCTCCCCGTGACACCCCGTCCGCAAGACGCGCGACCTCCCGCCCGGAGTCACGAGCCGGTGGACGATTGCGAGATGCGCCTGCGCTTGATCACTGTTCCGGCGATCGTTGGTTCATCCGGACGGACGAACGGGTAGGCGACCGGCGGCAAGACGCGTGCTGTTCGCAGGGAAGACGTTGTCGAAGTGACAACGTTGGTGGGCCCAGCTGGACTCGAACCAGCGACCGATCGATTATGAGTCGACTGCTCTAACCGACTGAGCTATAGGCCCACATCTGGCGGCGGCCCACGAAGGGTTCCGCCGCCTCATGGTACCAGCAGAAGCAGCCGTCCGGCGGCGCTACAGCAAGTGGTGGGCGCCGCCGTCACCGGCGCCGGTGACGGCGTCGAGGGCCTCGTCCGTCAGCGCGCAGGCCTGGGCCTCAAGCTCCCCGGTGGTGCAGTCGTAGCCCTCCGCGACGAGCGCGGCCAGTCGCGCGTCCACGTCTTCCACCGACATGACGCGCTCGCGGAACCCAGCGTCGTTCTTCATGCGCTCGACGGCCGCTCGCGCCGCATCCTCGGACATGACACCGCCTCCCCGGTCGCTGCTCCTGCACCGGGTATCGGCTTGGGAGTCCCGCGGCCTGAATCGCCCGCCCCGTTCCGTGCCGGGGAGGCCGAGTGATACGCTCTCGTCCAGCCGACCACGTGACGAGAGGGGCGCTCTACCGGTGAACGGGGCCACGCCGAAGCCGCCGCAGATGCCCGCGGGGGAGATCGTCCGCCGCAGCGCCTTCGCCACCATCACCGTACTGGCGATCATCGGCCTGGTGGTGGTGCTGTGGCAGATCCGCAGCATCCTGCTGTGGGTGGTCATCGGCATCGTGCTGGCGGTGGCGCTGCAGCCGGCGGTGTGCTGGCTCGAGCGGCACCGCTGGAACCGCATCCTCGCATCGCTGGTCGTCTCGCTCGCCACCGTGCTCCTCATCGCGGGCGCGGCGGTGGCCGTCGCCTGGCCGGTCGTCACGCAGGCGGACGACTTCATCCGCGCGCTGCCCAACCTCGTGGACTCGCTGTTCGGCCCCGGCGGCGCGCTGCGCTGGGCGGAGGTCAACCTGCACGTGGTCGAGCGTCTGCGGAGCGTCACACCGGACCAGGTCGGCAAGGTGCTGATGGGCAACCAGGCGACGATCGTGAGCGCACTCACGCGCGCCGCCTCGATCGTCGCCGCCACCATCACGATCCTCACCATCATGGTCATGCTGCTCATCGAGGGGCCGCGCGCGTGGCTCTCGTTCACGAACATCATGACCGGCGAGCGCCGCGTGTGGGCCGAGCGCATCGGTCAGAACTTCCTGCGCTCCACCGGCGGCTACGTGCGCGGCAACCTCGCCATCAGCGTGGTGGCGGGCATCTCCTCGTACATCGTCCTCAAGATCCTGGGCGTGCCCTACGCCGAGACCCTGGCCGTGCTCGTGGCGATCCTCGACATCATCCCGCTCGTGGGCGCGACCATCGGCGCCGTGATCGTGTGCATCGTGGGGTTCGCGACGGGCGGCCTCGTGGACGGCATCGTGCTGGTCGTCTTCTTCGTCGTCTACCAGCAATTCGAGAACAACGTGCTGCAGGCCCTCGTGTACTCCAAGACGGTGGCGCTGAGCCCGCTGGTGGTGTTCATCGCGGCGCTGGTCGGCGCCAGCCTGGGCGGGATCGTGGGCGTGCTGCTGGCGATCCCGCTGGCCTCGGCCGGCTGGGTGCTGGGCAAGGACCTGTTGGCGCTGCGCTCGGCGCAGCGCGCCGGGGAGACCGGGCCGGGCAGGGACGGCGACGTCGTGCTGCCCGGCGACGCGCCCGACGAGCCTGCGACCGCCGCCGAGCCCGAAGGCTGACGCGCCGAACACCACGGCGCGGTGCCGGTCAGTCCGCCGCCCGCACCTCCACCCACGTCGAGTGCATGCGGCATGCCCGGCTGGGCAGGGTCGGCTCGCTCGAGGTGAGCACGTTGGCCGCCCCTGCGAGGTCGGTGCCGCCGGCGCCGAAGACCGGCGAGATGCCGGCGAGCAGCGAGACGACGCCGGGCATGACGTCGGCGGTCACCCGGCAGGGCACGCGGACACGGCCCTGCGCGCTCTCGACGAGGACGGAGTCCCCGTCGGCGAGGGCGCGCGCCGCCGCGTCGGCCGGGTTCACCCACAGCGAGCGGTCGTCGCGGGCGCGGAACGCGGGCAGGTCCGCGAGCTGCGAGTGGATACGCACGCGCGACTTCGGCGTGACCAGCGCCAGCGGGTGCGCCTCGTCCGCAGGCAGCAGGCGCGCCTCGGGCACCTCGGAGAGGCCGGCGGCCGCGCAGACCGCGCCGGCCAGCTCGACCTTGCCGCTCGGCGTCGCCAACGGGTGCCGGACCGGGTCGGCCGCGAACTCCGCGAGGCCGACCCGCCCGCGCTCTGCACACCAGGCGATGCCCGTGCGGCGGAACTCGTCCGGGTCGCCCACCTCGGAGGCGGCCAGGAGCTCGTCCAGCCAGGCCGCCGCGTCCTTGCCTTCGGTGAACGCCTCGCCGAACCCCATGCGCTCGGCGAGCTCCGCGAAGATGTCGTAGTCGTGCCGCGCCTCGCCCGGCGGCTCGGCCACCTTGTGCGAGTACAGCAGGTAGTCGGCCCACGAGTCGACGATGTCGTCGCGCTCGAGCCAGTGCGTCACCGGCAGCACGACGTCGCAGTGCCTGGCCGTCTCGGTGGGGGAGAGGTCGTGGCACACGGAGAACTCGGCCGCACGCATCGCCCGGATGTTCTCGCGCACGTCGGGGCCCTGCACGACGTAGTTGCCGCCGATATTGTAGACGGCGTGCGCCTCCGGGTAGCCGCCGGCCGGGCCCTCGAGCAGCACTCGCGGCCAGTCGTTCACCGCGAGCTCTGTGGACGCGGGCGCACCGGGCACCGTCATGCGCCCCATGCGCGGACGCGGCAGTGCATCCCACACGCGGCCGCCGGAGGAGCCGCCGAGGCGGCCGAGGTTGCCGGTCGCGACCTGCAGCGCGATGGCCAGACGCGACGCCTCTTCTCCGCCGACCGTGCGCTGGGCCGAGAGGCCCTGCACGAGCATCGCGGGGCGGCGGTGCGCCCACTCGCGCGCCAGCGCGACGATGCGCGCCGCCGGCGTGCCGCACACCGACTCGGCCCACTCGGCCGTCGTCGGGCCGCCGCCCGCTGCGCCGGGCGGCCCGTCCCCCTCACCGAGCACGCGCCGCCGGAGGTCGTCGAACCCAGTCGCGTGCGCCGCCACGAAACCCCCGTCCACCAGGTCCTCGCTGACGAGCACGTGCAGCAGCCCGAGCAGCAGCGCCGAATCCGTGCCCGGCCGCACCGGCAGCCACTCGGTCGCGAGGTGCATGGCCGTCGTCGTGCGCCGCGGGTCGATCACGACCACCGGCACGCCGCGCCGCTTCGCCTCGCGCACGCGCGCCCGCCACTCGCATCCCATGATGCAGTCGTCGAGGTTGGAGCCCCACAGCACGAGCAGCTCCGCGTGCTCGACGGTGCCCGCGTCGACGCCTGCGTCGGCGGTGCCGAGCACGACCTCCTCGGTGAAGCGGATCGCCGCTGAGCTGTAACTGTCGGTCTCGCAGACGTGGCCGCCAGCGAGATTGAGGAAGCGCGAGCGCAGGCGGCCGGTGTGGTGCACGGCGCCGCGGCACGAGCCGGAGCCGCCGAGCCCCAGGACGGCGCCGTCGCCGTACTTCTCGCGGATGGCGCTCAGCCCGTCGGCGACCCGCCGCAGCGCCTCGTCCCACGAGACCTCACGGAACCGCCCGGACACGCGCGACCCGTCGCGCACGAGCGGGCGCGTGAGCCGCGCCGGGTCGTACAGCTGCTCGGCCGCCAGGTAGCCGCGGATGCAGCCTTTGAGATACGGCCCGCCCGCCGGGTTGGGCGCGATGCGCGTGACCCGGCCTTCCTCGACGTGCGCGAGCAGCGGGCACCCTCCGCCACAGTCGCGGTTGCAGCTGATGGGGAGGACGGTCGCACCGTTCGGGCGCGGAGCTGATCCGGGAGCAGTCACCCCGGCATCGTAGCAGGCCGCGCCGCGTCCGACTCCGCATCCAGGCCCCATGCGCTCTCCATAAGCTCGGTCAGCCGCCGCAGGAACAGGGCCACGGGCACGCCGTCGATGACGTCGTGGTCGAAGAGGACGGTCATGCTGAGCAGCTCCCGCTCCGGGTCGTGCAGCCGGGCGACCGCGCCCAGCGCGACCGACAGCGGATGGATGCCGACGGGCACCGCCCAGGCGCGCGTGCCCGAGCGCGTGGTCAGCGGCACCGAGGTGACCATCACCGTCCCCATCGTGCGCTTCACGCGGAAGGGGTCGGCGAGCAGCCTGTCCCAGAAGAGCCATTTGCGCAGCTGGAACGGCGCTGAGAAGGCCAGCTGCATCAGGCGCGGCGGCGGCACGCTGCCCTCCGCCGCCAGCCACTGCTCCCCCGGCGCCAGCGGACGGGTCTGCGCCAGCCGGATCTCGTCGCCGATCTGCGCGACCGACTTCGCGTCCGCGCGCCTGACCACGAACGGCATCGGGATCCGCTCCCCGCCGCCCGAGCCGGTCGCCAGACGGAACACGGCGAGGCTCACGTCGACGTCGTCGAAGACCACGAGGCGGCGCCGGCCGCGGCGCACGGCGTGCACGCGCTTGTGCTCCGCCGCCGCCCGCGCGATGCAGGTGACGGCCCACGCCGTGAACGAGTCGTCCCGACCTTCACGGCGCCGGCCCGCCAGCACCTCTCGCGCCGCGGTGACGTCGACCTCCAGCAGCACCGGGATGTGGTGTCTGGTCTTCCCGATACGCACGGTGTCCACTGTCGCCGTGCGCGCCAGCGGGAAGACCACCTCCTCGTACGCCCCGACCAGATCGTCCACCGCCGGTCCTCCCTCGACTCGCCACGTCAGCCGGCATGGTAGCAGGCGGGCCGGAGACGACGCAGGGGCGCCGGCGGCTCGCCGCCGGCGCCCCTTCAGTCAGTCACTTCAGAGCTGCACCCTCAGGCGCCGTACTTGCGCCCGGCCTCGATGAAGGCCTTGTAGGCGGCCGGGTCGGCCTCGTCGAGCACGATGCCGCTGCTCAGGATGAAGCCGCCGTCGGTCGCCGTCGTCGCCAGCAGGTCCTTGACGTAGGCGTCCATCTCGCCCGGCGTGCCCATCGCGAAGAGCGCCGCCGGGACGTTGCCGCCGATGCACTGGCGCTTGCCGACGATGGCCTTGGCGCGCTCCATGTCGGTGGCGTCGAACATCCAGACCATGCGGTGCGCGGGGATCTCCTCGTCGGCGATCACCTCGAGGCGCTCGTTGTACGAGCCCTCGACGAAGACCCACGGGATCAGGCCCTGCTCGATCAAGCCCAGGAGCACGGCCTTGAAGGTCGGCCAGTACAGCTCTTTGAAGTCGGCGTCGCTCATGAAGCCGTCGGCGCCCTTGTGGATCGGGATGAACACGATGGGGTTGCCGGTCATGTTGTTCGACCGCAGAGCCCAGTCGATCGACTGCGGCACCAGGCGCTCCATGGCGGCCTTGATGTTCCCGGGCTGACGGAACTTGTCGAGCATCAGCCCGCGGGTGCCGCGCATCGTGTCGCCGAGCGTGTCGTACGGCGCCTTGGTCGCGCCGCCGGCGGTCTGCGGGATGCCGAGCTCGGCCATGACCCTGCCGTCGGCCGCCATGGCCGCCTGCAGCCACTCCATGGCGGCGTCGCCGGCGTCAGACAGCTTCTGCAGCATCTCCTTGACCGGCGGCGCCGAGAAGCCGGCGAAGAACGGCGCCGTGAAGGGGATCTCCACGAGATCGGTCCACGGCGGCAGCATCGCGAACGGCTCCAGGGCGCCGAACACGCGCGGCAGGTACGTGCGCTGCCAGTAGCTGCCGGGGTCCTGGATGAGCGCCGCGTACTCGTCGCCCTTCATCCACTCCTGCTCGCTGTACTGGTAGCAGGTGTCGTCGGGAGTGCCATGGCCGGGCCAGTCGTAGAGGTGATAGTCGAGGATGTCGAAGAGCTTGCCGGGGACGATGCCCAGAGTAAGGCCGAGGCCGTCGGGCCTGGTGTCGTCGTGGAAGCGGAACCAGTCGTCCTTGAAGATCTCGTAGTCGTAGTAGGCCTGCTTCGCGGAGTGCCCGAACCAGCGGTACGGAAGCAGGCCGATCCACGGAGCGACCGGCACGGTGGCCGGCTTCTCGCCCGCGAGAACGTCGCGGTAGAGCTGCACGCGGTCGCGGTAGGCCTGTGCCACCTCGGGCGAGGCGAACTCGACCGGGATGCCCTGCCAGGCGTCGAGCCGCCACTGCAGGCGCTCGTCGGGGGTGAGCCGGCTCCAGTTGTCGGGCAGCGTCATGACGCACCCCCCACCCAGGTCTTGGCGAGCTCGACTGCGGCGACCGCATCCTTGCCCCAGTCGTCGGCGCCGGCGAACTCCACGACGGCGCCGGTCACGGGCGCGCCGCCGAGCATGATCTTGACCTGGTCGCGCAGGCCCGCGGCCTCGATGGCCTTGACGGTCGCCTTCATCGACTCGAAGGCCACGGTGAGCAGCCCGCTGAGGCCGAGCACCTGCGCCTTGTTGTCACGCACGGCCGCCACGACCTTGTCGACGTGCGCGTCAACGCCCAGGTCGACCACGTTGAAGCCGGCGATGTCGAGCATCGTCACGACGATGTCCTTGCCGATGTCGTGGATGTCGCCCTGCGCCGTGCACATCACCACGGTGCCGAGCTTCTCACCCTGCGCGCCGGCCTTGAGATACGGCTTCAGCTTGGCCGTGATGCCCTGCATGATCTCGCCGGCCATGATGAGCTCGGGGATGAACGCCTGGCCGTCGGCGAAGCGCTGGCCGATGACGTCCATCGCCTCTTTGCAGGCCGCGACGAGCTCGAGCGGGTCGGTTCCCGCGCCGAGCAGCTCGTCGGTGATCCGCAGCGCGTCGTCCTCGCGCAGCTCGATCACGGCCTCTTTGAGTCCCGCTGCCATACGTCCTCCTGCTCGCTCACAGTGGGCCGCGGCCTAGAAGACCGCGCCGCGGCGACGTCGTCCCCGGAGTCCGGCTGCGGCACTCCGAGGGTCTGGGCGGCATGGTAGCACAGAGTTCCCTACTGGTCTAGGGAAGTTGTTGCGGACGTGGTAGAATCGCCCCCGTGAGCAGGCGCACCCCCATCGATCGGAGCTCGTTCGAACCTCCCTACGCGCAGCTGGCGCGCAAGGTCCGCGAGCGCATCGAGCAGGGCGAGTACCGCCCCGGCGACCGCCTGCCGTCAGAGGCCGAGCTGTGCGCCGCCTTCGACGTGAGCCCCATGACCGTGCGCCGCGCGATCGCGGAGCTCGTGCGCGAGGACGCGGTGTTCACCGAGCACGGCCGCGGCACGTTCGTGAAGCCGCCGCAGCTCGCCGCGGCGTCGTTCGACCTCAGCGACCTGATGCGCTACATCGCCGACCCCAGCATCGAGGCACGCATCCTGGAGGCGCGCATCGTCTCCGCCTCGCCCCGCGTGGCCGAGAAGCTCGGCGTGGCCGGCGACGACCGGGTGATCGCCATAAAACGGCTCCTGCTGCGCGACGAGGAGCCGGTCTTCTACCACAGCGAGTACCTCGTCTTCGATCCGGCCCGTCCGCTCGTCGAGGCGCAGCTCGAGATGACGGCGCTGCGCGACCTCTTCTCGGGCACGGCCGGCTCGGACCTCAAGTACGGACGCCTCACGCTGCACGCCTCGGCGCTCACCGAGCCGGAGGCGGCGCATCTCGGCGACGTGGCCGGGACGCTGGCGTGGGTGGTCGAACACCTCTTCTACGACTTCGACGACCGCCCCGAGAGCTGGGGCCGCTTCGTCGGGCGCGCCGACCGCCTCAGCTTCACCACCACGGTCGGCATCCCCGGTCCGGCAGAGAAGGAGTGACGCCGTGAGCGATCCTGACTGCGCGACCCTGGACGAGCTCATCGTGCGCATGGACGAGCGCGGCGCCCTGGAGTGCATCCGCGCGCGTCTCGAGGCCGGCGGCGACCCCACGGCGCTGCTCGACGAGTGCCGCACGGGCATGGCGCGCGTCGGCCGCCTCTACGAGGAGGGCACCTACTACATCTCCGCCCTCATCATGGCCGGGGAGATCCTGCGCGAGGCGGCGGAGCTCATCATCCCGCGGCTGCAGGCGGCGCGCGAGGGCGCGCCGGGCAGCAAGATGGTCATCGCCACCGTGCGCGGCGACATGCACGACATCGGCAAGAACATCGTGGTCGCACTGCTCGACGCCGACGGCTTCGCGATCGTCGATCTCGGCGTGAACGTGCCGCCGGAGCAGATCGCCGAGGCCGTGGAGCGCGAGCGCCCGGACGTGCTCGGGCTCTCGTGCCTGCTCACCTCCGGGTACGAGAGCCTGCGCGCGACCATCGACCTCGTGCGCGCGCAGTCGGCGAGCTGGCACCCGCACCTCCCCATCGTGCTCGGCGGCGGCGCCGTCGAGGAAATGGTCAACGAGCGGCTCGGCGCCGACGGCTGGTGCGTGGACGCAGCGCGCGGGCTGGGGATCGTGCGCGCGCTGCTGGGGTGAGCTGCGCGCCGGCGCCGAGGGCGCTTCGGCGAGGCGCTGAGTCCGGTGCGCGCCGTGCTGCATCGTGCGGCATCTTGGTATCGCAGGTTGCGGAATCTTGGTAGCAAAACGTGCATAATCTTAGTACTCTACCGGCATGGCCGACTACACACAGAGGCTTCTCGACCCTCTCCTCGCCGATGTCCTCAGCGAGCTGCCAGCCGTCCTGCTCGTCGGGGCCAGGGCCGTCGGAAAGACAACGACGGCCCTGCGTCACGCCAAGGACGTCGTCCGGCTCGATCGAGAGGCCGATGCCGCGGTCTTCCGCGCCGACCCCGACGTCGCACTCCGCGGCCTCAAGGAACCGGTCCTCATCGATGAATGGCAAGTGGTGCCGTCTGTGCTCGGTGCGGTCAAGCGCGCGGTCGATGAGGATGCGCGACCAGGTCGCTTTCTGCTGACAGGCTCGGTGCGCGCCGGTCTTGATACCGAGACCTGGCCCGGGACAGGACGGCTCATGCGCGTCGTCATGGACGGCCTGGTGACTCGCGAGCTCACCGGACGGACGCAGGTGCCCGGCCTCTTCCGCCGTCTGCTCTTCGAGGGCATCGACGCAGCCCTCCCCGTGCCAGGTGACGTGCCCGACCTGCGTGGCTACATCGAGGCGGCTCTGGCGGGGTCGTTCCCCTCGCCTCGGCTTCACCTTTCCGGCTCAGGGCGTCATCGCTGGCTCCGCGCCTATCTCGATCAGGTTCTCACGCGTGATGCCTCGCAGCTCGACGCCGGCCGTGACCCGGCCCGCCTCAGGCGGTACTTCGAGATCCTGGCAGTGAGCACCTCGGGGCTCGCCGACGCGAAGAAGCTGTATGACGCCGCGGGCATCAACGCGCGGACCGCCGCGGCCTACGATGGCCTCCTCACCAATCTCTTCATCGTCGAATCCGTACCGGCGTGGTCGACCAATCGTCTCAAGCGCCTTGCTCGCACCCCCAAGCGATACGTGGTCGACCCGGCACTCGTCGGCGCTGCGCTGCACGTGGACGCGGAGGGAGTACTCCGCGACGGCGATCTCATGGGCAGGATGCTCGACACGTACGTGATGAGCCAAGTCAGAGCCGAGCTGCACACGAGCGAACTGGAGTTGCGAGCCCACCACGTGCGTCTCGAAGGCGGCCGCCACGAGATCGACCTCCTCCTGGAGACCCCCGACGGGCGCCTCATCGCCATCGAAGTCAAGGCAGATGCCGCTCCCACAGCCGACAGTGCACGTCATCTCCGTTGGCTGAGAGACGAGTTCGACGATCGTTTCGTCGCCGGGTTGGCCCTCCATACCGGCCCACGGCCGTATTCGCTCGGCGATCGCCTGATGGCACTACCGATCTGCTGTCTGTGGGCGTGAAGGGTGCTCCGGGCGCTCATTCAAAGCGCGATGCGTCGTCGGAGTGAACACGTGGTGGACTAACCAGACAGCTTTCGAACTTCCAGCGATCCGCCAAAGGCGCTGGGAGCAGCCGGAATGCTGAGACGCCTTCGAGCTAGTCGGTGCTGATCCGCCCCGTAGCCGCATCGCAGACTCGGCGAGCGACAGCGACGGCCGCACGTGCTGCCTCCGGCTCGACCGGCGGATACTCGCCCGGGTAGCGGTATTCGACGCCGAACGGCGTCAAGTCGGTAGCATCGGCCACAGCTCTGGCGAGGTCCGCGTCGACGCCGGCGAGGAGATCGAGCAGTCGCCGGATGTCATGAGTCTTGGGGAATTCGACCTGGTGCCACACGAGAACGGCCTTGAGCGCCTTCTCTGCCGCCTGCTGAGAGTGGAACGCGACCGCCTCCCACAGATCGCCGTGCGCCGCCAGAGTGTCGCAGACCTCAAGGTCGACCTTCGCTTTCGCGAGCCAGCTGGCAGCCAGCGCACGGATCTCCGGGTCAGGCAGCTTCATAGAGAACGACTCCGTAGCGACTCGCCGGGTAGGCGATCCCGCCGATCAGGTCCTTGGTCTTCTCAAAACGGTCAGTGCGGATGACGAGCAGGTCCACCGGCCAGCCGACATCACCCAGCGCAGCACGCAGCCGCACGCTCTCGGCGCGCACGTCATCGACGTCGTCCTCGAGAACGAGGAGATCGATATCGCTGTCGCTGGTGCTCGTGCCCGTGGCCGCCGACCCGAAGAGGATGATCCGTGTCGGCGCTGCCGCCTGCGTGAGGCGGGTCACGATCGCTGCGAGTGTCGATTCGTCGACAACCATGTCACGCATAGTACCGCGAACCGCAGGGATGGAGGCACGGAAGGCCGTGCCCGGAGCCAGGTCACGCGTCGAAAGACTGCGGGTAGCAGGGGAAACGTTGTCATTGTGACAACGTGGTGGACCTCAGGGGACATCTCTCGAACCTTCCGGAAAGCCTCCGGCGATTGCTCGAGGAGGTTCAGGGAGCCTGATACCTGAGTCTCACGCTTCTATTCTACATTACGGGGGTAGACGGTTAGCTCCACCTACCCCAAGATGTAGTGGTGGACGCTCGAGCGGATCAGCCTCACCTGTCTCCTCGGCTCGTGGCCGGCGTCGACTATCCCACGACGTACCGCGACTT
>Ga0172371_10001489_pt1 | contig 37265 bp, 33 predicted proteins | sample Lak12m_FD_114543 | JGI IMG/M metagenome (GOLD analysis project Ga0172371, IMG submission 114543) | Freshwater microbial communities from Kabuno Bay, South-Kivu, Congo - kab_022012_12m | ecosystem: Environmental > Aquatic > Freshwater > Lake | place: Democratic Republic of the Congo: South-Kivu... | reverse complement strand
GAGTACCGCACGCGGCTGGTGGCGGACGTGGTGACCGGGAAGCTGGACGTGCGCGAGGCCGCGGCGAATCTGCCGGAGGAACTGGAGGAGGTCGAGGAGGCGGAGGTCGAGGCGCAAGAGGAACTGGAAGGGGCGGCCGAGGAAGCTGCCGAAAGCGAGGACGCGGAGGGGCAGGGATGATGGAGTTCACGACCGGGGACGTTCTGCGTGAGGATGCGGAGGCATTGGTGAACCCGGTCAACTGCGTCGGCGTGATGGGCAAGGGAGTGGCGCTTCAGATCAAGCAAGCCTTCCCAGCCAACTTCAAGGAATATGCGGCTGTGTGCCGCCACGGAGAGATGGTGCCGGGCAAGATGTTCGTGCACGAAACCCGTCAGCTCACGAATCCTCGCTACATCATCAACTTCCCAACCAAGCGCCATTGGCGCGACAAGAGCCGTGTCGAGGACATCGAGGCCGGGCTGCGGTCGCTCAAACACGAAGTTGAGGCGCGTGGTATCCGGTCCGTCGCGCTACCCGCCCTCGGCTGTGGCCTTGGCGGTCTGCGCTGGGCCGATGTGCGACCGCTGATAGAGCGTACGCTGGGCGCCCTCAATGGTGTGAGGGTAGTCGTGTTTGAGCCGGTAGTACACGCATCCCGACGCGGTTCGAATGCCGCCGCGGGATGTGCCAGTCGAGCTGGAGCTGAAACTTGAGCGCGAGCGGGTCCCCTATGACTAGCTTGCGTAGTGAAGCAGGCGGCTGTGCGCGGAGATGAAGTAGATGACCGCTGAGCAGTTGGACGCGTTGCTCCTGACGGAAGAAGACGAGCATCTTGAGTTCAAGAAGGCCGAGCACGACTTCAACGTCGAGAAGCTGCGGAAGTACTGCTGCGCCCTGGCCAACGAGCGCGGCGGCAAGCTCGTCCTGGGTGTTACCAACCGCAAGCCCCGTCGCGTGGTCGGCACCGAGGCTTTCCGAGACTTGGAGCACCGCCGGTCTGACCTGACTCAGGTACTGCACCTGCGGATTGACGCTGTCGAAGTGCCGCATCCGAACGGACGGGTGGTCGTGTTCGATGTACCGTCCCGGCCGATTGGCGTACCGTTGCGGTACGAAGGCGTCTACTGGATGCGCTCAGGTGAGAGCCTGACCGCCATGACCGAAGATATGCTACGGCGGATCTTCGATGAGACCGGGCCGGATTTCTCGTCAGAGGTGTACCCTGAAGCGACGCTGGACGCGCTCGACCAGGTTGCCATTGAGCGTCTACGCGAGCGTTGGAACCGAAAGTCGGGACGCGCCGACTTGCTTGGCATGTCCGCTGGTCAGCTTCTGTCGGACGCGGAGCTTCTCGTGGACGGGCGCGTGACCTACGCGGCGTTGGTCCTGATGGGTACGCACACGGCGCTTGGGCGGTATCTTGCTCAGGCGGAGATCGTCTTTGAGTATCGGTCCAGCGATGCGACCGGGCCGGCGCAGGACAGGAAGGAATACAGGCAGGGGTTCTTCTCGTTCGATGACGAGTTGTGGAAGACCATCAACCTGCGTAACGATAGCCAGCACTTCCAGGACGGGCTGTTCATCTGGGACATCCCGACGTTCAGCGAGCGCGTGGTACGCGAGGCACTGCTAAACGCCGTGAGTCATCGCGACTATCGAATGGCCGAGTCGGTGTTTGTGCGGCAATACCCGCGGAGGCTGGAAGTAGTCAGCCCGGGCGGGTTTCCCAGCGGCATCACTCGCGACAACATCCTTTACAGGCAGAGTCCACGTAACCGACGCATAGCCGAGGTGCTCGCGAAGTGCGGTCTTGTCGAACGTTCCGGGCAAGGGGCCAACGTCATGTTCGAAACCGCCATCCGCGAGAGTAAGCCCCTGCCCGACTTCAGCGGCACCGACGATCACCAGGTGATGCTCACGCTTCAGGGTGCAGTGCAGGACGAGGGATTCCTACGTTTTCTGGAACGCGTTGGCGCCGAACGTGTGCGTTCGTTCCAGACTGAGGATCTGTTGGTGCTCGACCTTTTGCGCCGCGACGAGGCGGTTCCCGCAAACCTGGCACCGCGCTTGGCCGGACTTAGGGAGATGGGGTTGGTCGAGACTACAGGTCGCGCCCGAGGCATGAAGTACCTGTTAGCAAGGAAGCTCTACGCGGCAATCGGCGACAAGGCGGGCTATACAAGACGTCGGGGACTGGACCGGGCACGGTTGAAGGAGCTGGTACTGCAGCATCTGGAGGCCTTCAAGGGGCAGGGCAGCCCGCTCCGCGAGTTGCTCGGCGCGCTGAATGACCCGAACCTGTCGCATGCCCAGATGCAGAAGTTGCTCCGTGAGTTGAAGGCTGAGAACCGCGTCTATTGCCGGGGCAGGACCAGATCCGGAAGGTGGTTCATCGGTCCGGATCCAGATGCAATTAAACAGCAATCCGGACAGCAATGATGGTGCATCGCAGCCTGGCTGCCATTCTGTAAGTACATGGTTTTTGGAATGTTACGGCATTTGACCAGTTCGCCGACATGAACAGGCAGATTGCAATCCGGATGCAATTCGTCATAATGGCTATGAGGCGCACAACTTGATGCGCATCCGGATACGACCGGCCGCAGACTGCCACTCGGATGGCATAACTGACTGTAAATCAGATGGTTGACGCATGACAGCCCTACTTGATGGTCACTTGATGTTGGAGTGCAAATGACAACCGACACCAGCGAAAAGGGCCTTGAGAGCCTGATTGTCGCCGACATGACCGGGCGGTCGGCAACGTCGCCGACCGCGGCCGGCGCAGCGGGCGACGCTGCGCAGTTCGTGGGACCGGCAGGATGGATTCAGGGCGAGCCGGAGACATATGACCGCGAGTACACGGTTGACCTTGCCCAGTTGTCGGCCTTCATCCGTGCGACACAGCCGGACGTGGTGCAGGCGCTCGACCTTGAGAACGACAGCCCGACACGGCGAAGGTTCCTGGCTCGCGTGCAGGGTGAGGTCGCGAAGCGCGGAGTGATTGACATCATGCGCCACGGGCTACAGCACAATCAATACCAGATAGACCTCTTCTTTGGCACTCCGTCGCCGGGGAACCAGATGGCCGAGGAGTCGTTTGCGGCGAATCGGTTCAGCGTGACGCGCCAGTTGCGCTACAGCCATGACGAGACTTTGCGGGCGCTCGACCTGTGCCTGTTCATCAATGGTCTGCCGGTCATCACGTTCGAGCTGAAGAACAGCCTCACGAAACAGACCGCCGCGGATGCCGAGGAGCAGTACAAGCGGGACCGGAACCCGAACGAGTTGCTGTTCCAGTTCGGACGCTGCATCGCCCACTTCGCCCTCGATGACAGCGAGGCGCGGTTCTGCACCCACCTGAAGGGCAAGGCGTCGTGGTTCCTGCCGTTCAATCAGGGCTTCAATGACGGCGCGGGCAACCCGCCGAACCCCAACGGGCTGAAGACCGACTACCTTTGGAAGCGCATTCTGACCCCGCGCGGCCTGACCGACATCATCGAGAACTACGCGCAGGTGGTCGAGAAGAAGGACGAGAAGACTGGTCGGAAGAAGCACCAGCAGATATTCCCGCGCTATCACCAGTTGGACGTGGTGAGGAAGCTCCTGGCCGCAGTAAGCACTGACGGGGTAGGCAAGCGCTACCTCATCCAGCATTCGGCCGGCAGCGGGAAGTCGAATTCCATCGCGTGGCTCGCGCACCAGCTCATCGGTCTGCGCAAGAGTGACGCAGATCTGTTTGACTCGATTGTCGTCGTCACCGACAGGGTCCTGCTCGACCAGCAGATAAAGGACACAATCAAGCAGTTTCAGCAGGTCAGCGCGACTGTGGGCCATGCCGACCATTCCGGCGACCTGCGGAAGTTCATCGAGGGCGGGAAGAAGATTATCATCTCGACCGTGCAGAAGTTCCCGTTCATCCTGGACGAGATAGAGAAGGAGTCGCGCGCGCGGAGGTTCGCCATCATCATCGACGAGGCGCACTCCAGCCAGGGCGGCAAGACTTCGTCGGCCATGAGCCAGGCGCTGGCTGACCCCGAGGACACGGTCAACGACGCGCTGGAGAGGCGGATGGAGGCGCGAAAGATGCTCAAGAACGCGAGCTACTTCGCCTTCACCGCCACGCCCAAGAACAAGACGCTCGAGATGTTCGGCTATCCATCGCCTCAGCCGGACGGGAAAGTGAAGCATCTGCCGTTCCACTGCTACTCGATGAAGCAGGCGATAGACGAGGGCTTCATCCTCGACGTGCTCGCGTACTACACGCCGGTCAACAGTTACTACAAGCTGGTGAAGACCGTCGAAGCCGACCCGGAGTTCGACACGCGGCGGGCCAGGAAGAAGCTGCGGCGCTATGTTGAGAGCCACGAGACTGCCATCAGGCTCAAGGCCGAGATAATGGTGGACCACTTCCACGAGCAGGTCATCGGACTGAACAAGATTGGCGGGCAGGCGCGGGCGATGGTCGTGACGAGCGGCATCGAACGGGCTATCCAGTACTACCATGCCATCAGTGCTTACCTGCGTGAGAGCAAGAGCCAGTACAAGGCAATTGTGGCGTTCTCGGGCGAGCACGAGTATGACGGGACGAAAGTGACAGAGGCATCGCTGAATGGCTTCCCTTCATCGAAGATAGCCGACAACATACAAGAAGACCCGTACCGGTTCCTGGTCTGCGCCGATAAGTTCCAGACCGGCTACGACGAACCGTTGCTGCACACGATGTACGTGGACAAGCAGCTTTCCGGCATCAAGGCGGTGCAGACGCTATCGCGGCTAAACCGAGCACACCCGCAGAAGCACGACGTCTTCATCCTCGACTTCATGAACGATGCCGACGTCATCCAATACGCGTTCGCCGACTACTACCGCACAACTATCTTGAGCGAAGAGACCGACCCGAACAAGCTGCACGACCTGCTGTCCAAGTTGGACGGCTATCAGGTGTACTCGCCGGAGCAGGTAGACCAGTTTGTCGAGTTGTACATGGGCGGCGCAAGCCGCGACCGGCTGGACCCGATCCTCGATGCGTGCGTGGCGGCATACAAGACGCAGTTGGACGAGGACGGGCAGGTGGATTTCAAGGGCAAGGCCAAGGCATTTGTCCGCACCTATGACTTCCTGGCCTCGGTGCTGCCGTACAACAACGCCACTTGGGAGAAGCGGTCGATCTTTCTGAACTTCCTGGTGCCGAAATTGCCCGCCCCAGTGGAGCAGGACCTCGCGAAAGGAATCTTGGAGCTGATCGACATGGACAGCTACCGGGTGGAGAAGCAGGCGGCCATCCAGATTCGGCTGGCGGACAAAGACAGCGAGATTGGCCCGGTGCCGGTTGAGGGCGGAGGCCGCAAGCCGGAACCGGAGATGGACCTGCTGTCGAGCATACTCAAGGGATTCAACGACCGATTCGGCGACATCCCGTGGACCGACGCCGATCGCGTGCGAAAGCTCGTAACGGAGCAGATACCGGCGATGGTATCGGCCGACGCCGCGTACAAGAACGCCCGCGAGAACTCAGACGAACAGAATGCGCGTATTGAGCACGACAAGGCGCTCGATCGCGTCATGACCGCCATCCTCAAGGACGACACTGAACTCTACGCGCGTTTCTCTGACAACGACTCGTTCCGGCGCTGGCTGACCGACGCCATCTTCGCCCTGACCTACAAGACTAGCGCGGCGTAGCCGCGCCGCCTGCACACATTCGGGTATCCAGGCAACGGTAGGGAAGTCGGCTGAGTCGCTGGGCCGTACTGCTCGGCTGATTCCCGAAGCGCGCCGAATACGGCCTACGGCTCACCGCTGATGGCGTCTCCGGGAACGGGAGTTTGCCACCAATCCCGCGGATTTGACACTTAGGCGGGGTTCGGTAGGCTGTCGGCTGCCGAAAGGAGCAAATGTGACACGAAGCGTTTTGTCTGCCGCCGCGCTGACCGGCCTCGTACTCTGCGGTGCCTGTAGTCTTCTGCGTGAGCCGTACCCGAAGCGACACGTGGACCTGTACTCGTACGCCGTGGTTACGAAGGGCGGGCTCTATGACCCCGGGCGGCTGGTTTCGTTCACTGCCGTGAAGACGGCAAGCCCCGGCAACTCGCGCCTGGCCGGCGACCGGTTCACCGACTTTCTCGGCGTCGCCGATTTCTCGTTCGGCTACGAGCTGGAGTACAATGATGAGAAATCCCAATTCCTGGAGGGCGTCAGGGTGGTGGCGACGGTTGAGTACAACGGGACGTACTACGCCGATACCGTTTCCGTTATCGCGCCTTTCTTTTACTACACTGGCCCGCACACGACCGACACGCTGAGAATAGCCTTGCCGGCGGATTAGTATCCGCGAAGTGTAGTTCGTAGTTCCAGGTTCGCAGTTCCCGGTTCCTCGTCCCCAGTCCTAACCAAGGCCGCCGGACACCGGCGCTGAGCCGGTGGTGGGCGTCTGATATCGTCAGAGGGGAGCTTCCGTTGGACCCGGACGCGTACATCGAACCCCTTTATTGAGGGTTGCCCGGCCTGCTGGCAGCCGTGGGAGCGGCGGGTCTCGATTGGAGAGGGGGTTGGTTGGCGGCGGCGGTCTAGCTGTAGTTTTTCAGCATCTCGGAGAGGCTCGGGAGGTTCAGGATGCCGAGGCTTAGGAGGATGAGCCAGGCGATGGCGACGATGATGACGAGCGCGAATGAGACGATGATGAGGACTCCGGAGATGATGAAATAGGTCTTGAGCTGGCCGGTGAAGGCTTCGAGCGATGCCATGTCGCCTTTGTCGGCGTACTCGCCCGCCTTTGAGCCGGCTTTGGTGAGGACCACGCCCATCCAGATGGGCAGCCAGGCGACGACGATTCCGAAGATGGTGAGAACCTGGAGGCAGCCGGTGATGATGGTGATGATGCCCATGAACTTGGCCCAGCCGGCCATGCCTTTGGCGTTTTTGCGGGCCTGGGCGTCGGGTGAGGTTAGAAGAACTGAACTGGCTTCCATTTTGTCTCCTTTGTCGGTCCCTATAACGTAGAGGTTGGCGCCGGAAAGTCAAGAGCATGAGAGGATTAGGATAGTTCAGAGTTCAGAATGCAGAGACCAGAGTTCAGAGTTCGCGGAAGCGGAGAGGACATCCACAGATTACACAGATTGCGCAGATTGGGTCCAGAAACCAGAAACCAGAAACTAGAAACTAGAAACCAGCAACCAGAATGCAGAGTTGCGGAACGGAGGTCAGCCGCCGATGAACGCAGATGAGGGCGGGGTCGGATAGGTCAGAGTTCAGAATGCAGAGACCAGAGTTCAGAGTTCGCGGAACCGGAGAGGACATCCACAGATTACGCAGATTACGCAGATTCGGGCCCAGAAACCAGAAACTGTAAACCAGAAACCAGGGCCCCCACCTCTGACGCTGCCGGTTTGACTCTTTAGCCTCTGTGGGCTATAATTCGGAGGATCGGGGACAGTGACCGTTTTCGTTGGACGAGAGCGGTGACGTCCCGCGCAACCTGCTTGAGGAGAACATCATATGGCACATAAGAAGAGCGGCGGTTCAGGTAAGAACGGTCGGAACAGCCCCGGCCAGCGGCTGGGGATTAAGGCGTTCGGGTCCGAGCGCGTTACGACCGGCAGTATCATCGTCCGGCAGCGCGGCACGCGCATCCTGCCGGGCGCAAACGTGGGCCGGGCCAAGGACGATACTTTGTTCGCCCTGGTCGACGGTGAGGTGAGGTTCGAGCGCGCGAGCCGGGACAAGCGGCGCGTGGCGGTGGTGCCGAAAGCGTAAGGCGGTCCGGATAGTGCAGAATTCAGATACCAGAAACCAGAAGTCAGAAAGACCGGACATTCTTCATTGGCCTCAACGGCCCCTGTCTGACAGTGCTGGTACCTGCATTCTGAATTCTGGTTTGTCCGACTCCTCATCATGCGCATAAAGTGGCTCGGGCATTCCGCGTTTTTGCTCACGGCCTCGGACGGAACGAGGATAGTCACCGACCCTTACCGGCCGGACGGCGAGATTGCCTACGGCCGCATCACGGAACGCGCCGACTTTGTGACCGTGAGCCACAATCACTTCGACCATAATGACGTCGCCGGAGTGCCGGGAAGCCCCAGGGTCATCCGTTCGTCGGGAAGCCACAAGGCGGGGGGAGTGAGCATCTCCGGCTTCGATAGCTTTCACGACGATGTAGCCGGGATTCGACGCGGGAAGAACATCATCTTCGTGTTCGAGGACGGGGGTCTGCGCGTCGCCCACCTCGGCGACCTCGGGCATGTGCCGACCGAACAGGCTGGGGCCATCGGCAGGGTGGACGTCGCGCTGATTCCCATCGGCGGGTATTTCACCATCGACCCGGCGGGAGCGCAGCGGACGGCCGAACTGCTGCAGGCGCGGGTCGTCGTTCCCATGCACTACAAGACTGCGAAGTGCAGCCTGCCGATTGTCGGAGTGGAGGAGTTTACGCACGGGCGGGCGAACGTGAAGCGATTCGGGACCGAGGTGGAAGTTAGCGCCGACGGCCTGCCGACAGGGCCGGAGATATGGGTGCTGAAATATGCACTCTAGACATTGAAGATTGCAGATTGCAGATTGAAGATTGAAGGTTGCAGATCGGCGGTGAAGAACGGAGGTCAAGCATGAGAGAGATTCAGTTCGACACCATCAGGGATAAGGTTGCGCATACTTGCATCGAAGCGAACTGTCTGCTCGGTGACGATGTGGTGCAGTCCTTCAAGGACGGCCTCAAGGTGGAGGAGTCGCCCGCGGGCAAGGATATCCTGAACCAGTTGCTCGATAACGAGCAGATTGCCCGGAAGGAGATGATGCCCATCTGCCAGGATACGGGCTGGGCAGTTGTCTGGGTGGAACTGGGGTCGGGAGTGCGGGTGGTTGGCGGAGAGCTCTACGACGCCATCCAGCAGGGCGTGGCCAAGGGCTACAAGGACGGATACCTGCGTAAGTCCATCGTTGAGGACCCGCTACGAAGAAAGAACACCGGCACCAACACGCCGGCCATCATCTACACCGACATCGTGCCCGGCGACAAGCTGAAGATTGTGGTGCAGCCCAAGGGCGGCGGCAGCGAAAACATGTCCGAAGTTAAGATGCTCTCCGCCGCGGACGGTGCGGAGGGCATAGCGCGGTTCGTCCTCGACCGGGTCTGGAAGTCGCAGGCTAATCCGTGCCCGCCGGTGATTGTCGGCGTTGGCATCGGCGGCACCTTCGAGAAGTGCGCGATGCTCGCCAAGCACTCCCTCTTGAGGAAGATCGGGTCGACTCACCCCGACCCGTTCTACGCCAACATGGAGAGAGAGCTGCTCGAGCGCATCAACCGGCTGGGCATCGGGCCGCAGGGGCTCGGCGGCCGGGTGACGGCGCTCGCGGTCTTCATCGAGGCGTTTCCGTGCCACATCGCGACGATGCCCTGCGCCGTGAATATCAACTGCCACGCGGCGCGGCACCAGTCGTTCACGCTGTAGGAGGCGACATGGCAAAGAAGATCACCGCTCCTCTGACTGCCGAGACCGTAAAGGACCTGCACGCCGGAGACTCGGTCCTGATATCGGGGACCATCTACACCGGCCGCGACCTCGCTCACAAGCGGCTGACCGACTCGATCAAGGCCGGGGAGAAGCTGCCGTTCGACCTGGCCGGCGCGGTCATCTACTACGTGGGGCCGGCGCCGGCCAAGCCGGGTCAGGTAATCGGCTCAGCCGGGCCGACGACCTCGTACCGGATGGACACCTACTCGCCGCTCTTGATGGAGAAGGGAATGCGCGGGATGATTGGGAAAGGTAACCGGGCACAGTCGGTGCTCGACGCGATGAAGACGTACGGCGCGGTCTATTTCGCCGCGGTCGGCGGCGCGGGCGCGCTAATTGCCCGGACCATCAAAGAAGCGAAGGTCATCGCCTACGAGGACCTCGGGCCGGAGGCGGTGCGCGAACTCCGGGTCGAGGATTTCCCGGCCATTGTCATCAACGACATGTACGGCGGCGACCTGTACAAGACAGGCGTTGCCAAGTACAAGAAGGAATGATATGGCGGGCACGGAACGAAGGCAGAAGTCAGAAGGCAGAAGTCAGAAGGCAGAAGTGCAGGAAGAGAGAGCTTCCCTGATCACGATATACGTGATGGGCGAGGCGTACCAGGTTCCGAAAGAGCTGACCATCATGAAGGCGATGGAGTACGCCGGGTTCCGGTTCATCCGCGGGTGCGGCTGTCGCGGCGGATTCTGCGGAGCCTGCGGCACGGTCTTTCGTACCAAGGACTCCTACAAGCTGAAGGTCGGGCTCGCCTGCCAGACCGTGGTGACCGACGGGATGTACCTGACCCAGATTCCCTTCTACCCGGCAAACAAGAAGGAATACGACATCGCCAAGGAGCCGGCGAACACTCAGACGCTCGTCCGCTTCTATCCCGAGATAATGCGCTGCATCGCGTGCAACTCGTGCACCAAGATCTGCCCGCAGGACATCGATGTGATGGGCTACATCAACGCCGCGATACGCGGGGACATCGAGAAGGTTGCGGATATGTCGTTCGACTGCATTATGTGCGGTCTCTGCGCCTCCCGCTGCCCGGCCGAAATTGTCCACTACAACGTCGGGCTGCTGGCACGGCGGCTCTACGGCGCGAAGGTGGCGAAGAAGTCGCCGCACCTGGCCGAGCGCATGAAGGAGATCAAAGCGGGCAAGTTCGAACCGGGCCTCGACAAGCTCTGCAAGATGACCGAGGCCGAGCTCTCGGCGATATTCTACGACCCGAAGACGAGGGATGTCGAGCCATGAGGAACAGACGAAGTCAGAAGTCAGAAGCTAGAATGCAGAAGTCAGAATTGAGGAGCCGGACAAGTCGGCAATCGGGAACCGGCAATCTGAAATCTGAATTGTCAGGAAGGTTCTAGCATGTACCCACAAAGCATGCAGGAATCCATCAAGCGGATGGACGCGACGCGCGAGGCGCGTATCAAGCAGGGAAAGATACCGTTGCTCGGGCCGGAACCGAAGAAGGAACTGCTCAAGGGTTTCCATCCCGACTACATCGAGAGTTCGATGCGGGCTCTTGCCCTCGGCCCGAACAAGGGCGACCGGACCCCGCACGAGATTGCCGATGTGCTCGAAGCATGGCCGATTGTTGACCCGGCCAAGTTCGACACCGAGCACCCGAAGTTCGACGTAGACGTGCTCGTCATCGGCGCGGGCGGGGCCGGAGTCTCGGCGGCGCTGGTGGCGGCGGAACACGGCGCCAAGGTGCTCGCCGTTACCAAGCTCCGTATCGGCGACGCCAACACGATGATGGCCCAGGGCGGAATCCAGGCCGCGGACAAGGCGACCGACTCGCCCGAGCGCCACTATCTCGACGTGATGGGCGGCGGCCACTTCAAGAACATCCCCGAACTGGCACGGGCACTTGTGTCCGACGCTCCCGGCGTCATCGAGTGGCTGGAAGAACTCGGCGTGATGTTCGACAAGGAGCCAGACGGCACGATGGTCACGATCCACGGCGGTGGTACTTCGCGCCGGCGGATGCACGCGGCCCGCGACTACACCGGCGCCGAAATCATGCGGACCCTGCGCGACGAGTTCCGCAACCGCGGCCTCGAACTGCTGGAGTACTGCGCGGCGGTCGAGCTCCTGACCGACGAGCGGGGCGCCTGCGTCGGCGCGGCGTTCGTCAACCTGGAAACCCAGGAGCATTTCGTCGTCAGGGCGAAAGCCACGATTATCGCGACCGGCGGGTGCGGACGGCTGCACGTTCAAGGGTTCCCGTGCACCAATCACTACGGGGCGACTGCGGACGGGCTCGTGCTCGCCTACCGGGCCGGAGCGAAGCTGACTTTCATCGATACGATTCAGTACCACCCGACCGGGGCGGCTTATCCCGAACAGATACTTGGCCTCTTGATTACCGAGAAAGTCCGCGGCGTCGGAGCGCACCTCGTCAACAACGAGGGCAACCGGTTCATCTACGAGCTGGAAAGCCGCGACGTGACCGCCTCGGCCATCATCCGCGAGTGCAAGGGCCGGAACCTTGGTGTGGCAACGCCGACCGGCCGGCAGGGAGTGTGGCTCGATACCCCGCTCATCGAGGTCCTCAAGGGCCCGGGCGCGGTGAAGAAGAACCTGCCGGCGATGTACCACCAGTACGAGCGGTTCGGCATCTATATGGACAAGGAGCCGATTCTCACGTACCCGACCCAGCACTACCAGAACGGCGGCATCCTTATCAAGGACAACGGTTTGACCGGCGTCAAGAATCTCTACGCGGCGGGCGAGGTCGCGGGCGGCATTCACGGCCGGAACCGGCTGATGGGCAACTCGCTCCTTGACATCCTGGTGTTCGGACGCCGGGCCGGAATCGCCGCGGCCGAGGCGGCGAAGTCGGCAACGCTCGACGGCAGCGGGTTCAAGCACGTCGCGGCGTACGAGGTCGAGTTGAAGTCGGCGAAGGTGCCGTCCGAGCGCCGTTCGCCGATGCTGCTGCCGGAGTATCGCCGGCCGGAGTTCAAGACGCCGCTTCCGTTCGCAGCGCTTGGCTGCGAGTAGGCCTTCCTGACGGTGTCGACTGAGGGCCTGTCGACGAACCCGGCCATCGAAGTCGAAGGGCTCGTCCGCCGGTTCAAGTCGTTCACGGCGGTCAACGGCATCTCCTTCTCGGTCAACACGGGAGAAGTATTCGGGTTCCTCGGTCCGAACGGCGCGGGCAAGACGACGACGGTGCGTATGCTCTGTACGCTCATCCGGCCGAGCGGCGGAAGCGCGAAGGTCGCCGGTTTCGACCTCGTGCGGCGGCACAATGACGTCCGGCGTTCCATCGGCATTATCTTCCAGGATCCCTCGCTCGACGACCGGCTGACCGCGACCGAGAACCTCCGCTTCCACGCCATGATTTACAAAGTGCCGGGGGCCGAGGTTAAGGCGCGAATCGCCGACGCGCTCGACTGGATGGAATTGACCGATCGGGCGAACGACTTGGTTCGCAACTTCTCGGGCGGGATGAAGCGGCGCCTCGAAATCGCTCGTGGTCTGTTGCACTCGCCCCGCGTGCTCTTCCTCGACGAACCGACGCTCGGGCTCGACCCCCAGACCCGCTCGCGCATCTGGGAACGACTGCTGAGGCTGCGCGGCGAACGCGGGACGACGCTGTTCCTCACCACGCACTACATGGACGAGGCGGAGAATTGCGACCGCATCGCCATCATCGACCATGGCAAGATAATCGCTCTCGATACGCCGGCGAAGCTCAAGGCGCAGGTGCAGGGCGACTGCGTCCATCTCGAAACCGCGGACGACGCCGCGGCAGAGGCCGAGGTGAAGCAGCGATACGGAGTCGAGGTGGTCCGGGATGCAACCGGGCTCCACTTTGAGGTGGAGAGCGGGGCTGCGTTCGTGCCGGGGCTGGTGCGTGAGTTGTCGGTGCCGGTGCGGACAGTGAGCGTGCGGCCGCCGACGCTGGAAGACGTGTTCCTGAAGATGACCGGTCGGGAGATTCGCGACGACGAGGCGAGCGAGCACGACAAGCTCCGGTCCCGAATCAGGCGGATGGGGAGAGCGGGGCGGTGAGAATCCTGATAGTTCAGAAATCAGAATTGAGAAACCAGAATTCAGAATGCCGGACCCTGGTAACTCCGGTATCTGCACTCTGCATTCTGAGTTCTGAATTGTCCGGGCTGCTTGATGATTGACTTCGCCTGCATAAGGATGGTCTGGGAGCGGGATTTTATCCGCTACTTCCGGGAGAAGAGCCAGCTCTACGGATCGTTGTCGCGGCCGATACTCTGGCTGTTCGTGCTGGGCCTGGGCCTGCGCGGGTCGGCTTCCGGCATCGGCAACGTGAACTACACTCAGTTCATCTTCCCCGGTATCATCGCGATGACGGCCATCTTCACGTCGATCCAGTCGGCCATCAGCATCATCTGGGACCGCGAGTTCGGATTCTTGAAGGAGATCCTGGTCGCGCCGGTGCCGCGTACTTCCATCGTCATCGGTAAGGGGCTGGCGGGTACCACACTTTCGCTCGTTCAGGGCTGCATCATCATCCTGCTCGCGCCGCTGGTGCACGTCCGCATACCGCTCATCAACATCATACCGCTCATCGTCGTGCTCGCGGTCATGTCGTTCGGCCTGACCGGAATCGGGATTGTCATCGCCGCCCGTATGACCTCTTTCCAGGGCTTCGGTACGATAATGAACTTCATAATCATGCCGATGTGGTTCCTGTCCGGGGCCCTGTTTCCCACCCGCAACCTGCCGATATGGCTCAACGCGCTCGTCCGCGTGAACCCGCTGACCTACGGGGTCGACCTCGTGCGGAGGCTGGTGCTCGGGTTCTCCTACCACTCGCCCGTGTTCGACTTCGTGTTCCTCGTCTGCTTCGGTGCACTCACCGTGGCCGCCGCCGTCTTTTTCTTCAACCGAGGGGAGTACTAACCAATGAACGGGTCAAATGTGCTCAAGCTCATCGCCAGCCTTGCCGTGGTGCTCGCTGCCGACGCTATCGGCTCGCTGGCGACCATGAAGGCGATACCGACGTGGTATCGGGGCCTTGCCAAGCCATCCTTCAATCCTCCCGACTGGCTGTTCGGCCCGGCGTGGACGGTTCTCTATCTACTGATGGCGGTCGCGGCTTTCCTCGTCTGGAAGCAGGGAATCGGCACGCCCGGCGTGAAGCTCGCGCTCGTGGCGTTCCTGGTCCAACTCGTGCTCAATGTGCTCTGGTCGGTGTTCTTCTTCGGCCTGCGCTCGCCGCTTGGCGGGCTGGTTGATATCGTTCTGCTCTGGCTTTCGATTCTCGCGACGATTGTCCTCTTCTTCCGCGTTTCGAGCACGGCCGGTATTCTACTGCTGCCCTACATTGCGTGGGTGAGTTTTGCCGCTCTCCTGAACGCTGCCGTGCTGCGCCTTAATCACTGACATGGACAACTTCAGGAGTCACTCGATGAATAAACCTGCACTTTCCGGTCTGATCCTCACATGCGCCATGGCCGCGGCGTCCGTCGTCCTGTCCGCCCGGTGTCAGTCAGCCGGCCGGAACGGCGTGAACCTGCTCGGGGTGCTGCCGGCCGGATCGCAGATTGTCGGGACCGCCTTTTCCCGGGATGGACTCCGCATCGCTCAGGTCGTGACGAAGGGCGACAAGCAGCTTGCGGTGATTGACGGCAAACCCGGCCCGGAGTACGACGAGATTCTGCAGGGTGGGCCCGTATTCAGCCCGGACGACCGGCGCTTCGCCTACGCGGCGGAGAGCGGCGGCAAGTGGTATGCCGTGACCGAGGGCAAACCCGGGCCGGCGTATCGCGGAATCCTCGACGGCACGCCGTTATTCAGCCCGGATGGCGAGCACGTCGCTTATGCTGCACTGGACGGCGACAAGTGGCTCGTAGTGCTCGACGGTAAACCCGGGCCGGCGGCTGATGCAGTCGACGACCTGGTATTCAGCCCCGACGGCCAGCACCTGGCATACCGAGCTCAGAACGGCGCCAGGTTCAGCGTTGTGCTCGACGGCAAGCCCGGCATCGAATACGACGGAATCGATGACGGCAGCCTTGTCTTCAGCCCGAACAGCAAGCGCCTCGGATACGCGGCGAGTAGCGGCGAGCGGTGGCTGATTGTTGTCGACGACCATCCCGGGCCCTCGTTTGACGAGGTTGGAGCGGTCGTCTTCAGCGCGGACGGCAGGCGCGTCGCCTATCCGGCACGGAGGGGTGACAAGTGGATTGTGCTGATCGACCGCCAGTACGGCCGGGAATATGATGCGGCCGGCGACGTGGTTTTCAGCCCGGACGGCGGGCGCGTCGGCTATCTGGCATTCCTGGGTGGCAAGTGGACCGCGGTAATCGACGGCCGGCCCGAGCCTGAGTACGACATGACCCGCGACCTGGTTTTCAGCCCGAACGGCAAGCACGTCGCCTACGTGGCCGGTTCCGGCGCCAAGCAGACCGTGGTGATGGACGGCCGACCCGGTGCGGCATCCGACTCATGCGGCACTCCGATATTCAACGCGGACGGCACGCAGCTCGCTTTCCTTGCGAATCAGGGCGGCTATGGCTTTGCGGTAGTCGGCGGCCGGCCCGGGCCGGGATTCGACGCAGTCCGCGGCCTCGTCTTCAGCGTTGACGGCAAGCACGTCGCCTACGAGGCGCGGCAGAACAACGAATGGCTACTGATGGTTGACGGCCAGCCCGGACCGGCAGCGGCCTGGACTCCGCAGACCGCACCGCTGTTCAGTTCGGATGGCAGCCACGTTGCGTACCTGGCAACCCGGGGCGACAAGTGGGTGGCGGTCGTCGACGGCGGGCCGGGGCCTGAGTTTGACATGATACACGGCGGGCCGGTTTTCCGGCCCGACGGGTCGGCCGAGTATCTCGCCACGCGGTCGGACAGCCTTTTCCGCGTCAAGACGAAGCCGGCTTCGAAGACCTAGGGAGCCAGGGAGCGAGACGTGAGTGAGAAGTCAGTCGTAATCGTCGGCGCCGGCATGGCCGGCCTTTCCGCCGGCTGCTATGCCCGGATGAACGGCTACAAGACGACGATTCTGGAAATGCACTCGGTCCCCGGTGGGCTGTGCACCGCCTGGAAGCGCAAAGGCTACACCTTCGACATCAGCATGCACATGCTGACCGGCTCGAAGTCCGGGCCGTTTCACCAGCTCTGGCAGGAACTGGGCGTGATGGAGAACCGCCGATTCCACTACCACGACGAGATGTGCACGGTTGAGAGCGGCGGGCGGAAGCTCGTGTTCTCTGCCGACGGGCGGCGTCTCGAAGAACAGCTCGTCGCCCTGTCCCCGGCCGACGCGGAGCTGTCGCGCGAGTTCGTCCGGCTGGTCGCAGGCCCGCAGATGATGGGGGCGGCGAGCTTGAAGCCGACTGAGCTTGCCGGGTTCGGTGATTTCCTCAGGATGACCTTTGCCGTACTCCCGCTGCTCCGAACGTTCCGCCGGTACGGGAAGCAGACAATCCAGGAATTCGCCGCGCAGTTCAAGGACCCATTCCTGCGCCAGGCGGTGCGGATGTTCATCGATGGCGTGGGCTGGCCGATGCCCCGCTTTCCGATGGCCGGCCTCGTCGGATTCCTGAAGAGCTCGGTCTCGGAAGCCGGCGTACCCATCGGCGGCTCACAATCGGTCGCGTTCGCCATTGCCGAGCGGTTCAAGCAGCTCGGCGGTGAGTTGCGCCTCAAGACCCGCGTGGATGACGTTCTGGTGGAGGACGACCGGGCAATCGGCGTGAAGCTTGCCGACGGGACAAACGTCCGCGCCGACGAGGTCATCTGGGCCGGCGACGGTCATACGCTGATTTTCGATGTCTTCGACGGCCGGTACGCCGACGACCGGGTCTGCCGGATGTACAATGAGTGGACTTTGGTACGGCCGCTGGTGCACGTCTGTCTGGGCGTCAATCGCGACATGTCGTGCGAACCGGCCCGGCTCGCATGGGAGCTGGAGAAGCCGATAACCGTGGCCGGCGAAGAGCGCACGTGGTTTTCCGCCATCCACCACTCCTTCGACCCGACAATGGCGCCGGAAGGCAAAGCCGCGGTCGAGGTCTGGTATCCCTGCCGATACGAGTACTGGCGCGAACTCGCGAAGGACCGGCCGAGCTACGACGCGGCAAAGGAACAGGTCGCCGAACTCACCCTCGGCGAACTCGAAAAGCGCTGGCCCGGGTTCCGCTCGCAGGTCGAGGTGATAGACGTGCCGACGCCGATGACCTATGTCCGCTACACCGGCAACTGGCAGGCATCACCCGACGGCTGGTACATCACACCTGAGAACATGCGGACTAACCCGCTGCGCGCTCTTCCCGGACTGGACGGGCTCCATCTTGCCGGCCAGTGGACCGCGCCTTTCACCGGCACGGTCATCGCCGCAGTCTCCGGGCGGCAGATTATCGAACTGCTCTGCCGGCAGGACCACCGGCGGTTCGTCTCAAACCGGCCCTAGCGCCTTCCGTCAGCACAGCGCCCGATCAAGGCTGCAGATACTGGGCCAGGGCGACGGCGTTGTTGAGCTTTTCCTCTTTCGATGAATACACGAGTGTTACTCTGCCCTTCGCCATCTGCTCGCGCAGCGTCGCCAGCGCCGCTGTGGCCCCGCCCAGTTCCCGGTAGTAGCGCTGTTTGAACTCGGGCCAGCGTTCCGGAACATGGCCGTACCATCGGCGGAGTTCGTTGCTCGGGGCGAGGTCCTTCAGCCACAGGTCGATCCGCGCTCTCTCCTTGGTAAGCCCGCGAGGCCAGAGCCGGTCCACGAGGACGCGGAAGCCATCGGACGCCAAGGGTGGGTCATAGGCTCGTTTGATCAGCAGACGCGTCGTTGTCCCCGCGTCTCCGTGTCCACGCGTCTTCCGTGGCATCTAGGCCTCCATTCCCTGTTTCTTCTCGGCCGCGGCCACGGCCGTGATGACCGTGAGAACGCTGTCGGGGTTGACCGAGATGGAATCGATTCCATCCTCGACGAGCATCTTGGCGAACTCGGGGTGGTCGCTCGGCGCCTGTCCGCAGATGCCGACCTTGGTCTTCGTCTTCGCAGCCGTCGTGATGAGCTGTTTGATGAAACGCGTTACCGCGGGGTTGCGCTCGTCGAACAGGAAGGCAAGCTCGGCCGAATCCCGGTCCACGCCGAGGACGAGCTGGGTCAGGTCGTTGGACCCGATCGAGAAGCCGTCGAACCGCTTTGCGAACTCGTCGGCCATGATGACGTTTGAAGGTATCTCGCACATGACGTAGACTTGAAGTCCGTTCTCGCCGCGCTTGAGCCCGTTCGCCGCAAGCACTCCGAGCACCCGGTCCGCCTCTTCGACGGTGCGGCAGAACGGTATCATCAGGATCACGTTCTCAAGTCCCATCGTTTCCCTCACCTTACGCATGGCCCGGCACTCCAGCGCGAACCCTTCGCGGTAACGGTCGGAGTAGTAGCGGCTCGCGCCGCGGAACCCCAGCATGGGATTGTCTTCCCGCGGCTCGAACTGGGTGCCGCCAATGAGGTTGGCGTATTCATTCGTCTTGAAGTCACTCGTTCTAACTACGACCGGCTCGGGATACTGTGTCGCTGCAATCTGGGCGATGCCGCGCGCGAGTTCGTCTACGAAGAAGTCGGTCAGATCGGAGTAGCCGCGGGTAAGCTGCCTGATGGTCGCCCGGTCGTGACTCGACTGGACCTGGTCGAGATGGATGAGCGCAAGCGGATGGACCTTGATGAAGTTGTTGATGATGAACTCCATGCGGGCGAGGCCGACGCCTTTTGCCGGGAGCCGCCACCAGCGGAACGCCGCCGAGGGCGAACCAATATTCATCATTATGCGGGTGCGGGTCGCGGGCACGTGCGCGAGGTCGAGTTCCTGTTCCTCGAACTTGAGGATGCCATCGTAGATGTATCCACGTTCCCCTTCGGCACACGAAACGGTGATGCTCTGGCCGTCCTTGAGCTGGTGCGTCGCGTTGCCCGTGCCGACCACGGCCGGGATGCCCAGCTCTCTCGCTACAATGGCGGCGTGAGCCGTGCGGCCGCCGAAGTCGGTAACGATGGCCGCGGCCTTCTTCATAATCGGCACCCAGTCGGGATCGGTCATGCCGGTGACGAGCACGCTCCCCGGCTTGAACCGGTCGATCTCTTTGGCGTCGGCGATGACTTCCGCCGTCCCGGCCGCAATCGCCTGGCCCACCGCGAGGCCGGCGAGTATCGGCGTCGCCTTTTCCTTGAGTTGGTAGGTTTTGAGCGCAGCCGCCTGCCGGCGCGATTGCACGGTCTCCGGCCGCGCCTGCACGATATAGAGCTCGCCGGTGAGGCCGTCCTTTGCCCACTCCATGTCCATCGGCCGGTCGTAGTGTTTCTCGATGAGGACCGCCCAGCGCGCGAGCTGCATGATCTCGTCGTCGGAGAGCACGAAGGTCGTTCGCTCCCGGTGAGTCGTGTCCACGTTCTTCGTCGTGCCCTTGCCGCCGGTGGTATAGATGAGCTTGCGGGCCTTGTCGCCGAGTGACTTCTCGACTATCGGCACCTTGCCCGCTTTCTCCAGCAGTGGCTTGAACACCATGTACTCGTCGGGATTGACCGAGCCCTGTACCACGTTCTCGCCCAGTCCCCAGGCCGCATTGATGAGCACCACTCCTCGGAACCCGGTTTCAGTGTCGAGCGAGAACATGACGCCGGAACCGGCCTTGTCCGAGCGCACCATTTTCTGTACGCCCACTGAAAGTGCAACTTTGAGCTGGTCGAAGTTACGCTCCTGGCGGTAGACGATGGCGCGGTCGGTGAACAGCGAGGCGTAGCAGTTCCGGCAGGCTTCAAGCAGCTCGTGCCCGCCGGTGATGTTGAGGTAGGTTTCCTGCTGGCCGGCGAAGCTCGCATCCGGCAGGTCCTCGGCGGTAGCCGAGGAGCGAACTGCCACGTCGGCCTCCTCAACTTTGTAGCGCCGGCTCAGTTCGGCGTACGCTTCGAGTATGGCCCGGGCAATCGGCTCCGGTATCGTTCCCTGACGGAACAGGCGCCGGATTGCAGCTCCGGTCTGCTCAAGCGTTCGGGTCCCGCGCGCCAGTTCCTCAAGCCGTTCGCCCATCTCGGATTCGATGTGGTTGGCGCGGATATACTCCCGGAATGCGTCCGCGGTCGTCGCAAAGCCGCCCGGAACGCGGATGCCCTGACCGCGCAGGTTCGCAATCATCTCGCCCAATGATGCATTCTTCCCGCCTACTACCGGCACGTCGCCATTCCGCAGGTCCTCGAACCAACGGACATATTTCACTGTCTCGCTCATGTTATCACCTCCGACGTCGGAATTCGTCATTCGCAATTCGCTGCCAGTCGTTCCTGATGCACCGGCCGTGCCACGATGCCCGGGACTGATGGATTTGGCCAGCCGGCCGTTTCTGTGTTACACGCGATGTTACACTATCGTGCCCCAGTTCTGGCCGCCCCCCTGAGCGCGCGGGCTGGGAACGGGAAGTGCATTGAGCATAGTGTGTTCGAACACGCGAGGTCTGGCAGGGCACGGCCGTGCGCGCTTCACCTGGGAGGTCACGTTTGATAGCCGAAGAGGTACGGCAGCGCAGCCTGCTCTCAGGTTACGATACTCACATTCTCAGACAAGGGCGCCATTTTCAACTGCAGGATAAGCTCGGTGCTCACCTCGTTCCGGGCGGAACTCAGTTCGGCGTCTGGGCACCCAACGCCGCAGCCGTATCCGTGGTTGGCGACTTCAACAACTGGCAGAGCGGGGCGCACCCGCTCGGGCTTCACGGCGACGACTCGGGCATCTGGGAGGGAATGGTCCGCGACGCGGGGCCGGGTGCGCTCTACAAGTACTCCATCGAAGGACGAAACGGCGAGCGGCTTCAGAAGGCCGATCCTTTCGCCTTCCTGAGTGAAGCGCCGCCGCGCACCGCCTCGCGGGTCTGGGACCTCGCCTACGAGTGGCACGACAGTGACTGGATGGAGCGACGGCGCAGGTCAAACCCTCACACCTCACCGATGACGGCATATGAGGTCCATCTGGGCTCGTGGCGACGAGTGCCCGAGGAGGGAAACCGATTCCTGAGCTACCGCGAACTCGCCCCGCTGCTGGCCGATTACGTCGCCGACATGGGCTTCACCCATGTCGAACTGCTACCGATCATGGAACACCCGTTTTACGGCTCATGGGGATACCAGACACTGGGCTACTTCGCTCCCACCTGCCGCTATGGCGAGCCCCAGGACCTGATGTTCCTCATCGACACCCTGCACCAACACGGCATCGGCGTCATCCTCGACTGGGTACCGTCTCACTTCCCTGACGACGGGTACGGCCTTGTCCGTTTCGATGGGACGTCGCTCTTCGAGCATGAAGACCCACAGCAGGGGCGCCACCCGGAGTGGAACTCATGCGTCTTCAATCTGGGCCGCAACGAAGTACGCTCGTTCCTCATCTCAAGCGCCCGCTTCTGGCTCGACCGCTACCACGCCGACGGCCTGCGCGTAGATGCGGTGGCCTCAATGCTGTACCTCGACTACGGACGCAAGCCGGGCGAATGGCGCCCGAACCGGTACGGCGGCAGGGAGAATCTCGAGGCCATCGATTTCCTGCGCACGCTGAACGCCGCCTGCTACCACATGCGTCCCGGCATCGTCATGATCGCCGAGGAATCGACTGCCTGGCCGATGGTGACACGGCCGGACTACGCCGGCGGGCTCGGATTCGGCATGAAGTGGAAGCTGGGCTGGATGCACGACACGCTCAACTATTTCTCCCACGACCCGATCTACCGGAAGTACCACCACGACGAACTGACCTTCAGTATGTGGTACGCGTTCTACGAGAACTTCGTGCTGCCGCTTTCGCACGACGAGGTCGTACACGGCAAGCGGTCACTCCTCGGCCGGCTCCCGGGTGACGACTGGCAGAAGTTCGCCGCCCTGCGCCTCCTCTTAGGCTACCAGGTCGCCCACCCGGGCAAGAAGCTGCTCTTCAGCGGCGGCGAGTTCGGACAGTGGCGCGAGTGGGACCATGATTCGAGTCTCGACTGGCACCTGCTGGCGCCACCGGCGAGCGACCAGGCGCCAACGACCAATTACCACCGCGGCGTACAGGACTGGGTGCGCCAGCTCAACCAGCTCTGCCGGCACGAACCCGCCCTCTACGAGCTCGACTTCGAGCCATCGGGTTTTGAATGGGTTGACGTAAACGACCGCGACAACAGCGTCATCAGTTTCGTCCGGCGCGGAACGGCACCGGGCGAACTGCTATTTGTCCTCAACTTCACGCCGGTGCCGAGGCACGGCTACCGGGTGGGAGTTCGGGGAGAACGGAATTGGACCGAGGTCCTGAACAGCGACTCCAGGACCTACGGCGGCAGCGGAGTCATGAACTCGGGTGCGCTTGCGGCCCAGGCGGTTCCGGCCCATGGCCGCGAACGCTCGATCCAACTCACCCTGCCCCCGCTGGGGATGGTCGCACTCAAACAGCTATGAACGGAGGAAACATGATTGCGATGACTGAGAGAATCGGAGCGACCGCCGGGAAAGTCTGGCAGGCACTTAGAGAGCAGGAAGAGGCCGACATACGACAACTGCCGCGGATTGTCTCGGAGAAGCCCGTAGTCGTTAACCAGGCCCTCGGCTGGCTGGCACGTGAGGGCAAGCTCGAGTACCGCGAACAGGGCGACAGGCTATGGGTCGCACTCAACCCGGCCGAACGCGGACGCTAGCCGCGCCGGAGGGAACCGCTATCGAGCAGTACATCTGCGTACACGGCCACTTCTACCAGCCCTACCGGGAACACCCTTGGCTGGAAGAGGTGGAAGAAGAAGACTCCGCCCACCCGTTCCACGACTGGAACGAACGGGTGGCCCGTGAGTGCTATGCGCCGAACGGTGCGGCCCGGCTGCTCGATGACAAGGGACGGATAGTCGGGATTGTCAGCAATTACGAGCGCATCTCCGCCGACTTCGGTCCCACGCTGCTCAGTTGGCTCGAACGCAGCCAACCCGAGATCCACCGCGCCATCGTCGAGGACGACCGGGCCAGCCGGGCTCGATTTTCCGGCCACGGCGCGGCCATCGCCCAGATGTACAACCACTCGATCGCCCCGCTCGACAATCTCCGTGACCGCAGGACCCAGGCGCTCTGGGGTCTCGCCGATTTCGAGCACCGGTTCGGCCGCAAGTCCGAGGGGATGTGGCTGCCGGAAACAGCCGTGGACATCCCGACTCTCGATATCCTCAGCGAGTTCGGGGTCAAATTCGTTGTCCTCGCGCCGCACCAGGCCCGGGCGTTCCGCTCTCTCGGTGAAACCGCCTGGCAGGATGCGCAGGGCCGGCTCGACCCCAAGTCAGCCTATCTCTGCCGACTCCCGTCGGGCCGTTCCCTGGCGGCGTTCTTCTACGACGGCATTGTCGCCAAGGATGTTGCATTCGGCCCGTTGCTTGATGACGGCCGGGTTCTGGCCGGCCGCCTCAAGGCGGCGCTGGGCGGCGGTTCGGAGCGGCCGGTGCTGGAGCACATTGCGGTCGACGGGGAGACGTTCGGGCACCACCGTCGCTTCGGCGACATGGCGCTCGCCTCCTGCCTGCACGAGATCGAGAACTCCCCGGCCCACCTGACCGTTTACGGCGAGTTCCTCGAGCGTTTCCCGCCTGATACCGAGGTCGCCATCAACGAAAACACCTCGTGGAGCTGCGTCCACGGAATCGAGCGCTGGCGGGCGGACTGCGGGTGTAACAGCGGCAGCCATCCGGACTGGAACCAGAAATGGCGGGCGCCGCTCCGAACGGCCATGGACTGGCTGCGGGACCAGCTTGACGCGGTGTATGAACGGGAGGCGGCGCGGCTGGTGCGCGACCCCTGGCAGGCGCGCGACGACTACATCGCGGTTATCCTCGACCGGTCCAGCGCCGGTATCGAGCGATTCGTCGCCGGCCATGCCGTACAGGCGCTCTCGAAGGACGAGACGACCCGGCTCCTCAAGCTGCTCGAGCTTGAGCGGTTCGCGATGCTCATGTACTCAAGCGACGGCTGGTTCTTCGACGATATCTCGGAACTGACCACCATCCAGGTACTGAAGTGCGCCGCCCGGGCGATACAGCTCTGCCGGGAGGTTGGAGGCCAGGACTGCGAGCCGGAGTACGTCACCCGTCTCGCATCGGCGGTGAGCAATGTGCCGGAACAGGCAGACGGTGCCCGGATCTACGCGTCGCAGGTAAAACCTGCGGCCGTGGACATGCCCCGAATCGCCGCGCACTTTGCGATGGCCTCCCTGTTTATACAAAAGCCGAGTGACCGCAAGCCAATGACCAGGCTGGGCCGGTTCTCGGCCGCCGAGGTCGAACGCAGGCAGACCGAAGTCGGCTCGCAGAAGCTGGCCTTTGGGAAGCTGAGGGTAGCTTCCGCCACGACAGCGGAGCAGAGCCTCCTTGCCTACACCGTGCTTCATTTCGGAGGGCACCACCTGTCGGCGTGGGTCTGCCCCTGCAACGACGACGCCGCGCTCGCTTCAACCGGGGACAAAGCGTCGGCGGCGTTCCTCTGGGGCGACGTCGCCGAAGTGATTCGCGTGATAGAAGCGCACTTCGGGCCGAAGGGTTACACGTTCGGGCACGTCCTGCGCGACGGGCAGCGCGGAATCCTGTCCCGGGTGATAAACGAAGCGGTCGCGTGGCTTGAGCCGATGCTTGAGGATGGCCTCGACCGCTGCTACTCAAGCGCGCGGGCCATGCGCGAGGTAAACATGAATCCGGCGAGGGCGGTCGCCATCCCGCTGGCGTCGATGCTCAACACTGCTTTCCGGCGCCAATTGGAGCATTCCGCGCTCGACCTCGGCCGGCTGGAGTTGCTTGCCCGTGAGTTCAGGCCCGGCGTGCTTGAACCGAACCGCGACGAGCTGGCGCCGGCGGCGAGTCTGACCATCGAGCGTCTTCTTGCCGCTCTGGCGAAGAACGCGGCCGGAGCAGGCGGCGAACCACTCAGCCAGGCCGCAAGACTCTTCGATGTCCTCGACGGACTGGGGCTGCCGCTCGACCTCTGGAAGAGTCAGAACCGGTTCTTCCCGCTCGTTGCCTCGGTCTACCCGGAGCTGCGCCGGCAGGCCGAGTCGGGCGACCGGCAGGCGAAGGAAAGCCTGTCCAGGTTCGAGCGGCTGTCCGCCTACCTCGGATTCAGAATCTGACCTGTCGCCAATGACCAACCGACCTCAACCTCAACCTTAACCTCTCCTGTCATGGCTCGCTCTTGCGGCATCCTGCTTCACATAACGTCGCTTGACTCCCCGCACGGAATCGGGGACCTGGGCGACGCGGCATACCGGTTTGCCGACTTTCTGGCCGAAGCGGGCATCAACGTCTGGCAGGTTCTGCCTCCGAACCCGGTGACCGCGGCCCACAGCTTCTCTCCGTACCGGAGCAACTCGGCCTTCGCGCTGAACCCGATGCTCATCAGCCTGGACCGGATGGCAAAAGACGGTCTGCTCGACGCGGCCGACCTCCCGGAGCCGCTGCCGGTCGGCGACGCGGAGTTCGAACGGGTGAGCGAGATGAAGCCGCGGGCGCTGGACCGGGCGTTTGAGCGGTTCCGACATGAGGGCAGGTCACCGGCCTTCGAGCAGTACTGCCGCGACCAGTCCGGCTGGCTCGACAGCTACGCGTCATTCATGGCGTTTGCGTCCCGGTACGGCCCCGAATGGCCGAACTGGCCGGCGACCGCCGACGAGGCCGTCAAGATCCGGGTCGAGCGGGAGAAGTTCGTCCAGTTCGTGCTCGACCGTCAATGGACGGATTTAAGAAGCCACTGCCACCGCCGCGGCATCCGGCTGATGGGTGACATACCGATTTACCTCGACTACCACAGCGCCGACGTCTGGGCTCACCCCGACATCTTCAAGCTGGGAAGCGACCACCGGCCGACGTTCGTTTCCGGCGTACCGCCGGATGCTTTCAGTGCCACCGGCCAGCTCTGGTCGATGCCGGTCTACGACTGGGATGCCCTGCGACGGCAAGGTTACGGGTGGTGGCATGCCCGTTTCGCGCGGAGCTTCGAGCTCTTCGACATGGCCCGCGTCGACCACTTCCGCGGCCTAGTCGCGTACTGGCAGGTTGAGGCGGGGCGCCCAACCGCGGAAAGCGGCACCTGGGTAGACGTACCGGCCCGCGACTTCTTCACCTCTCTCGCCCGGCGCTTCGGTGCCCTGCCGATCGTCGCCGAAGACCTTGGCCTGATAACTCCCGACGTCAGAGAGGTGATGAGCGAGTTCGGTCTGGCCGGCACCAAGGTCCTCATCTTCGGATTCTGCGACGACTGCGAGTCGAACCCGCACAAACCCCACAACCTGCCGCGCGGCTGCGCGCTCTACACCGGCACGCACGACATGAACACGGTCCGCGGCTGGTTCGAACGGGAGGCCAATACCCTCGAGCGGGCTCGCTTTGCCCGCTACCTGGGGCACGAGGTCACGCTCGACAACGTCGCGGGCGAGATGGTGCGGCTGGCGCTTGCCTCGGTGGCCGACCTGGTGATTCTGCCGATGCAGGACGTGCTGGGGCTCGGAAGCGAGGCGCGGATGAATCTGCCCGGCACCGCCGAATCGAACTGGCGGTGGCGGCTGCGAGCAGGCAGCTTCGGCCCGGATATCGCCTCAAGGCTGCGCACGATGCTTCGCGACTACGGTCGCAGCGGGCCGGAAGAAGAACGGCTCACTCGCCTCTGTCCGGTCTGCGAGCGAGTCTGGACCATCCGGTAGCAGGTTTCTGGTCTCCAGTCTCTGGTTCCTCCCCGTCCTCCCTTCACTCCTCACTTTTCTTTCCTCTCTCCTCCACGGCCCGGCACTGGAATTGCATAGTCAGTTTCGGCCAAGGGCGAGACAGGAATCTGAATCTCGACCGGGACCCGAAATTTCGAACCTAAATAGAAAGAGCTGAATGGATTCACTCGACCGCTACCATGCAGGGATGGCCGCGCCAGTGACCGCCGATTCGCAGTTGTCCACATTCACTCCCGCGCCGCGCCGGGTAACCAGGCGCGTTACATTGCCGCGTACGAAGCACTCGGAGTTACGGCCGGCGCGAGAAGGGAAGAAGGTTCTGTTCGTGGCTTCCGAAGTCCACCCTTTTTCCCGCACCGGTGGCCTGGCGGACGTCGCTGGCTCGCTGCCCAAGGCACTGGCCGATGCCGGCTACGAGGTGGCGGTCGCAACTCCATTCTACAGCCGCGCATTCCCGTCCAGCATCGACTGCCAGCGACTCGCCAGTTTCGGGCCGGGCAAGCATCCGCTCAGCCGGCCCTGGTCACTGAACGGGGCTTTGCTGGACGGACGGATTCCGGTCTTTCTGCCGGCCCAGGACGAGCTGTTCGGCCGCGACCATCTCTATGGCAATGGGACCGGCGACTACCCGGACAACCCCGAGCGATATGCCTTCTTCAGCCGCGCCGTGCTGGAAAGCCTGCGGGCCATCGACTGGCGGCCGGACGTGATACACGCCAACGACTGGCAGACCGGTCTCCTGCCGCTTTATCTGAAGACGCTGGCCCGTAAAGATCCGTTCTTCGACGGCATCAAGACCATCTTCACGGTTCACAACCTGGCCTTTTCCGGCCGTTGCGCGGCCGACAAGCTCGCCTCGCTGGGGCTGGAGGACGGCGACTGGCGGGCGGCGAATCACGACCGCGAACTGGCGGAGGGGCTGGAGTTCTACGGCGACGTGAGCCTGCTGAAGTCCGGGCTCGTGTTCTCCGACCGCCTCACCACAGTCAGCCCGGGCTATTGCCGGGAGATACAGCGTCCCGAGCACGGCTGCGGACTGGACGGGGTGCTGCGGGCACGGCGCGACGACCTGAGCGGCATTCTCAACGGGATCGATTACGACCTCTGGGACCCCGCAACCGACCCGGCGCTCGTGGCCGGATTCGATGCAGTGAACCCGGCAGCGAAGGAACTGAGCAAGTACGCCCTCGAAGTCTCGGAGAACCTGGAAGTCTCGGACATGCCGATCGCCGCCATCGTCTCGCGGCTCACCGACCAGAAGGGGCTCGGCCTGGTGGCCGAGGGAGTCGAGGCCCTCGTCAACCTTCCCATGCAACTCGTCATCATGGGCGAAGGCGACCGCCGGTTCGTGGACCAACTCCGCGCCATCCAGGCCCGCTTCCCGGACCGGGTGCGAGTACATCCCTGGTTCGAAATCAACGCGGCCAAGCGGGTCTTCGCGGCGAGCGACATCTACCTGATGCCTTCGCGGTTCGAGCCGTGCGGGCTTTCCGACCTCATCGGCATGAGGTATGGCGCGGTGCCGGTCGTACGTCGGACCGGCGGGTTGGCCGATGCGGTGCGGGAGTTCGACCCGGTGGCGGGGACGGGCAACGGATTCCTGTTTGACGACTATTCGGCGGATTCGCTGGTTGAGGCCGTGACACGGGCGGCCAGAGTCTACCGCCGGCCGGACACGTGGGCCCGGGTCCGGTCGAACGGCATGGGCGAAGATTTCTCCTGGCGGCGTCCGGCGTGCGCGTACCTGGCGCTGTACGAAACGCTAGTCGAGAGCAGATAGTCTTGAATTCAGAGTCCAGAGGCTAGAATCCAGAGCCACGGACGTCTCCGACAATTCTGAATTCTGGTCGCTGGATTCTGAATTCTGAACTATCCGAGTTTTAGTTTCTGGTTTCTGGCCCGAATCTGCGTAATCTGAGTGATCTGTGGATGTCCGCTCCGCTTCCACAACTCTGAATTCTGGTCGCTGGATTCTGAATTCTGAACTATCCGTGTCCTAGAATACGTAGGCGTCGGTCATGTAGCGCATCACCATGCGGTGGCTGTTGAAGTAGTAGGCGATTTTCCCGACTGAGTTCTTCATCAGTTGTATCCAGGCGTCCCGATTCTTGTAGTAGGTCGGGGCGATGATGTACTCCAGCTTGTCGTAGAGGTCCTCGACCTCGCGCTGCCGGCGGTCGGCTTCGGAGAGGTTCTCCTCCGGCCAGGGGCCGATTGACCAGCCGGTAATGCCGTCGATACAGCCTTCCAGCCACCAGCCGTCGAGAACGCTGAAGTTCAGCACGCCGTTGTGCGCTGCTTTCATGCCGCTGGTGCCGGATGCCTCGTAGGGCGGCAGTGGCGTGTTCAGCCACACGTCCACGCCGGACGTGAGCAGTCCGCCCAGCTCCATGTCGTAGTCGGCCAGGTAGACGATCTTGATGACGTCCTTGAACTGCTCGATGTAGCGGAACACGTCGCGGATGAGTTGCTTGCCCGGCTCGTCGCGGAAATGGGCCTTGCCCGCCAGCACCATCTGCAGCTTGTAGCGGCGCGCTATCCAGCGCAGGCGACCCGGTTCGGTGAAGAAGAACGTCGGCCGTTTGTAGGCGGTCGACCGCCGCGCGCAGCCGATAGTCAGCGCCGTCGGGTCGAACTCGACGCCGGAGCGTTTCTTCACGGTGTCGATGAGCGTCTGTTTGGCCCGGGCGTGAGTCTCCCAAAGCTCCTCGTTCGGGATGATGTCCGTCCGAACCAGAAGCTCCGGCTCCACCGCCCAGCCGAGGATGTAGCGGTCGTAAAGATCGCGCATCGGCCGCGAGGTCCAGTGGTGCGAGTGAACGCCATTGGTCACGGCCCGGATGTGGTGACGGGGGAAGAGCTTGTTCGTATAGGCCTGGTGGGCCTTGGTCACGCCGTTGACGTACTTGCTCATGTTCAGGCCGAGCAGGGTCATGTTCAGCCGGTCGGGGCCGGCGATTTCGCGGATGTTCGGCGGCAGGTAGTCGCCCAGCACCTGCCGCGCCAGCGGGTAGGAAAACTGGTCCATGGCGCTTTCCACCGGGGTATGGGACGTAAAGACGCAAAGCTCGCGCACTATCTCAACGTTGCCGAGCGACCGCTGCAGCAGTTCCAGCGTCAAGAGCGCGGCGTGCCCTTCGTTCATGTGATAGACGAGCACGTTGAGCCCCAGCGAATCGAGCATCCGTGCGCCGCCGACGCCGAGGATTGTCTCCTGCATCAGCCGGTAGCGTTCGTCGCCTCCGTACAGGCTGTCGCAGATGCGGCGGACCTCCGGTTCATTCCCCTCCACGTCGGTGTCGAGGAAGATGACCGGTACCACGCCGCCGGTCAGGCTTTCGTGTTCGTAGAGCCAGGCGCGGACGAGAACCTGGCTGCCTTCGAGTTCCACCCTGACCTGGTTCGGCAGCTCGGTCATGAACGCGGCCGGGTCCCACGGGTCGGGAAGCTCGGTCTGAGTGCCGTCGGCGGCAAGCTGCTGCTTTAAGTAGCCGAGCCGGGTGAGTAGCGTGACCGCGACCAGCGGCACGCGGAGGTCGGCACACGAGCGGATTGTATCGCCGGCGAGCAGCCCCAGGCCGCCGGAGTAGCTGTGCATCTTGCTCAAAAGCCCGATTTCCATTGAGAAATAGGCGATGCGGCCGCCGTGCTGGAAGTGCCGGGCGCAGGTCGCGCCGTCGAAGTAGTACTTGCGGCCCCACAACTCGACGGTGTACTTCGCGTGCTCGGTGTCTACCGGCGTCCCGCAGATCGGGTCTTTTACCATCATGGTGCTACCGCTTTCTTGCTGTCGCCGCTCCGGACGCCTGCCGCATTACGCCCTCCGCCGCCTAAAGCGGCATGTCATGCGTCGGAGGCAGAGCGCGCAGGTGGTTGACTTTAGTTCCGACCCCACCGCACTGCCCGGATGGCAGCTTCCGGGTTTGCGTACACCCCGGGCGGTACGTGCTCTCTGACCCAGCTTCGTTCCTCGGCCGTGAAATGCCTGAGGTTATCCCACAGCTCGCGGATGCCTTCGGCCGTGATTGGGTAGGTGGTATCGCGGCGGAAATGTTCTTCAACCTGTTCTCGATTCATGGTAGTCACCTCCGTTGTGACTTCAGGTCAGTTAGCGCAGGCGGGTTACAGCCAGTGTGGCCGAGCCCGAGCGGCAGAAGTATACGCCCGGCTCGACCGGCAGTCCGAACCGGTCGCGGCCGTCCCAGACCACGGAAGGCGCGCGGGCCCGGGGCAGCGTCCGGACGAGCCTTCCCGATGCGGTGAATACCTGGACGGCGGCCGGCCCCTTCCCGGCGAGCCCGAGCGTCGTCCGGGCCCGGAATGGGTTCGGCGAGCTCGTGATGGCGTATGCCCCGCGGCCGGGACCCGGCGTCGCGCCGACTCCGGTGGCACCGACGACGACCACGCCGGTCATATTAGGGTGGTGGCGGCAGAAATACGGAAAGGTCCCGTCCGCTGCAAATTCGCGGACGAATGTCGCTCCATTCGCCAGGTCGCCCGAATCCCACAGGCCGTCCCACACTCCGCCGACACCGCTCGTTGATGTGTGGATGGCCGCCCCGTTGTTGGTCCAGACGACCGAGTCGCCGAGGTTCAGCACGAGGGAATCGGGAGAGAACGCGAAATCAACGATGCTCACCGGCACCCGGACGGCCAGCGACAGGCCGGCCAGGGCCAGAAGCGTCACTACCGATACGCCGGTTCTGGACATGTCAAACCTCCTGCTCCTGCTTAGCGAACAACATCCGGGAAAATCGTCCTTCGTGCTCACGCAACCAGAATTCCGGCAGCGTGTGCTGCCACGTCCAGCGGCTCGGGACCGGCCGGAAGCCGGCGATTTCCAGGATGGGGTCGCCCCGGCCCGGCGAACGGCGGGCCGCGACGTTTCCACGAACCCGGTTCCGCCCGCCCATCACTTCCGGTCCCGCTCCCGGATGGTTTCAGTCGGCGTGTACCCGGCCACGTTGTTGATGGCGATGGCCCGTTCCCGGCCGCGGGTGATGACCGTGCCGGATACGACCACGTCCTGCTCGAGGTACTTCATCAGTTTCGTGAAATCGGGCGGGTCCGTCGCCGTGTCCCGCACGACCGGGTAGTAAATGTCTCCGGAGTCGTCAACGACAATCAGCGGTTCGCCAACCGCGGCATGCATTTCCGTGCACCGGACACGGGCTGCGCCGGTATCGAGCCGGCCCAGCCAGCAGCCCAGGGCAGTGACCCGGCCGAAGACTTTCGCACCGGCAATCTCATTTACCGGGAAGGCCTCGGCTCGCCGGGCCGCTTCTGCCCGGGTGATGCGGTTGATTACGATGCCGCGTTCCGGCCCCCGCTGGACGAACCGGCCCGTGACCACTATCCGTTGCTCCGCGTAGGGAATCAGTTTGACGTTGTCCATCATCGGGCCGGCCGGCGCTGAGAGCGCCACCGGATAGACGATCGAGCCGGCGTCGGTCAGGATGACGAGGGGCTCGCCTAAGTCCGCGCTGGCCACTGCCGCCGCTTTGTGTCTGACCCCGAGGAAACCCCGGTCGAGCCAGTCGTTCGCGTCGACCACCCAGCCGGATACGGTATCGGCCTGCTCCGCATGAGCGATGGCGGCGGTTTGAGCCGTGGCCGCGCTCGCCGGCACGACCGCTTCCTTTGCCGCGAGCGCGCCGGCCAGGGCCAGTAATGCCAGCGCCGTCAGCCCGGCGGCCGGCAACCGGTTGTTACTCACGACCCGAGGCCAGCCAGAACTGCGTCAGGGGTCACTGCTGCTGTCTCCATGGTCTTTAGTTGTTGCAGGCTTCGTGCCGTTTATCTTCGGGCTGATTCTCAGCCGTCGCACCCGTCCCGCCGCCTGGTGAGTCTGGCACGCATGCTGCACACCAACAATCGAGGAAGCAGACCCAGGTTCCTAGGGAGTGAGGGAAAAGACAGGGCAACCAGTGGGCGCGGGGCCTCCCCAAGGGCCCCGCGCCCCTTCTATTATTGCCCGCGGCCGACTGATGCGCCGCTTGAGTCGGGTGCGTTACCGGCGCGCGGGTACCTCACTCTTCGTAACTTCCTGCGTGACATTACCACCCTGGCCGCCGCTGATGTTTCAGTTAGCCTCGACCTGGGAACCCCACCGCTGTCCTCCGGCTACTCCGACGGCCGCCGGTTTCCACCGGCCATCAATCAGCCAGGAACAGAACACCGACGCCGGCGCCGTCCCAGGCATTCGGGGTTCCACCTGGTAATTGACTCCCCGAGTCACCCGCAGGGCGATTCCGTAGGTGACCGGCCGATTCACTCCCTAGGTCATTCCGGGATTCGTTTAGGGACTGACCACCGCAATGACCCGGGGAGTCATTGAGAGAACGACTTTCCGGGTCATCCTCCAATTCATCCAGCGGTTCAATCCGTAGTTCAATCCGCAATTCACCCGGGGAGTCACCATCCGGATTAATCCCCGGGTCACTTGCCGAGTCACCCCAAGGTTCACTCTGGGATTCAATCCCGGGGTCACTCAGGGGGTCACTCCCCCAGTGACCCCCGGAGTGCCTGCCTGGGCCAGGTAGCGGCGGGTAGGGTGATAGTCCTATCCATTTTAATGTCAATAACTTAGCTCGACGGACGTTGCCGCTTCCGGCCGCTGAAGGCTTCGGTTTTCAGACCGTGCTGGCGTGGGCACGTCAGTCACCTGAGTGCTGCTTTGCTGGCGGGGTCTTGTTAAGTTGAGTTGGTGCCGGACCGGGTGTACAAAGACTCGAGGAGGCAGGCTGGAGGCTTTTTGCCTGCCTCCTCGTCAGGGGGCACTCGGAGCTGTAACCTCGGCCGCGCCCTTGCGCGGCCTCAGTTCAGGCCTGGATCGGGATTTGTCGAACCTTAGCCGAGGCGGACTTGGGCAGGGTCAATTCGAGAACGCCGTCCCGGTATGCAGCCGTGGTTTTGTCCCAGTCGACGTCGCTGGGGAGCGTCAGGCAGCGCTGGAACTTGCCATACGCGCGTTCCACCCGGCTGAAATTACGCTTCTTCTCCTGCTCTTCGCGGTTACGCTCGCCGCTGATGCAGAGCGAATCGCCGGACCCGGATACCTTGATGTCTTCCTTTTTCAGGCCCGGAAGTTCGACGCGGACGATTACGTTCGCGTCGCCTTCCTCGACGTCCAGGGCCGGCATCCAATCGGTTTCGGACCAGGCGCGAGGCAACCAGCTAGGCCGGCCCGCCACCCGGTCAAACAACCGGTCCATCGCGGTCCGAAGGTTCTCGGCCTCGGCGATCGGGTCCCACCGCATCATCTCTCTTGCCATAGTATTCTACCCTCCTTGTGACGAACCCACCAGGGCACGGCTCATCGGGCGACGGCTGTGCCTGGCGGCAAACAATGCCAATTGGCCGGACTCTCGCTCGTGGCTCTTTCTGGCGGTCCGGCGTCGCCGGGCAGAGTCAATTGCGAGCGCCGCGACCTGCTCCCGGGCAAACCGTTCCGCGCAGAGAATCATTCGCTTTACACTCCTTCCAGAGTCAGGCGGCCATCGGTGCGGCAGCTCATCTAACTGGTGGTGACGAACGAGTAGCGGCGGCTTCGGCCACCGACAAAGGCCGCGTGAACGAAGGGGGCGTGCTTCAGTCTTTCGTAGGCGCTCACCGGCACATTGTGGTACAGGTAGGTTCCTTCCCGCGGGAACTCCAGGATCAGGATGCGGGACTTGGGCTGGTAGGTGATGGTCCGCGGCCCCGCCCCGGCCTCATATCCCGCTCCCTGGCGCACACTCACGCTCACGGCAGCTCCAGCGGAACCAGCCAGTCGTGTCGTTCCGAATTCCAGCCGCTCGCCGGGTTGTTTCCGGTATTCTCGTAACGGCCCCGCGGCCCGGCAGTCCGGCCGCGCTCCGGCTGCGGCGCCCTGTCCGTTGTCCGCGAGTGACGGCCCTCGGCGGAAGTCGATCTCGATGCGTAGCGTCCTGCAAGTCTCGACATAGCTCTCTCCTTACTTCATCCCAGAACGGACCTTCGTGCCCTCAGCGGTTTGGAGGGCTGCCGGAATGACGGGCGCGGCGCCACTCCGGCAGCCTCCGGTCTGCACCGGGTTTTCTCGCGGACATAATCCGCATGCACGTCGCTGGCAATCTAAGACAGCCAGCGCTTTCCCGTTTGAGTACCCGGTCAGTTTTCCCACTTTTCTCTCCATCCGATTCCATGGTGTGCAACCGGCGTGCCGGAATCGTTGTTACACGATTCACGTGACTTCAGGACCTCGCATGTGCCTCAAAGACGCGGCACTGGCCGACAGCGGGGGCTTTTGTGTGTTCCTTTTGCTGTAACATAAAGAGTTACAATCTGAGCGGTGTTAGCGGATTGTGTTACAGTCTATCGTCATCGTTTGAGGCAGGTGCTCAGGGCACATTTGTTGCATCGGATGTTACACTCACCGGCTTGACTCGCAGCCAGTCCCGGCTGTACACTCTCAGAGAAGTCTCAGCCGATTTGGTGCCGAGTCGCAGGTGCTGATGAACACACTCAAGGGCGCAGACACAGGCGCGATTGCTGTTCTCCCGGTGGCCGGCACCGGGTATTTCGGTATCTGGCCCGGTTCGGCCGGAAAGCCTGCGGCCCCCACCTCGCGTCGCCGGGATTGCTGATGCGCCGAATACCTTTACTGATTACCATTTTCACCACCGCCATTCTTCTGGTCGCCGCCGTCGTCATCGGGTTGCTGTATCAGGCCGCAGTGAAACAGCAGGCTGCCCTGCTCGCTCAGATCGCCGATAGTCAGGCCCGAACAGTAGAAGGTATCGCTCGCAATCAGGAATTGGTCGGCGCGTTCGTTCCCGACTCGCTTGACTACGGTAGTGCCCTGTCGGCCACGCTTGCCCAACTCCGTGACATAAACAGCCGATTCGCCGGCTTCGGCCGCACCGGCGAGTTCGCACTCGGCCGCCGCGAAGGCGACAGCATCATCTACCTGCTGAACCAGCGGCACCCCGGCCCCAGGCGTACCGAAGCGATTCCATTTACCGGCCCCAACGGTGAGCCGATGCGCCGGGCATTATCCGGTCGCACCGGCACGGTTGTTGGCCCGGACTATCGAGGCGTAACCGTGTTGGCTGCCTATGCACCGGTCAACGCTTTCGGAATGGGCGTGGTAGCGAAGGTCGACCTGGCCGAGGTCCGAGCGCCTTTCATCCGGGCCGGGCTGATCAGCATCGTGGCCGCGCTGGTCGTCGTCCTGATCGGATCATTGCTCTTTTTCGTGATAACAAATCCCGTGCTGGTTCAGCTTCGGGCGAGCTCGGAAAGTCTGCGTCGAGCCAATAGCCTGCTCGAAGCGGTGACCACGGGGACCGAGGTCATTGTCGCTGCCGTAGATACGGACTACCGCTATCTCTTCTTCAACGCGGCCTATGGTGAGGAAATAAAGCGCCTCGGCGGCAAGGACCTCAAGGTCGGGGCCAGCATGAAGGATGTGTTCGCTCACATGCCGGAGCTGCAGCGGGCAGCCATGGAGAACTGGAGCCGGACGCTGCGCGGCGAGGTCAGGGGCAACTACCGGGTGGAATTCGGCGACCCCGGTCGCTACCGGCGCACCTACAGTGTGCGGCAGACATTGATCCGTGGCGCCGGTGGCGAGGTGATGGGCGCGGGCGAGACCGCATCAGACATCACGGAACAGGTAAGAGCCGAAGTGGCGCTGCGCGAGAACGCGGCGCGCCTGGCTACGATCCTCGAGGCGACCCAGGAATCCATCTGGCTTTTTGGCACCGATGGCGAGATACTGGCTGGCAACCGCACGGCGGCAGCCCGGCTGCGACTCACCCCTGCCGACGTGGTGGGCAAGCACTTCCGGGACGTGCTGCCGGCTGACCTCAGTGCGGCACGACTCGCCCGACTGAACGAGGTCGTTGATTCAGGCAGACCGCTCGAGTTCGAGGACGATCGAGCCGGCATGACTTTCCGCCACAGCTTCTACCCGGTAACGGATGAGAACGGTCGTGTCACTGGACTGCCCCCGATTTGCTGGACACTTTCTTTAGGCGGCATTTGCTAGCTCTTCGTACTCAGATGGGCTGAGATAGCCCAGGCTCGAATGCAGCCGCCGCCGATTATAGAACAACTCGAT
>Ga0172371_10001488_pt1 | contig 37284 bp, 28 predicted proteins | sample Lak12m_FD_114543 | JGI IMG/M metagenome (GOLD analysis project Ga0172371, IMG submission 114543) | Freshwater microbial communities from Kabuno Bay, South-Kivu, Congo - kab_022012_12m | ecosystem: Environmental > Aquatic > Freshwater > Lake | place: Democratic Republic of the Congo: South-Kivu... | reverse complement strand
CAGGGTCACGGCCGCCGGGATGTCACCGCCTTCCGCCGCGTCGGCCTTGCACTGATAGCCCAGGTCCTTGCAGGCGGTCAAGAAGCCTGTCTCCATGATGCGGATGACCGGGTGCCCCTTCACGTAGTGCGGATAGTACAGCACCTTCTTGGCGGTCGGATTGGCTGGCGCCGAGGCGTTCTCCCCAGGCGCCGTGGGGACGGGTTGCGCAGCCGGCCGCCCGCAACTCGCGGCCACCAGCGCCAGTACCACCAGCAGGATGAGCCAAAGTCCTTTCGTGCGAGTCTTCATGAGAGTATTCTCCTTCTGCGATGTAAGTGATTTGGGCTGACACAGACGCAAAAACCAGTGATCGCTTCTTGTTTCGGGACCTCCTTTCGTCAGTAGCTTTCCTTTGCGCGGCTCAGCCCTGCCAGGTACACAGTGCCAAGCACAACCAGGCCGTAGACGATGTTTTGTGCGGCAGCCGGGAGCTTGAAGATCGGCAGCAATGCAGTCAAGACGGTCAGGATCAGAGCTCCCGCGACTGTCCCGATGTAGTTGCCGCTGCCGCCGAGGATGGAGGCGCCGCCCACGACGACTGCCGCCACTGAGCCAAACTGGAACGGATCGCCCATGCCGAGATAGGCGCGGCCGAACTTGCCGGCGAGGATGATGCCCGCGACGCCGGACATCGTGGCGGAGATGATGTAGGTCAGCACCTGCATCACCTTGACGTTGACGCCCGCATAGGTGGCTGCGACATTGTTGTTGCCGATCGCGTAGGTGTAGCGGCCCCAGCCACTGCGCGCCAGGCCGATAGTGATCGCGGCGATCAGAGACAACCAGATCCAGATGACCGCGGGCAGGCCGAGGATCGGGTTGCGCGCCAGGCCGAGGATGATCGGCGGTGGCGCGCCACGCTCGTAGCCAATGTTGAGGCCGCCGGAGGCGACCCCAGCCATCACGCCGAGCAGGATGCCGTTGACTGCGAGGGTCATAATCACGGGCGTGATCTGCAGGTAGGCAATGGCCAGGCCATTGATTGCACCGACTGTGGCTGCGGCCAAGAGGACGACCGGGATAGCCCAGATCATGCGCTCGTTTTGGCCGAGGGTCAGCACGGTCATCAGAACCGCGGTCGAGTTGAGCACCCAGGGGATCGACAGGTCAATACCGCCGCTGATGATGACGACGGTTTGGCCGAGCGCCACAATGCCGATGACCGCGGCCTCGATGAGCAAGCTGCGGAGGTGGGTGGGGCTGCCGAAGCCGGGCCGCAGGATGCTGACCGCGACGACCATCAAGAAGGCTAACAGGTAGGCCATGATGACGGTTGGGTTTCGCCTGACGATGTTGAGCACTGCGGTCATAGCGCAAGCCTCCGTTGGCGCAGGTAGTTGCCCAGGGACTGGATCGCGACAGCCAGGATGAGCAGAACGCCCTGAACCATCGGCGTGAAGAAGGTAGAGACGCCCAGGAAATAGTTGAGATCGTTGATCAACAGCAGGATGAACGCGCCGATGAGGCTGGCGCCGATGCTGCCTCGTCCGCCGGCCAGGCTCATGCCGCCCATGATCACCGCGGCCGCGGAGGTCAGGATGAAGGGGTCGCCGGCGGTGGGCGAGCCGGTCGAGTATTGAATAGTGCGATAGATGCCGCCGAGACTGGCGAGCAACCCTGAGAGGGCGTAGGCCATGATCAGGGTTGCATGAATGGGTGTGCCGCTGAGATGGGCGTTCTTGCGATTGCTGCCGATAGCATAGAGCCGGGTGACAAAGCGCGTGCGCTTGAGAAACTGCCAGGCCAGCGCCAGCAGCACGACCAGGTAGAGTGACTTGGGCAGACCCAGGATGCCGCCCTTTTGTACGATCGTCTTGAGCACGGCAGGCATCACGCCGCCCTCCTTGGGCAGGATGAAGAGCGCAATACCGCTCCAGATGGACCAGGTGGCCAGGGTCGCGATGAAGGGGGTCACGCGCATCTTAGTCACGATCAGGCCGTTGATGGCGCCGGCAAGCGCACCGGCGGCCAGGATGGCGAGCGTCCAGAAGATGATGCTGCCCGGATCGCCGGTCATCTGCGTGGCCGCGATGGCCGTAGCGATGCTGAGAATGCCGCCGATGGACAAGTCAATGCCGCCGGTCAGGATAATGAGCGACTGGGCGAAGGTGACGCAGAGCAGCGGGAACGCGGCATTGAGCTTGGTTTCCAACACGCTGAGCCGCAGGAGACGGGGGTTCAGGAGCACCACACTGATCAAGAGCACGAAGAAGATGATGTAAGGGATGACCTGGAACACGTCGAACCGGCGCTCGCCGGTCCGTGGCCGGCGCTCAACGGATGCAGTGGTCTGCAGGGGAGTGAGGGTCTGGCCACTCATTGCACGCCTCCTTCCGCAACCAGCGCCGTTTGCCCGGTCGTGATCGGGGCGCCTGCACGCTTCACCGGCTCGCCCAGCGATGCGCGAATGACGTTTTCTTCGGTCAGGTCCGCGCCGGCAAGCTCGGCCTCACTCCGGCCCTGGCGCATCACAAGCACCCGATCCGACATGTTCACCAACTCGTCAACGTCGGTGGAGTAGAAGAGCACCGCAGAGCCTTTCGCGGTGAGCTCGCGCAGTAACTGGAAGATTTCGGCTTTGGTGCCCACGTCCACCCCGCGCGTGCTGTCGTAGAGCATGAGGATAGCCGGCTCGGTGGCGAGGAGGCGGCCAAGGACGACCTTCTGCTGGTTGCCGCCGCTCAGGCTGTTGGCCGGCGCGAGCCGGCTGTTCAGGCGGATGGCGAGGCGCGCGATCAACTCGTCGCTCATGCGCAGCTCGTCGCGGCTCGACACGAGGCCCAGCTTGAGCAGGCGAGGCAGCACGGAAAGCGAAAGGTTGTGCAGGACCGGCAGAGCGAGCACCAGGCCTTGACTGGCGCGGTCTTCGGGGACGAGTGCGAGGCGGATGCCCGCGCCGAGCGCAACGCGCGGGTTGGACAACTGCACCGGCTTGCCGTGGGCCTGCACCTCGCCGCGCAGGCGCAGCATGCCGTAGAGGCCGCGGAAAAGCTCGTCCTGGCCCTGCCCGGTCAGGCCGCCGATGCCGAGAATCTCGCCCTGGTGCAGGCTCAGGCTGAAATCGTGCAGCCGGGCGCCACCCGCAAGGTGAGCGCCGGCGAGGACGACTTCGTGGCCGATCGGCTCGGTGCGGGGCGGGAAGAGGCGACTGGCGCGGCGGCCGAGGATCAGCGCGACCAGTTCGTCGGCGGTGGCTTCGCCCGCAGCACGCACGCCCACATCCTGGCCGTTGCGGAAGACCGTCAAACGGTCTGAGATGTTCTGCACGTCGCGCAGGTTGTGTGAGATGTAGATGATCACCTTGCCGGAGCGGGCGAGCCGCCGCGCGGTCTCGATCAGCCACTCTGCGTCGCGGGCGCCCAATGCGGAAGTCGCTTCGTCGAGAATGATGACCGCCGGGTCACGTGCAAGAACTTTGGCGATTTCGCACAACTGGCGTTGGGCAAGTGGCAGATCACGCACCTCGGCCGCCGGGTCCAGGTCCTGAATGCCCAGGCGGTCGAAGAGCGCCGCCGCATCGCGCTGGAGGCCGCGCGGGCTGATGCCCAGACCGTTAGCGCGCTCGCGGCCATAGAAGACATTGGCCGCCACGGTCAGATCGGGGATGAGGCTGAGTTCCTGGAACACCATGCCGATGCCAGCGGCGATGGCGGCCGCGGGGTTGCGGACGTTGAGCGGCCGGCCGTCGAGGGTGATCTCCCCGGCGTCGGCAGCGACGACCCCGGCCAGGATCTTTACGAGTGTGCTCTTGCCCGCGCCGTTCTGTCCCACCAGGCCGTGGACTTCCCCGCGGTTACACTGAAGCGTCGCGTCATCCAATGCAACGACGGCGCCGAAGCGTTTCTTGGCGTGCTTGAGCTCAAGATCGGCCATTGGCGCCCCCTCCGGCACCGGCTCCGCGCGTGCGGGTGGCGGCTGCCACGACGCGATACTCGCTGGCTTCGCTTTTCGGGAATTCGTCCTGCACGCGACCGCCGGCCAACACCACGAAGCGGTCACACATGGCGAGCAGCTCGGGGAGTTCCGACGAAATCATCACGATCGAGATGCCTTTGCTGACCAGATCCACCATGATCCGATAGATTTCGTTCTTGGCGCCGATGTCAACCCCTTTGGTCGGCTCATCCATCAGCAGGATGCGGGGGTTGGCCAGCAGCAGACGGGCCAGGATCACCTTCTGCTGGTTGCCGCCGCTCAGGTTGGTGATCATGGCCTCGAGCGAGGGGGTGCGCACGTTGAGCCGGCCGCAGAATTCAGCGGCCTGCCGTGTCTCGCCGCGCGCATCCAGAATACCCAGGCGGCTGATGAGCGGCAGCGAGTTGATGGTCACGTTCGGGCGGACGGTCATGTTGGTCAGCAGGCCATCCACCTTCCGGTCTTCCGTGACCAGCGCGATGCCGTGGCGTTTGGCGTCTTGCGGGCTATGGATGCGGACCTCGCGACCGTCCACCAGGATGCGCCCGGTGCAGGGCAGCCGGCCCACCAGGGCGTTGACCACTTCGCTGCGCCCCGCGCCCACGACCCCAGCCAACCCCAAGATCTCGCCCTGCCGCAGGGAGAAGCTGACGTCTTCCACCAGGTTGCGGTTGGCGATGATGGGATGCGCGACGGTGAGGTGCTCAACCCGCAGCACTTCCGCGTCGCCGATGGGCGTCGCGCGCTGTGGGTAAAGATTCTCGATCTTGCGCCCCACCATCGCCGCAATGAGGTCCGCCTCCGTGAAGGCCCCGCGCTGGAAGACACCGGTCACCCGGCCATCGCGCAGCACGGTCACTGCATCGGCCAGCTCCTCGATCTCGGTCAGCTTGTGGGTGATGAAGACGCACGTCACGCCGCGCGCACGCAGCGAGCGCAGAATACCAAACAGGTTCTCGATTTCGTTGAGCGAGAGCGAGGAGGTTGGCTCGTCCAGGATCAGGACATGCGGATTCGCGTACAGCGCGCGTGCGATCATGACCAACTGCTTTTGCGCTGCGGTCAGGCGGAAGACCACCTGACCCGCGTCCAGGGAGATCTTGAACGACGCCAGGAATGCGGCGATGGTCTTGCGCAGGACGCCCGGATCAACGAATGGCCCGCCTTTGTTGTACTGCCCGACGGCAATGTTCTCGGCGACGGTCAGCGACTCGATCACGCTGAGTTCCTGCGGCACGACGCCGATGCCGGCGAGCCGCGCGTTGTGGGGCGAGCGCAAGGCGAGTCTCTTCCCGGCCAGCAGCAGCTCGCCTTCATACGAGTCCGCGCCGTAGACCCCCGACAGGATCTTCATCAGGGTTGACTTGCCAGCGCCGTTTTCGCCGATCAGACCGTGGATTTCACCCTCGCGCACGCGGAAACTGACGTCATCGAGGGCCACCACGCCGGGAAATCGCTTGGTGATGTGGTTCATCTCCAGCAAAGAAGCGCTTTCCATCGTGACCCCCACTTATGACGCCTGGATCTTGGCCCTGCGCCGGATCAAGTCAATCGTGACCGCCAGGATCATGATGACGCCCACGGAGAGCGTCTGCCAGTACGGGTTGACGCCGACAGTGACCAGGCCGCTGTTGACGACCTGCATGAGCAGGAGGCCGACCAGGGCGCCCGCAATCGTGCCGGAGCCGCCAAAGAGGCTGACGCCGCCGATCACCACGCCCGCAATCACATTCAACTCCCAGCCCTGGCCGATCTGCGGCTGGCCGGTGACGATCCGCGCCATCAGCGAGATGCCGGCCAGGCCGGCCAACATGCCGACCAGCACGAAGGCGGACATGCTGACCAGATTCGTGTTGATGCCTGCCAATCGGGCCACTTCTTTGTTGCCGCCCGTGGCATACAACGTCCGGCCGTATACGGTGCGCCGCAGCACCAGATCCGCCACGATGCCCAGACCGATGAGGATGAGGAAGCTCCACGAGATGCCCAGCGGTTCCGCGAGGCCGAATGTCTGGACGGATTCGGGCAGCGGATAAATCGTATACCCCTTCGAGATCAGGTAGGAGGCCCCGCGCGCGATGTAGAGCATGCCGAGCGTGGCGATGAAGGCCGGGACTCCAAGCTTCAACACCACGAAGCTGTTGACCAGCCCCACCAGGCCGCCGACTGCGACGCCGATGACAACAGCAAGCGCGGGCGGGACCTGCAGGTTCACCATCAAGTAGCTGCACACGATGGCGCACAGGCCGGCCGTCGAACCCACCGAGAGATCGAAGGCGCCGCTGATCATGAGGAAGGTCTGGCCGATGGCGATGATGCCGACGAACGATACTGCACGCAGGATGGCCGCGATGTTGTTCGCGCTCAGGAACACCGGTTTGAGCGCGTAGAACAGCAGCGACAACAGGATCAGCGGGATCAGGACACCGACTTCGGGCACGCTCAACACGCCGCGTAAGCGGCCGCCCAGCGACTGCGGCTTGGGGGTGGATTCCGGTTTGGCTTCGTTCACCTCGACCTCCTTTGATATCGAGCGTCACGATCTTGGCGTGTAGAGACGTCCATCGAAGAACTCCGAACCTGCGTCCGCGCCGAGTGGAAACCGCACGGGGCAGCGGTCGCGCTGTGAGCGATAGACCGCGCTGAACAACTCCACATGTTTCCGGCCCTCGCGGCCATCCACCGCGGGGGCGCGGTCCTCGCTGACGGCATCGAGAAAGTCCGCAATCTGGCGCGCGTGGTAGTGGCTCATGACGTCCACCCGCTGACAGCGCGCTTCGTCCTCGGCCTGCCACTGCTGAAGCAAGCTTTCCTCACCCGGAACCGTCCAGATGTCGTTGATGGGCGGAAAGACCGTCTGCGGCACGCCGAAGATCAGCGGCGATCCACCGTCGGTCTGGACGCCGACCGATGCGCCGTTGTCGCCGTGGATGTGGATCTTGGCGAAGAGGCCGGGCTTCTGCGAGTTGCTCAGCACGATGTTGCCCAGGCCGCCGTTGGCAAAACGCACGCAGGCGACCACCGTGTCTTCCACTTCGACGTAGGGATGATTCAGGTTGCCCCAATAGCCGAAAAGCTCGGTGATGGGGCCCATGAACCATTGGAAGAGGTCTATCTGGTGCGTGGTTTGCGTCAGCATGACCCCGCCGCCCTCAGTAGCCCACTTGCCGCGCCAGGGGTCCAGTTGGTAGTACGCCTCGTCGCGCCAGCCGAACACCATCAGCACGCCGAGGATGGGGCGGCCGATTTTGCCCGCGTCAAGCGCCTGCTTGACGCGCTGCACCGGCTCATAGAAGCGCCGCTGGCTGATCACGCCGAGTTTGGCCCCGGCGGCATCCGCGGCTGCGATCATGGCGTCGCACCCCTTCAGGTCCACCGCCATCGGCTTCTCGACCAGCACATGCCAGCCGCGCCGGGCACAGGCGATAGTGAGCTCGGGGTGCGAGGGGTGCGGCGTGCAGATGGAAGCTGCTTCCACGTCCCGATCGGCGAGGAGTTCGGCGAGCTGACTATAGGGCCGGCCGCCATAGCGGGCTGCGAAGGCTACCGCTCGTTCCGGCAGCGGATCGAATACTGCCACCAGGCGCGAGTTCGGCAGGCTTGCCAGGGCCGCCGCGTGCGCTTCGCCGACTTTCCCGCAGCCGATCAGGGCCGTGCCAATGCGTCTCACGTCATTCGCCTCCAGTCTGTGGATCCACGACCTGCTCCATTGTGACGCTAACTCTCGATCCCGGCGCGCTTCAGCGCCGCCTTGAAATCCTCGTACGATAGCTCCGGCTTCTGAAGATGCGCCGCGGCGCCGCCCACCAGCGCTCCTGCCCTGGCTTCGTCCAGCCACGAACAGGTGATGACTGGAACCTTGTGGGCGCCGCGCCCGGCTCGATAGGCCCGGACCGCCTCCCACCCCTGCGGTGTCCCCGGCAGTTCGGCCTCCAGGATGATGACCGCGGGCCTGGTTTGTCGGGCCAGCGCCATCACATCTTGTCCGGCCCGTGCAACAACAGGATCCAACCCGCTCTCTTCCGCGAACCGCTTGAGGAGGCGGGCAATGAATGGGTCGGCCTCAGCGATCATGCACGTTTTGTTCATGGCTCACTCCCATTGCCGGCCAGTTACGCGAGACGATTCCGCAAGGAAGCTGTAATCTCAACAGTGTAACATCTATGGCCGGCCCAACCAGCCTGCCGCGCAGTCTCGCCGGTCTGGCCCAACTGGAGCAGATCTGGCGCCGCCCTTGAACCACCAAAAATCGCGTGTACTATGTACACGAAACAACACTCGCCGAAGACGCCGCTCCAGTGCCAAGGGACACGGCTCCACAAGTACTGGCCGCCATCCGCAACGCCACTCTCTTCCAGCTCAGGTTCCAGGGCGGGGGTAACACCGCCGCCGCTACCGGCCTTGCGTCGCGCACCCGCAGCGCGCTTTGCAGTTACTGGGGGTTCCACCACTTTGAAATCGCCCTGTTCTGCAGATCGGCCTATCACTTCAATCCGCTCATGATCATCGCATTGATGACGCGACGTTGAGCCAGAACGAACAGCACGATCATGGGCAAGACGCTGATCGTTGCGGCCGCCGACAGAAGCCGAAAGTCGATGACGAAGCCCGTAATAAAAGTCTGCATTCCAACGGTCAACGTCATCATGGTCTCTGTCTGAGCCATCACAAGGGGCCACAGGAAATCATTCCAGGACAAAATGAACTTGAGCACGACCAATGTGGCAATCGCCGGTCCCGAGAGCCGCAAGATGATATGCCACAGAATACCAACTTCCGAGGCGCCATCCACGCGGGCGGCATGAATGTAGTCATCTGGGATGCCTTGTATGAACTGCCGCATGATGAAAATGCCGAGCGCACTCATGAAGTTCGGACCAACGATCCCCGGATAAGTATTCACAAGGTGCAGGCGGCTCATCATGAGGTACAGCGGAAGGAAAGTAATCTCAAAAGGCATGATCAGCAGTGCCAGCACCCCCGCGAAGGCCAACTCGCGTCCGCGAAAACGCAGCTTTGCGAAGGCATACCCTGAAATCGCACAGAGAATGACACTGGAAACGATTGAGATGAGGCTGACGAGCACCGAGTTGCCGAACCAACGCAATGACGGGTAGTCGGCCAGGAGGATTCCGTAGTTTGTGAAGTTGAAGATGTTGTCCGGCAGCCAGGTAATCGGGAATCGGTAGATCTCCTCAAACGTCTTGAAGCCCGTCAGTGCCGTCCAGACGAACGGAATCAACATAAAGACGGCGCCCAGTCCCAGGATCGTCATGCCGGCTACAATGCCGGCGTTCCTGGCGATCCGTCCTGGTTTGAGACGCTCCCTCCGAAAGTCACCTGGCCTGGCATGCAGTATCTTGGAAGCCATCGAGCCCTTTCCTCTAGTATTCGACCTTCCTCGATGTCAAGCGAAGTTGGACGAGCGTAATGACAAGGATCAGCACAAAGAAGATCAGCGCGGCCGCGCCGGCCTTGTTCAACTCGTTATAGCGAAAGGCCGTGTCGAAAATGTGCAACACCACCGTGCGGCTCGCATTCAGGGGGCCGCCATGAGTGGCCAGGTAGGGAAGATCGAAGGTCTTGAGAGCTCCGATGACCTCGATGATGCTGACCATCACAATCTGCGGGTTGAGCAGCGGCAGGGTGATCTTGAGAAAGGCCTGCCACGGTTTGGCCCCGTCGATCGTGGCCGCCTCGTAGAACTCCTCCGGTATGCCCTCCAGGCCCGCCGTGAAGATCGCCATATCGAAGCCGAGCCGGACCCATACGAACATGATGGCGAGCGAGGGCAAGACCGTGTTGACGTCGGTCAACCATGGCACAGGGGCCAGTCCGAACTTCCCGAGGATCGTATTGAACAGGCCATACGCCGGATTGAAGAGCCAGAGCCAGATGTAGGCGGTAGCCGCCAGCGAGGTGACGACAGGCAAAAAGTACAATACCCTTAGCAGACCCTTCAATGGCAGCGGCGACCGACGGGAACAGGCTGTTGCGGCGAGCAGGGAGAGGATGAGGGTCGTGGGTACGGCAAACAGGACGAACTTCGCGCTCGTCAGCAAACTGCTCCAGTAGACCCTGTCATTGACTGCCTGCCTAAGGACGCGGGTGCCCACAAAGGCGCCGGGTCCTTCAAAAGCCGACCAGTTGAACAGTGTCAGGTACACCAGGAAGAAGACCGGTATGACGAATACGAGAAGAACGTAGAGTATGGCGGGCGCAGCGAATAGCCATCCGAAGCGTTCCTCGGCAACTCGCCCGGGAGAAAGCCTGACGCGTGCAGAGCGGTGTTGCATAAGTCCTCGTGGGATGGTGTCCGGCGGCGGTGTGGGAGCAGGGACGCGCACCCACTCCCACACCCACCGCATCTGCGTTAGGCCTTGAGGATAGCCTCCATGTCCTTGGCGGCCTGGTCAAGAGCATCCTTCGGCGTCTTCTTGCCGAGGAGTGCTTCTTGTACTGCCAGCGAGAACCGGTCTGAAAGCTTGTTGGTCTTGGCGTGCGTGTACACAATGCCGTCGGCATGGGTCAAGGAGTACTGCAACACCGAGTAGTCGGTACGGTCCTTGACGTACTTGCTCTCCCAGTTGGACCTGAAAGCCGGGACGAAGCCTCCCAGCATCGATTGGTTGAGATCGGCCTCGGTCGTGTAGAAGGTCTTGTCGAGGAAGTCCCAGGCCAGGTCACGGCGGGGGCTGTACTTGTAGACCAGGGGACCCCAGCTCGCCAACCCGTGCATGCCCATGTTTTTGTCAGTAGTCCCCTTCGGGATGGGGGCGAACATGAACTTGACCTTCGGGTAGTTGTTTGGGAGCCATCCGTACATGTAGGACTCGCGGAACATCATGGATGCCTGCCGCTGCCCGAACTGGGCGTCCGGAGCTCCAAAAGCCAAGCTGGAGACTTTCTCCTTGAGGGTGAACTGCGTGCAGAAGTCCAGCGCGGCAATTGCTTCCGGCGAGTTCGATACGCCGTCGGATTTGCCGGTTGCCGGATCATACATGCGGCCCCCAAAGGAGTGCAAGAAGGGCAAGAACTTGGTGCCGATGCCGAGGCCTAGGGCTCCATCGTAGCGTTGGGCGAACCCTCCCCGGGTGATGGCGCCGCTGCCGTCCCTCTTGGTCAGCTTCTTGGCGTATTCCAGCAGCTCAGACATGGTCGTCGGTGGCTTCGCGGGATCTAGGCCGACTTCCTGGAAGTCTTCCGGGTTGTAGACCAACTCGGGGCCAGGCCAAACCGTCCCCCCATCGGGCGCCGAATACCACTTCCCCGCGATCTTGTACTCCGGGAGGAGCGTCTCCACGATCTCCTTGTCCATGCGCTGGGCCAGCTTGTCGGGCATCGGATCTGCAATGCCCAACGCCCCGGCCCAATACGCAGCCACCACAACGAAGACGTCCGGCGCGTTCTCGCGGCTCGAGAATGCCGCCAGGAGTTTCGTCTCGTGATCCGCATAGGGGATATTGGTGAGCTCGACCGAGGCATTGTTGCTTGCTGCCCACTTCTCGGCCATTGGCTTGAGCACAGTCATCAAGCCTGTGTTCGATGTGTTGGCATTCCACAGAGTCAGTTTCTGTGGACCGGACGACTTCTCGGTCTGCTGAGGTGCGGCACATCCTACGAGCGCCGGCACGGTCATGGCTGCCGGTACAAACACGGCAACCTTCAGAAAGTCACGTCGCGAGATCCTTTTGCTCATAACCCCTCCTTGTAGTCAAGCTGCAAAAGAACGAGCTGTCAAGCCGGCCAAATACCGAACACGCTCAGTCTAGCACGGCACGGCAGTGCTGTATTGTATGATCGGGCCAGAACATCGCTTGTTTGGGCCGAACGGGAGAGGTGCCAGAAAGAACAACGGCTGGCCCACACCAGCAGGCCAGCCGCGCACGCACCGCGATTATGTCTCAAGTCCCAAGCAGGACAGCTTCAGGTCACGGGCCGGGTGGCCGATCGCCGCGTTGATACGCGCCCGGCGAGATGCCGACTTCCTCCCGGAACACCCGAATGAAGTGACTGCTGTCCGCAAAGCCGACCGCCAGAGCGACCTGGGCGACCGTCTGCGATCCCTGCTCCAATAGTCTTCTGGCCTGATGGATCCGGTAGCGGTTGAGATAGGTCATCACCGGGACGCCCGTTTCCTCGCAGAAGCAGCGGTTCAAATGACGCACGCTCAGGTTCACGTGCCTGGCAAGCTCCTCGCGCGAGAGCGGCTCCATGTAATGCCCGTGGATGTAGGCCATCGCTCGCCGCACCACCCGCTGCGCGGCGCTGCCCAGGCGTTTGCTGCCCAGCAGTGCCGCCTCCACCTGCGCCAACACCTCGGACGTGGTGAACAGTCCCTTCCCCATGACGGCTGCCACTCCCCGCTGCAGCCGTTCCATGTCGGCCTCTGTCAGCGTCTGCGCGGTCAGCACGATCACGGGCACATCGCGCGTGCTTTCGCGTTCTCGCATCGCCTCCAGCACCTCGAACCCGCTGACCTCCGGCATCATGAGGTCCAGCAGCACCAGATCCGGCCGATTCCGTTCCATCAACGTAAGCGCTTCAGTCCCGTTATGTGCTTTCAGCACCCGGCATTTGGACACACTCGACCGCACCATCCGGGCGTGCAGGTCCAGGATGCCCGGATCGTCATCCACCACCAACACCGTCGCACCCGCCTGGCCCGCCGCATGGCCCAGGCCTTGCCGCTCCAGCGCCTTCGCGAGGTCGGCAAGCCCGATCGGCTTCGTCAGGTGATCAGGACCCAAGAAGGAACCCGTCGCCAAATCCTCGGACAGCGCATAGAAGATCACCGGCACATCGCAGGTCGTCGGGCTATCCCTGAACAGCCGCAGAAGCTCCCAGCCGCGCTCGGCCTCGGGGCGGTAGTCCAACACGACCGCGCCGGGCGGCGCAGCAGCCACCTGCACGAACCAGTTGGCGTCTTCTTCCAACACCAGCACCTCGACATCGAATCCCCGCTCAACGAGATACTGATGCAGCAAGCCCTTGTCACCCGTCCGTCCGGTCAGGAACAACACCCTCTGCGCCCGAAGTGGATCTGGCTCAGGCGTTGCCGGTGTCTCGTTCAGCGTTGGCAGGGTGAAGTAGAATGTCGAGCCCCCGCCTTCTACGCCGGCTGAACGGACGCCGATCTGGCCCCCATGCATCTCGACGAGCCGGCGGGTGATCGCCAACCCCAGCCCCATGCCGCCATAGCCTCGCACCTGTGCGCGCTCGGAGCGGCGGAACTCATCAAAAACCGCACCTTGCTCGTCGACGGGGATGCCGATCCCGGTATCGCTCACACTCACAGTGACGTTCTGCGCCCCGACCTCGAGGCTCAGCGTTACCTCGCCACGCTCCGTAAACTTCGCCGCGTTGCTCACCAGGTTAAGAACCACCTGCCTGAGCCGCGTCCGGTCCCCCCAGATCAACGGCAATTCCTGTGGGATGACGGTGCGCCAGGCCAACCCCTTGCCTTGCACGATCAACTCTGACAACACGATGGCTTCGTCCAGCACCTCGCGCAGATTCAACGGCCTGCATGTCAGGCGAAGCTCACCTGCCTGGCTGCTGGCCAGGTCCAGCACGTCGCCGATCAACCACGCGAGATGTTGCGCGCTGACGTGGATATTCCGTACATCCTGCTGATACGGCTCGCTCAGCGGCACGCGGTTTTCGCTCCGCAGCATCATCTCAATCGTGCCGACGATCAGGCTGAGTGGGGTGCGCAGCTCATGGCTCACCATCGCCAGGAAGCGGCTCTTGAGCCGATTGGCCTCCTCGGCCGCCGCCCGGGCCTTGAGCGCCTCCTCGTAAAGCGTGGTATTGCGCATGGAGAGCAGCACGACCTCGAGCGCGCTGCTGATCTGGCCCCGCAGCGCCTCGTAGAGGAAACCCTCATGATGGACCGCATCGAGGAGCGCGAAACCGAGCTGACGTTCTCGCAAATAGAGCGGCGCGACGATGAGATGGCAGGCCGCTTCATCCGGCCAGATGCCCGTTGGGAGCAACTGCGGCGAGGCGAACCGCCGTCCTCCTGGCTCCACGTCGAGGCGGCCTCCTTCATCGCGGGCCAATACCAACCGAGACCATGCAGCCGGCCGCTGCGGGTCTTCATACAGCGCGAGATAGCAGCGCTTGATCCCGAGCAGTGGCAGTTCTTGCGCCAGGCAATCGCTCAACTCCTCGATCGTCAGCGCGACCGCCAGCGACCGGCTTAACTGGAGCAAACGGTCTGCTCGTTGCGCGGTGCGCAGCTCACTGCGCCCGCGTGCGCGTTGGGCCGCCTCGCCTACCAGAACGCGTGCCTGTTGGCAAAGGTCCTCGGCTCGTGCGCGGGCCGCGCCGTCAGGCAGGCACGGTATCGCTTGCTGGCGCAGGATAGAGATCACCCCCTGCCAGGCCGTCACCTCTTCATCCTGGGCCAGCGCCTGCTGCAAGTCTCGGTCCAATGCTGATAAGAATCCGCCCCTCACCGGACCACTGATCTCATCGTTGAACGCGTCGAGCGCGTGCGCCAGCGCCGCGCGCGCCAACCTCTGCCCGTTCGCGTGCTCCAGTTCCGCCAGGATTTCCTCGCGGCGAGCGCCGAAGACAGTCCGCTCACCCTCGCCCGATGCCCCGTCACACTCTCCGATGGCTGCCCGCATGACCTCCGGCGGCTGGCACCCGCACGACTGGCGCGCGATCAGTTCTGTCGGCACGACCACGCGTTCGGGCACGGGCCGGCCGGACAACATGTCTAGCGCCATCTCCACCGCGCGCCACCCCACCTTGCGGCGCATCTGCCGCACGGTGGTGAGGGGCGGAGCGGTGAACCTCGACTCCGCCTGATCATCGAACCCAACCACCGATATGCCGTCCGGCACCTGGATCCCCCGACTTTGCAGGGCATCCATTGCGCCGTACGCCATCTCGTCATCAGACGCGACCACTGCTTCCAGGTGGACGCCGCGCTCGTCCAGCAGCACGCTCATCGCGGTCTCGCCCGAGGCCTGATACCAGTCGCCGAACACGACCAGATCCTCATCCAGGGGGATGCCATGCTGAGTGAGCGCATCGCAGTACGCCTGATAGCGCTCCTGGCTCTCGGGGTTGCCGGGGGAGCCGCGGATGAAAGCGATGCGGCGCAGGCCGTGCGCTTCGATCAGGTGTTCCACCGCGTTCCGCATGCCTTGATAATTGCCCACCATGATGCTGGGGATGCCGGGCAGGGGCACGCCCATGCTGACCAGTGGCAGTGGCCGATAACGGGCGAAGAACGTCTGAAGCTCGCCTTCGTCAACGTTTGTCCCGAGAAGGCTGCCCCACACCAGGAGGCCGTCGAGTTGTTCGGTGTTGATGAGGTCATACAGCGCGTTGGCCTGGGCGAGGAAGCCGGGCGGGCGCAGGCGCTCGCCGGCAAACCCGATGAGGTTAACATCGTGTGCCCTGGCGGCTTGCAGGGCGCCGAGCCACACGTCCCATTCGGGGACGAAGCGAATCGTCACGCCGATGGTCGGGCGTTTGTGCGGGCGAGAAGCATGCAAATAACGCTCAGGATTCATTTACCGGGTACAATTCGGCATTTGAATTGCATTTTTGTACAGCCCATGCCACGATGCACCCATCGCCTGGCTCAATCTTGCGGCTGACGGAGCATGATTATGTCAGTTGGCGCCACCTGGAGCGCATCCCCGATTAACCCGCGCTGAAGTGGGCGGCCGCTTCCGGATCAGGCTGGCACGGGGAATTCTTCAGCGGCAGCGACATCCCGATCCACCTGCTGAAGGTGCTGGCGCATCGCCTGACCCGCCCCGGCGCCATCTCGCTCGCGTATGCGCTGGAGGACGAGTTTGTGGTATTCCTGGCCCCGGAACGGCGCGCCTTCAACGCCAAACATCGCGCGGCGCGTTTGCTGGGCCAGGTTGACGATCACGCCGGTGAGCGCGGTGAACAGCTCGTTGCCGGTTGCCTCGGCCAGGATGCTGTGAAACTCCTGGTCGGCGGCATTGTAGGCTGCCGGATCGTCCAGTGTGTGATCCATGATGTCAATACATCTCGCCAGGCGCTCGACCTGCTCCGCGGTGGCGTGTTCCGCGGCGATGCGGGCGATCTCCGGTTCCAGCGCCTGCCTGACCTGGACGACGCGTTGCAGTGGGATGTGATGCGCCCGGGCGTACAGCTCGATGGCCAGGGCAATGTTGGTCTGATCGGGCAGCGACACGAAGGTGCCGCGGCCTGGCTCGATGGTGACGATGCCGCGCTGCGCCAGGATGCGGCTCGCCTCGCGGATCACCGTCCGGCTCACGCCGAACTGCTCACACAACTCCCGTTCGCCGGGCAGACGATCGCCGCTACGGAGATGTCTGTCCACGACCAGCGCTTGAAGCTGCTCCACAACCTGCTCAGCCAGGCCTTCGCGACTGACCTTCTGTACCTGTAAACCTTCATGCCCCGGGTTCGTTAGCCTCGGCATAGATCTCTCACCGGTTGATCTTGTAGTCTGCCCTGGCCTGTCAGGCATGGCACATCTCGAAAGCGGTATGACCAGATTACCACGCGGTTGTTTGCCTGTCAAACTTAAAGATACCACCGCCTGACTTGCCCTCTTGACAAGCGATATCATGTATGGTAATCTGGTCATACCAGATTACCAATAGACCACAATGCAATTGCAGGTCGAGCACCTTCCCCAAGTTGGGCTGGATATCGGCGCGGCCACACCCGATGTCGCGAGGTGGGCTGTTGACGTATCGAAATTGACAGGGCCATGATGGCATTGCTGCGGTCAACGATGAATCCAGAGGTATGACGATGCTGATAAAGTTACCTTATGGGGCAAGGCATATCCCGATCGACGTCCCGGCCCCTAACCTGCTGGCCGTCGCCAGCCCCAAGGACACGGCTCCGGCGGAGAATCTCGATCTGCTGGTCCGTAAGGCGCTCAGAGCGCCGCTGGGGATGCCTGCGTTCGCCGATCTGCTGGGGGCAGGGCAGCGCCTGGTGATCCTGATCGATGATCTCACCCGGCCCACGCCGGTGCGCCGGATCCTGCCCATCCTGCTGGACGAGCTGCAGGTCGAGAGCAAGCGAGCGGACGTGACGATCCTGATCGCGTTGGGCACGCACCGCGACATGACCCGCGCCGAGATAGAGGAGCGGGTGGGACCTGACCTGGCCCACCGGTACCGGATCGTGAACCACGCGTGGGAAGATGCGGCCGCGCTGGTAGACTTGGGCTGCACACCCAACGGAACACCCATCAGGGTGAACCGCCTGGTGCAGCAAGCGGATGTGGTCGTGGGGCTGGGGAACATCGTTCCGCATAACATCGCCGGCTGGTCGGGCGGCGGTAAGATCCTCCAGCCCGGTGTCTGCGGCAAGGAGACCACCTACGGCACCCATCTGCTGGCCGCCCGCTGCCCGTCCACGAACTTCGGCAAGCCCTTCAACCCGGTGCGGAGCGAGATCGAGGAGGTTGCACAGCGAACCAACCTGACGGGTGTGGTGAATACGGTCCTCAATCGGCACAACGAGGTGATACACGTGGTGGCGGGACGCTCGCGTACGGCGTATGAGCGCGGGGTGCAGTTGGCCCGGGAAATTTGGGAAGTGCCGGTGCCGGCCCTGGCCGACATCGTGATCGCAAGTTCCCATCCGGCCGATGTCGACTTCTGGCAGGCCAACAAGGGCCTCTACGCCTCCGAGCGGATCGTGAAGCGGGGCGGCGATATCATCCTGGTCACGCCCTGCCCGGAACGCCTTTCCAGCCAACGCGAGCATGTGGCCGCACTGGAAGCGCTGCAGGGCATTCCCTCGCGAGAACTCTACTGGGCGGCACGCCAAAAGGGAATCGTGGATTACGCTGCCCTCACCGTCAGCGACATCGCCGCTCGCTGCCGCGAGCTGGCCTGGGTGACGGTGGTTTCCGATGGCCTCACCGCCGATGATGTCTCCGTGCTGGGGTTGGAGCGTTCGCTGTCGCCTGACGATGCGCTGCAAAGGGCACTCGCTCGGCAGGGGCCCGATGCCAGCATCGTCATCCTCACCCACGGGGGCGAGACGCTTCCGGTCGTGGTCTGAGTGGCCACGGGCGCAAACAAGGTACTGCAATTCAGAGCCAGTTTCGAAGGAGATCCCCTGTGCAAGACGCAACCGATCCCAAGCAACTATTCAACGATTTCGTGCAGATCGGCGTGATCGTGCCGGATATCGACCGGAGCATCAAGGCGTTGTCAGAAGTGTTCGGCATCGGGCCGTGGCGCGTGATTGACTGGCCGCCCGCGGGACGGACCGACATCCGCAAGTTCTACCATGGCGAACCGGGCGACTTCACCGCCCGCATGGCGTTCGCCGAGCTGGGGCCGGTGGAGCTGGAGCTGATCCAGCCGGTGGCAGGCCAGAGCATCTGGGCGGACTTCCTGGCTGAGCACGGCCCTGGCATTCACCACATCCGTTTCAACGTGCCCGAGATGGAACCGGTGATCGAGTACCTGGCCGGCCACGACATCGGCGTCGCGCAGATGGGGTCCGGCATCCGCCCCGGCACAAGCTGGGCCAATTTGGACACCGAGCGGCTGGTCGGCTTCACCATCGAGGTCATGAAGACAGCGCCCGGCTCCAGCGGTCGGACGCCGGCGATCGTGGACGGAAAGGTGCAGGGCTAACGCCAATACCTTTCACTCCTGGGGAGGAGGATCATGACTCAGGCAACAACGCTGGCAGCGGGGATTCCAGACCTGACCACGCGCGCGGATGATCTGGAGCAGTGGCTCCACATGTACCAGCAGATGCTTACGATCCGCCTCTTCGAGGAAGAGGTCAACGAACTGTACAAAAGCCGGCTGATGCCCGGCCTGGCGCACCAATACAGCGGCGAGGAAGCGGTGGCGGTGGGGGTCTGCGAGGCGCTGCGCCGCGACGACACCATCACCAGCACGCACCGCGGGCACGGCCACTGCCTGGCCAAGGGCGCAGCGGTGGACCGCATGTTCGCCGAACTGCTGGGCAAGGCGCCGGGCTACTGCCGGGGCAAGGGCGGCTCCATGCACATCGCCGACCTTGAAGGCGGCAACCTGGGCGCCAACGCCATCGTCGGCGGCTCCGCCGGGATCGCCACCGGTGCGGCGCTGTCAGCCAAGATGCGCGGCGCCGACCAGGTCTCGGTCTGCTTCTTCGGCGACGGCGCGCTGGGCCAGGGGCTGCTGTACGAGGTGATGAACATGGCGGCGCTGTGGAAGCTGCCCGTGATCTACGTCTGCGAGAACAACCTGTACACCGAGTATACGCCCTACCAGCAGGTCATGGCGGGCACCATCCGGGCCCGGCCGGAGGCGTTCGGCATCTATACGGTAGAAGTCGACGGCCAGGATGTCGGCGCGGTCCATCAGGCCGCGCTGGATCTGGTCGCTCGCTGCCGGCGGGGCGAAGGGCCGGGCTTCCTGATCTGCAACACCTACCGCTACTACGGCCACCATGTCGGCGACATCAACCGGACGTATTACCGGTCGAAAGAGGAAGAGGCCTACTGGCGCGGCGAGCGCGACCCGATCACGTTGTTGGGGGACTGGTTGCAGGCGCAGGGCATGGCCGACGCCCATCTGCTGGCGCAGATCGGGCAGGAGGTCGCAGACACGATCAAGGCCGGCGTCGCGTTTGCCATCAGCGCGCCCTATCCCGACCAGAGCGAGGTAGACCAACATGTCTATGCCTGAACCCACGACCCGGCAGATCACCTTTGCGCAGGCGGTGAACGAGGCGCTGGCCGAAGAGATGCGCCGCGACCCCACCATCTTCATCATCGGCGAAGACGTCGCGGAGGCCGGCACCCCCTTCAAGGTCCTCAGCGGGCTGGTCGAAGAGTTCGGCACGGGCCGCGTGATCGACGCGCCGATCTCCGAGCCGGGCTTCGCCGGCATCGGCGTCGGCGCGGCCATGACCGGTATGCGGCCGGTGGTGGATATCATGTTCGGCGACTTTCTGACTTTGACCATGGACCAGATCGCCAACCAGGCCGCCAAGGTCCACTACATGTCCGGCGGCCGGCTCAAGGCGCCCATCGTCTTCCGCACCAACCTGGGCGCGACGCGGCGCTCGGCCGCGCAGCACAGCCAGAGTCTGCACGCCTGGGTGAGCCACGTGCCGGGTCTCAAGGTGGCCCTCCCCTCGACCCCCTATGACACCAAGGGGCTGCTGAAGACCGCGATCCGCGACGACAACCCGGTCGTGTTCTTCGAGGATAAGTTGAACTACCAGGTGAAAGGGCCGGTGCCGGAGGGCGAATACGCCATCCCCTTCGGCGTGGCCGACATCAAGCGCGCCGGAACGGACATCACCATCGTTGCTACCAGCAGTATGGTCGATGTGGCCTTGCAGGCGGCGAAAATCCTGGAGCAGGTGGGAATCAGCGTCGAAGTGGTGGACCCGCGGACAACCTATCCGCTGGACAAGCAGGCCATCATCGACTCGGTCAAGAAGACCAGCCGTGCCATCGTAGTGGACGAGGGCTACGAGCGTTACGGCGTAACCGCCGAGATCGCCTCGGTGATCGCCGACGGCGCCTTCTACTATCTCGATGCGCCGGTCAAGCGCATGGGCGCCATGGACGTGCCGGTGCCCTTCTCGCCCGCGCTGGAGGACCTGACCGTGCCCACGCCCGTAAGCGTGGCGGAGATGGCCAAGCTGCTCTGCGGCCGCGTCTAGCGCGGGAAGGAGGACAGGCGTGGCAACCAACGTCATCATGCCCGCGCTGGGCATGGCGCAGGAGAAGGGCCGGCTGATCCGCTGGCTGGTGCAGCCGGGCGCGGCCGTGCGCAAGGGCGATCCGCTGATGGAGGTCGAAACCGACAAGGCCACGGTCGAGATCGAAGCGCCCGCGTCAGGCATCCTGGCGCACGTCACCGCCGCGGCCGGTGATGAGATCCCCGTCACCCAGGTGATCGCCGCCATTCTCGAGGTGGGCGAGTCCGCTGTGGGGACTACCGCTGCGCCTCAGACGCTCCCTGCAGCCGCCCCGGTCAGCGCGCCCGCGGCGACGCCGCTGGCCGTGAAAGTGGCTGCCGAGCACGGCGTGGACCTCCGGCTCGTCGTGCCGCAGGGGGTGCGGGTCGAGAAGGATGATGTGCTGGCGTACATTGAGGCGCAGAAGCAGGCCGCCGCGCCTGCGGCGCCGCCGCGCATCCTGGCCTCGCCCAAGGCCCGCCGCCTGGCGGCGGAACAGGGCGTGTCCCTGGCCGCTGTGCCGGGGAGTGGCCCCGCGGGGGCCGTTCTGGCCGGCGATGTGCTGGCCGCCGCGCCGAAGCCCGGCCCTGGGCCGATAGCCGGCGCCGAACCCGTCCCGGCTCCGGAACCGGTGCTGCCGCCGGCCGCCGCGCCACCTCCGGCGCAGACCGAGACCGTCAGCACGCTTTGGCGCGTGATGGCCGAGCGCATGACGCAGTGTTGGACCACGGTGCCGCACTTCTACCTGCTGCGTGAGGCCAACGCCGAAGGTCTCATCGCCTGGCGCGCGCAGCTTCTGAAACGTTCAACCGAGAAGATCACCTACACGGACCTGCTGACCAGGGCCATCGCGAGCGCGTTGGCCGTACATCCGCGCCTCAACGCCTCCTGGCGCGATGGCACGATTGCGCTCAACAGCGAGATCAACGTGGGCGTGGCGGTAGCAGTCGAGGGCGGGTTGGTGGTCCCCGTCATCCGAGGCGCCGACCGGCTGGGAGTCGGCGAGATCGCACGCCAGCGGCAGACGCTCATGGCCCGCGCCCAGGGGGGCAGGCTGCGGCCGGAGGACCTGGCAGGCGGCACGTTCACGGTCAGCAACCTGGGGATGTACGGCGTGGATGCGTTCAACGCCATCGTCAATCCGCCGCAAGCCGCGATCCTGGCCGTGGGGCGGATCGCGGAGCGCGTCGTCGCGGTGGGCGGCCAGCCCGCGGTGCGGCCGACCCTCTTCCTGAGCCTCTCCTGCGACCATCGCGTCATTGACGGCGCGCGCGGTGCGGCGTTTCTCGACACGCTGGCGGGTTTGATCGAGGAGCCGCTGACCCTCCTCGCATAGATGCCAGAGAACCACCGCTGGCTGTGGCGTCTTCACCCGGCGGTGCAGTGCTTTTCATTGCCCAACATGAGTAGAGATAGAAAGACGCTCTGGAGGGGCCTGATAAGCCGCGCATACGTGACATCCATAGCGCGGCTGTGCAGATACACTACATTTCCTCCACCATCTCCTGCACCCGCTGCGCATTCGGATGCAGGTACCGCGTCGTCGTGCTGATGTTGGCGTGACCCAGAATCGTTGCCAATGTGACGATGTCGCCCTGATTCTTCGCCAGGAAGCGCGTCGCGAGGCTGTGACGCAATGTGTGCGGGGTCACCGTGAACTTGATCCCCGCCCGACGCGCCGCTTCGGACACCATCCGCTGCACATCGCGGGGATCAAGCGCGCGATGAGTCCGACTGAGAAACAGCAGATCGCCTGCGACCTTGGGCCGCATCTGCAGGTAGGCCTTCAGGGTGTCCCTGGCCTCCGATGATAGCGCCAGCCTTCTTTCCTTCAATCCCTTGCCCGTTCTCACCAACAGCGTCCCAGAACGTGGCCCCACTTCGACATCGCCGATCTTGAGCGCCAGCGCCTCACTGACCCGCAGCCCCGCGCGTGCCATCACGTTGATCAGCGCCACATCACGCTTGTCGCTCCAATGGGGGCCATCCACCGCATTGATGAGCCGGCCCAGGTCGCGCGCATCCAGCGTTTCCACCGGTTTCTGCACCTGTTTCACACCCTTGACCTTGAGCATTCGTCCCTGGGCGCGCACGATGGCGCGGATCGGCGCCAGGTACGCGTTGACCGTGGCCGCCTTGTAACCCTTCACGCCGGTCAGGTAGACGCGGTAGTCGCGCACCTCGTCATCGGTGAGCAGCGCGGCATCGGGTTCATCGGGATAGCTTTGCAGGTACCAGGCGCGGAAAGCGGCGAGACCAGTTGCGTACCGTTCGTGGGTGATGCCCTCGTAGTCTTCCAGAAGCTTATCAACCTGGGTTTGCCAATTGCTCATCATGTAGGGTCTCAAAGATAATGAGACTGTGAGGCCTCAAAAGGCCGTTTGTCTCAAAGATAATGAGACTGGGTCTCACAGTTAATGAGACTGGCCTACATTTGTCTCAAAGATAGTGAGACTGCCCTAAATTCGTCTCAAAGATAACGAGACTGGCCTCACCAGATCGCTGGCCGGGTCCAGGCGTATCGTGGCCCCAATACGGAGCGAAGCCGGAAGAAGGCTACAGCGCACTACGACCGGTAGTAGGATTGACGCCAACTTGACCCACATGTAGGGGTGGAATCAGTTTGCCGCCAACTATTGCTCAGAATGCTGAAACGGTACGCCCAGGCAAATAGGCTAGTCTCACTATCTTCGAGACGTCAGTCTCATTATCTTTGAGACGAGTCTCATTATCTTTGAGATCCTACACATCAGACGCCCTTCTACATTACACGACGCACCTTCAGGCCGGTTAGCACCCCGAAAAACGCACATTACGCGACGCTCCGGCGGTGCCAATGTCGTACAATGGCCCTTGTAGGACTATTATACGCGACGTTGTTGGGATGTCAAATTATCATAAACTATAACGGATGATGATGGATTGACAATCTTTGCCAGGCGCGCTATGCTGTAGGCGCGGGTGGCAGCAAACAGAACATGCAGCCGCTCGTGGGGAAACCGGCACCTTGACAGTGTCACTCTATGTGGGGAGTAGCAGCGCGGCGGAATCGCCTGCTCAAACCGGCCACTGAGGTCGGCTGCGGCGCTGCGGTTGGTGGGCTGCGGAGGATGCGCTAACGCGTTTAGCGTCTTGTCCGCAGTCCATCAATCCAAGAGAGGAGATTCCCCATGGCGCATTTTCCTATATGGTGGCTTATCTGGCTGGCTGTCGTTGTGGTTCTCGCTATCGTGCGTAGCGTCTTCGTGCGGAAGGCCTCCGCGAGGCGTGAGCAGGAACGGCGCGAGCGCACGGTCAATCGTCCAGCGCGACCGGCTCGCTCAGGCTCTCATCATGTTGGCGTAGCGCGCCAGAGCCCAGCGCGTGCAAGCAGTCGGCCGCTGGCGACGCGTGATCAGCTTGTCGCCGCCGGCGCGATCATCCCCGCAGCCGACGCAGACGCTTTGCCGGCCGGGCCCATTGCTTGAGAGGCTACCGGCCTCTTGCCTGGCTGGCTACCCGCCGGCCGTCTGTGGGACACCCGCCCACACTGTCTCGCCCGACTCATCCGTCGGGCGTTCTTTTTGTGGACATGGACAAGAATACTATTGCCTTGAATTATTCTCAGAAGGAGTGGTTCGGCAAATGTTGGCGTACTTGCGGCCGCGTGCGGGCCGGTTGACTGAACCGGGACCGGAAACGGTGTCGGTCACCGGCTTCCTTTGGTGTGCGATGATGCATCCTGGCATTAACGCAGAGTGGTCGACTCCGGGGCCCCGTTCCTCTCGGCGCGGCCCCCGGTCTCGTTTGCGCCGGGCGGGGAGTCGTCGCGCACGGCCAACGCCGCCGCCTCTGCCAGCCGGTCGGCCAGCCCAACCAGCCGCACCGCATCCCATCGCTCGCCGCTGCCGGCCAGCAGCTCGACCAGGCCATCGGTGAGTTTTTCTTTGAGTCTCTCGGGAATCAGTTGCGTTGGGTCTATGTCACTGTTTCTCGTCTGAATATGCCGAGCGTTCAGGTCGATGCCTCGATCTTCCTGTCGAGCCAAAGCCGGCGCCTGACAAGATACTGCGCCAGTCTCCGTGGGAGCTTAATGATTGCTGCAAGCGCGTAGAGGAGGATCGCAAGCAATCCAATGGCAGCACCGGTTACCCAGGCGATATACAACACCCAGAAGCCAGCACCCCAAGCACCGAATTTGCTCATGAGAAGTGCCCTGAGAAAGGCAAAGCCAGCAATGGTGTTTTCATTGGTATGTCCCAGATACGCCTGAATGAGAGGGTGGTTGAGTGTGAGGGCCACCGATAATACCAAAAGCAATAACACGGCAACTCGCATCGCGGTTCTTACTGCCTTCTGAGTCTTTTGTTCCATGTCCGACAATGCGGCTTGGCTGACCAGAATTGCCGACCAACCCTTACCGGTACCTTTGGCGATGCTGATCTTGAGATCGTGTTCAGACAACAGATAGGCTCGCACACAATGCCGGTGTGCGCCATAAGCGTTAAGGTAAGGGATTTCAAGGCTAGAGGAAGCCATCTGAGAAGGATCTGCTGTGGCCTCGAACGTTCCCCTGCATGTTGGGTCATCGAAGATCCACTGAACCAGCCCCACAGGAGAGGACATTCGCGCTTTCTGAGTAGATTCCAGGCGGCCAATGAGAAGTCCTATGCTCAGAGGCTCTGAGATATCCACGGTGCCTGCATTGTAGATGACGAAGGTCTTCTGTTGTAGAGACTCGATAGCCGCCTCTTGATGGTTCTCAGCGATGTAGCGAATTTTGATCTTGTCGCGTTGAGATGGGTGAACGTCCAGGAGCTTATTCGTCTGTAGCTCCCGAATGAGAACCCGCGCTGGTCGACCTCGTTTCAGCCACGTATATACACTTAAGGCAATGCCAATAGTACCGATGATCCATCCTGCTCCGGCTTCGCTTATTAGCCAACTCCAGATGGCTCTCATCTTGCCTCCTCACAGCGTTGAAGTCGTAGGGCCCGTATCTGTTCCAGGACTACCCTGCCTACCTGCTGCTTGTCCCGATCCCCGGGCATTGCTGCACAAGGAGAGTCTGCCAGCGCCGGAGCTGAGAAAGGTGCTTTCCAAGCCACGGAATTGCCCGAGAGCTCTGCTGTGTACCTGCATTTCTCTGCTTCGGCGCAAAGATAGTAGCAAGCGTCACTCCGCTCCTCACACCCTCTCACAAAACGCGCTGTGAAACAACCTGTCCAAAGCACTGGCGACTCCTGCGGCAGTCTCCCCCTCAACCAGCAAAGCCAGTTCATGGTTGGCCACCATACCATGCCATGACAGATTGGACGACCCCACCAGTGCCAGTCGCCGGTCTGCGACGATGACTTTGGCATGCAGCTCGCTGTTTTCTGGCCCGGAAAAACGGAACAACGAGAAGTGCGGATAGCTGGCAGCCAGACGCTTCAGGTTGCTGATTGCGGCGGCGGGCTGCTCTTCGCTGCGATTGAGGATCATGCGCACCGCCACGCCTCTGACCAAAGCGCTCTCCAGCCACGTCGTGATCCTCTCTGGATCTGTGCCGAGAGCATAGACAGTCAGCGAGAGCTCCTGCTCTGCCGAAGTGAACAGACGCTCCAGCGCAGACTCAATGGAGCCAACGCCTGACCCCATCCAGGCGAGACCTGTGACCACCACACTGCTCTTGCTCATGGCCTGTGCTCCAGCAGCAGGTTGCGATCCAGGCTCATGTTGCGATGCTCGCACGAAGTCTCTGAGACCAGCAGGCAGGCATAGCAGGCTGCGCCGTTGTACCGGCGCGGGCCGAAATACTCCTCGCCGCAAAGCGGATCGTTGGAGCAGGTATCCAGATTGTGCAGGGCGCGTTCCAGCACCCGCTCAAATTCGGGAACGAGCGCGATCAGGCCACCCAGCGTGCCATCGCCGCCAGGTTGAGCGGTGTACAGCAGGAGGCCACCATCTGCTGCGCCGGTCTCCGGGTCAATGTCAATGAAGATCCGCTCCCGGATGGCGGCGGACGAATAGCCCGAATCCACCGAAAGCGCGTTGATAAGCCGATGGGCAAACGTGTGCCACCAGACAAAGACGGGGTGGAATTGATGGCGGTCAACCGGCATGAGCGTGTTGCTGGTGTACTCGTCGGGGTTGTTCCAGGCCTGCCACCAGTGGCCGGCGACAGTCCCATCCAGTTGCAGACGATTCTCGGAATGATGGGCGATGTCCAGATCGATGAAAAGACCTTCACCTGAAAGCTCCGAACCGACATACCACCTGCGGCCCGGGTCAGAAGGAAACTCGAAAGCTGTATCCACCAGGGCGGCTTGCTGGATTTGTCCGGCGGGAATACGCCGGTAGCCGCGCTGCACCATGATGACCTGCAAACGATTGATGGGTGTCACGCGCAGGCGTAACCGGCCATTCTGCGTCAGATGGCGCACTTGCGACTGATCAACCTCGAACTGCGGGACATCGCCGGGCCGCCTGGGGCGAACGGGGGGATGTCCGTTCGTGGCGGCATTTAGCAGCTCATGGAATTCATCCCGGCGCATCTCGTAGGCATCGTGTGGAATTTGCAGGTTCAGCATATCTGCAATAGCTGATAAGATCTCGCTCTCTTCATACTGGTTTATCTCGTCAACCACTGCCTGTGACAGGCGTTTTCGCTGCACCAGGTTGTTCAGCGACTGGATGAATTCCGCTTTGCTGGCGGGCGGGTGGTGGGATGCATACGTCAGGCCATCGTGGATGGCCGATATCTGCAGTTTTCGATGTAGATTGCTATCGCACTTCGGGATTACCAGGCCGGTCAGGATCTCCGGAATGCGCAGGTTGGCCGCACCGCGCTGGATGATGCGCGCTTTGGCAGCGCATCCGGGACGAGATGGCTGCCCCGTTTCGCGTTCCGGAAAGCGGCCGGAACAGAGCCATTCCCGACTGTAAGCAACGCCCAGGTTGATCTTGCCCTTGCAACGCGGGCATTCGATGGTTATGTTTTTCAGCGCGCCGCTGCCATGCCATCTGAGCCAGTCGGGGCGGCAGTTCGCCTGCTGATGCGGGACGATGCCCACCCAGTCCACATCATCGAGATGCCCTTCCGGGCAGGCGCGCACAAAACGGATGGCCTGACGATTGGCCTGTTCCCAGGCCTTATCTTTGTCGTCGTATTCCCCGCACTGAGGGTGAGGGCATGCCGTTTTCTCATTTGTCCCCGCATGCTTCTGATACAGGATGCCATGGCGTGTACACAATGCCCATAGCGGAAAGCGCTTCGTGTTGTATATGGGCGTGTTTTCGGGCCTGCCCAACTCCGCATTGGAGGGGAGCCGCAGTATGCCGGCGCCTTCCAGCATGCCGCGCGAGAGACGCGAGTCGGTGATTTCAAAGTCGGCATGATTACCGGGAAAGACCGTCGAAAGCTCGACAGACAGAATAACGCGCGGGCCATTGACGCTTTCCAGGATCGCGCCGGGGCCGTAGGTGGTCAGGAACTGCGTGCGACGAATCTGAGCCATCAGTACTTATCCTGAAAGGTGGTGGTTTCTTCCACGTCCCGCAGTGACTGCGGAGCATTTTCAAACGCCTCGGCGAAACGTGAGTGATGCTGGGAGTCACCCAGAATCACATTCCGTTTGGCCGTGCGCATGACCGCCGGCTCGTAATACACGAGATTGTCCGGGTTCTGGTGCAGGGCGGCAATCGCATGCCAGCGATCCAGCTCTGAGGCGGCTTCCAGCGCAGTCAGGCCGTCTGGTGGGACACGTCCGTGAGGTTGCGCCTGCGATCGGGCTTCGAGGATGATCGGGATCTGCTGTACTACCGGCTGGTGACGATTGCCGGCCATGATGAAAGCCCCGGCATAGAACTTCCCGGCGAACCGCTGCTGCACGCGCCACTGGTCGGCTACCGGTTGGCCGTTGATATCGCGCGCCAGGCGCAGCAGGATTACCGACAGCGGGCCAAGACAGCGTTCACGGGCCCGCGGCGAGAAAGGCGCCACAGTAACTGGTTCCACATAACGGTACAGCGCCCGATGATAGCCGGTGAAAAACTCGTAATGGTCAAGGTCGCGCGGCCGGGTGGCGCGGAAGAATGTGACCACCAGGCCACAATCCTCGCGTCCCACGCGCCCGGTGGCCTGGATGTAGGAAGCAGTGGTCTTGGGCTGTCCATGCACCACCATCAGGCTCAGGCGTTTGACATCCACCCCGGTTCCGAACATCGAAGTCGAGAAGGCGGCATCTTGCGCTCCCGGCGAAGGGAACTGAGCCTCCAGCTTCTTGAGCAGGGTGGGCAGTTCGGTGGATTTTGAGCGGCTGGAGAGCTCGGTCTGCCGGAAGTGGTCGAGCACGCGCGGTGCCGGCGAACGGTGCTTCAGCCATTCGGGAATGTCCTGACGATAGAGCGAAGCCGCACCGGCCAGTTCGCGTATGGCGTTGAAGTAGCCGACCAGTGTCCAGAAGGGGTCCAGATCACTGTCGGTTGCCTGGTTCCTGAGCGTCTCTGCGTGTTGGAGCAGCGCTGACCAGATACGGACGATGGGCGTCTGCGCGCCCTTCCCGGGCGCGCAGATGCCGACATACAGGCGGCCGGAACGGCTAACATCCAGGGGGTGGGCCTCATGCGACGTGGCGAAGAAGCGTTCATCAGCGGAGAGGGCCGGCGGTGGAAACTGCGCCAGGCGGCGGTCGAACAGCGATTGCACCTGCGGTTCGGCGCGCCGCGCAGTGGCCGTAGACGCGATGTACTTCGGTCGCACGACCTGTCCGCTGACCTGGCGCTGGCACAAATAGTCCACCGCTGTTTCGTAGATGCCCACCATGCTGCCCAGCGGCCCCTCGATCAAATGCAGCTCATCCTGCAGGATCAGATCGGGCGGGGCAAAGGGGGGTATCTCTCTGCGGAGATTGTCCTGAGCAGGATGCCAGAAGAAGCCCGCGCTGGCGTTGCCGGTGACTGTCTGGGGGTGATCTGGCGGACAGGCCTTCCGATAGTAACCAAAGCGAGAGTGGTAATGGGTCACGTTGCCGAACAGGGTGGCGGCTTCGCCCTCGAAAGCCAGGCGGGCGAACTTGTCCACCGTCGCCACTACCAGCGAGGGACAGCGAGCGTACACCTGATCATCCACCGTGAACGCCGGAATCGGGATGGCAGACGAACGGTCGGCGTACGTGCCATCCCGAAAAGGTTCAGGGACAGTCTGCCAGTTGATGCCGGCAAGCTGGGGCAAACCGGGGGTGAATTCGTGGCTCCACCCGGAGAGCATCGCCTGGCGCGCGTTTGGTTTGCGGCTACCCGCTTTTTCACGTGGCTCGGGCACCTGCTCGGCCCAGGCGTGCTGATTCAGTTCGCACTCGGGACTCGTGCAGAAGACCTCAAAATCAGCATCAGCCCGGCTGTTCTTTTGTGTTGGGTAGGACAGGATAAAGTAGCCGGGGCGCGAGGGACGGGCCGGCTGCAATTGGGCAGTGCGGACAAAAGGCAGCTCACGCCACAGATACCGGTCAATATCATCTGCCGTCCAGTACTTCTGCGCGTCCACGCGAACCTTCAGAGTAAGGGTAGCAAAATCATTGGCGGCGTGCCGGATCGTGAGCCCCGTGACCTGAATGCCGGGCCGCGGTCCTGGCAGCATCGAAAGGGGCGGGGCAGTGCGCGGCAGGCCTCTGTAGACCAGGTGCAGCGTGTGTTCGCCCTGGCTCAGGCCCTCCTCCGGCACAGCCAGCAGATTGCCGCAGGCGGGGCATTGCGTGACCTGCGCCGGTTCGCCACCGCCCTGTATGTCGTAACCCGCCTTTTTAAGCAGGTCCTGATCCGGGCCATCGTAACCTTTTTTAAGCCCGCGTAGCAGATCCAGGGCGCCAGAGTAATAGGTGAACTTCCGGTTCTCATCAGGGACCGGCCCGAACCCGCGCAACTGATTGGGTGTCACGTTACCACCCACCCATAACCCGGCGGAAAATCGCACCCTGCCCCACAGGAATTTGTCCTGGTGTGGGTAGTATGCCGGTCGCCAGCCAGCCGGTTGGCTCTCCTTCAACCCCCAGACACGCAGCACTTCACAGGCGGTGATAACGCCCAGCGCGCGGCGGAATTGTTGGATGGTGAGCAGACGCAGGGTGTAGCGCGAGATGACCGTTACGCCTGCGCCGGTTTCGTCGCCGATCTGGTTTCCCTTTGCCCTCAGCCGACGTAGCGCCAGCAGGAAAGCAGTCAGTCCCAGATAGGCCTCGGTCTTCCCACCGCCGGTGGGGAACCAGAGCAGGTCGCACACCGCGCGGTCCGGATGAAGCGGATTGACCAGGGGCGGGATGTTGAGCAGGATGAAGGCCATCTGGAACGGATGCCAGATGAGCGGATGATCGGGGTTTTTCCAGCGGGCCTGCATGTCAATCGCCTTGTTGGCGAAACAGAAAGCCAGGCGCGCCTGCTCGTCGGCGCACAGCACCTCTATGGCTTCGGCCATCCGACCGGCAGCCTGGCAGCAGAGCTCCAGGTTGCGCGCCGCGGCAGGCCGGAACCGTGCTTCCAGGCCAGGGATTTTTCCTTCCTGTTCGGTGATCCAGGCACGGTAGCCATCCACCAGGGGTGTAAGCGCCTGGCGAAGTTGCCCGGGCTCCCAGATGTCAGATAGCGCCGCCGGGTCGAGGAGCGGTGACGCACCGTAACGGGCATCCCATTCGACCCCTGGCGATTGCACCAGGTAGAGCGGTATCAGCTCGGTGCGTACATCCGCCGGGGAAAACCTGCCGCGTTCTGCCTCTGGCACGCTATCGGCATCGGTCCAGGCATAGGGCGCCTCGACGGGATGCTCCGTTCCCGCCAACGGCCGTTCGGGGTCAATATCGTGCCAGATAGCGGCGCACATGTGACCGCGGGCCAGGGCGGTTCGCTCCCGGTATTGCATGGCCAGCGATTGCTCTTCGGCGATCTCGGCTTCCAGAGCACCACCGGGCAGGTTCTCTCCGCCCGCCATGACCGGAACCAGCCGGGTGTGCGCGCCAAGGCGAACGCGGATCTGGGGCTGAAAGAGATAGTCCCAGGTCTGGGGACGCTGATCATCGGCCATCTGACGCTCATTGACCAGGAAGATGCTGACACGGTAGCCGCCGCTCACCGGTCGGGAGCGCACCTGCAGGCGCACATCAGGTTCGGGACGGAAGGACTGCTGATCCTGGCTGGCGTTCACCTTGCCGCTGAGGTAGCAGGCCGGTTCGCGCTGCCAGTGATGGTCCAGGTTCGCATGGTAACGTGCCCAGGTGGCGCAGATCTCGATGGTGGGTTCGTCCCTTTCCGCCTCTACCGTGAAGGATATGCCGATGGAACGCGGGAGGGCGCGTGGGTCAAGGGCAGGGGAGAAGATGCCAGTGGCGGCCACATAGCCCTGCGCCTGCTGATCCTCTTCGCTGGAGGTCTCTTCGGCGACCTCATCCACATTGTCCTCAACGCGCTCTTCCTGAGAACGCGCATTGCGTGGTTCCAATACGCCGGTGATGTATTCCTGACGGGGATCTTCCTCCTCCGGCAGGCTCTCCCGTGGGCCATCGCGTGGCCCCAGCACCTCCTTCACCAGCGCGATCAGCAGCGCATCACGGACGTTCATAGGGCCGGCTCCTTTGTTGAACCATAGTGGCACCAGGGCGTGAGCGGGCACTCCTGGCAACGTGGCTCCTGGCGCTTGTGGCACACCAGGTGCGCCAGGTCAAGCAACGCGTAGTTGAAAGCGCGCGGTTCTTCTGGATCTACCAGTGTCTCGAGCGCGCGACGGAAGCGGGCGTTGCGCCGGGAGGAGTCCTTCACCGGCCAGCCCACCAATCGCCCGGCGATGCGCACCGTGTTGGTGTCCATCAGGACTTCTGGTTGATCCCAGGCGAAACAGCGCACCGCGCCGGCGATGTATTCGCTGACGCCGGAGAGGGACAGCAGATCCACCTTGTCGGCCGGGATGCGGCCTGAGAACCGGGTGTTGATCTGCTGGGCCATGACGTGCAGCAGGTCTGTGCGCCAGCGCAGGCCGAGCGAGAAAAGCAGGGCATCGAGAGTTGCTTTGTCCGCCGCGGCCAGGGCGGGGATGTCCGGGTAGCTGGCCACCAGTCGCTCGTAGACCGCGACCATCTGTTTCACCTGCGTGCGGTGGAGCATGATTTCCGCCAGCAAAATGCGGTAGGGATCGCGCGTCTGGCGCCAGGGAAACGGGCGAAAATGGCTCTCGCCCCACCGGAGCAGCGTCGGGCGCAGGGCGGCCAGCGTCTCTTGCGGCAGAATCTGCTCAGCCGGCATCATGCACTGGCTCCTGCGTTTCTGGTCGCGTCTCCGCCTGGCCGGCAGTGAGCGACCTGACGATGGCCTCCATCACCGGCGGGCAGACCGCGTTGCCGAGCAGGTGGATCTTATCCCGGCGAACGCCATGCTTCAGTTTGAACTCTGGCGGGAATCCCATCGCCGCCTGGAGCTCGGGTGGTTGCAGCATCCGCATCTCGTGACTGCCTTTCCCGTCAGGTTTCACGAGTGCAAAGCGATCCAGCGTGGTAATCGTGCGGAGCGGCGTGTCCAGGGTCTGCCAGCCGCCGGCATGATCTGTGCCGTAGTAGACCATCAGGAAAGGGGTCTCGCGGCCCAATGCAGCAAACGCGCGTTCAGCGCGCGCGATAGTTTTCGCCGCGCGGCCAGGTCTTTGGAGCGGAGAAAAGGCATACTGACCATCCGGACTTAACACCTGAGCGGCCTGTCCTTCCTGCCTCACCGTGATAGCAACTGGCTCAGGTTTTTGTTTCTGATCGCACAGAATGTAGAGGCGGTAGCGCCGTTGCGGCACGCCGAAATCGCTGGCAGTAAGCGATTGGGGCAGACAACGATAGTGGCTCTTTTTGTCCAGAACGCGCAGAAAATCCTTGTAGCGCGGCCAGCTCTTCATCGCAGCCACGTTTTCAATCACCATCCAGCGCGGCTGAAAGACCTCCGCAAAGCGCCAGACGTCCCAGGAAAGGCGCAGGCTTTCTTCGTCTTTCGGCTTTCCACCGCGCGCCACGCTGTGACTGGTGCATTCCGGAGAAGCCAGGATCAGGTCAATGGGCCCGATCTCCTTCTGAAAGCGCTTGAGGTCAGCGCGCGCGAGTTTGGACAGATCCTCCTGGTAGAACCTCGTGTTCGGGAAGTTGTCCTGGTAGACCTTCCCGGCAAGGTCCCACTTATCAAAGCCGGCCACAATCTCCACGCCCGCCTGTTGCGCGCCCCAGGAGTTGCCGCCGATGCCGCAGAACAGGTCAATGGCTCGCAACGTCATAGACCTTCAAGACCTCATCCCCATAGTGATTGATCACCTTCACCGCGATCTTGCCGGACGCGGGCCGGATGAACGGCCGGCTGACCGTGCGGTACAGCGCGGCCCACGCCGCCTCATCAACCTCCGCCCGCAGCGCTCGCTTCAGTTTGTCGTAGGGTTCTTCTGCGCCGGTGAAATACGCGTGCCGCACGAAGAAGCTCTCGCCATCGTAGTCGGTGTCTATGAACCAGCACGCGATGTCGTCGGTGGAGGAGTTGCGGATCTGGCCCGTGGTCGGGTCGTAGACGTCCACGCCTTTGATTTCCACGACGATCTGGTTCGTAGTAGCGACTTCAGTCGCAGCGGAACGACTGAAGTTGTTACTACGAGCTTTTCGGATCTCCACATCCGGCTCGCCGAAGACCATGAACAGGTTGCCCGCGCCGGTCTTCTTGAGCAGCTCATCTCCCATCGCCAGGTCGGGGTTCATCTTGGTCGGCAGCACCGCAAGCTGGCCGTAGCGTTTGACCTCCTCGGAGACGTGCGGGTCAAAGGCGAAGCCGCAGACCACCAGCAGGTCGAAGCCGATCCCCTGCACCGCCTCCTTAGCCGCCTCCTTGACCTGCTGCGGCCCGACCGTGCCGTGCTCGGGGCCGATGGAGACTGCGACGCGACGGGGTTTGCCCGCGGCGTCGGTGTACTCGCCGGCCGCGTGGAGCCACGTCCCGGCGTAGGGATCGAGCCGGTTGAAGGTGAGCCGTTCCGCCTTGCGGGTGTTCTGCACGCCGGCCTTCCGCAGGTTGTCCAGGATCATCGTGGTGAAGTCGGCTGCCGACGCGTCACCGGGACGCAGGTCGCCCTCGTCCGTGGGGAGCACCCGATGCGGCGACAGGCTCTCCACGGTAAACGGGCCGGCGACGCGCACGCGTTTGCTGTCCTCGTGGGGCTTGTCGTAGAGCGTCTCGGTCTCGGCGCGGCGGGCGATGGACGCATCAATGTCGGCCTGGCGTTCGCGGCGGGCCTGCCAGTACTCATCGAGCAGACCGGCGACCGCCGACGGCAGACCATCCGCCGCCCGCGGTGTTTCCCATTCCTGCCACTGCTTGCCGGCAGCCTGGTTGATGCGCTGGCGCAGCGGTTCGAGCGTCTCCTGCCAGCGCGCATGGATGGCGTCTATCTCCTCGTTGTTGGCGATGGACTTCAGGGTGACGTGCGGGACGCGCTTGTAGACGAAACCCTTGCGAAGATCGCCCATCGTCATCAGCGCGGCGGCTTTTGTCGTCTCGCCGAACGAACCGGCGCCGCTGAGCTCCAGTTCCTTTTGCACGCCTTCCGGCGAATCGGCCAGCAGGTAGTAAGAGTATCGAGCTGACATTAGCCGGGTGCGCGCCAGCGCGAGGGCCACGCGTGAGGTATCGCACGTGATCCAGCGGCGGCCCCACTGCTCGGCAACGTAGGCCGTCGTGCCGCTGCCGCAGGTGGGATCCAGGCATAGGTCGCCGGGGTCGGTGGTCATGAGGAGGCAGCGTTCGATGGTCTTGGTACCGGTCTGAACAACATAGATCTTGTCTTCGGTGAAGCTGCCTGTTGCTGTGTCATCCCAGAGTTTTGTCACGGGCACACATGGAAAGTCCGTCAGGTATCGAACGTACTGGAGGCTATTTGCAGCAATGTGTAGCCGACCAGCCGCGGCCAGTCGTGCCATTCCGGCAATATTGGTCTTCCACGTCTGGTGGTAGGTCTTTTCGCGGTACTCAAAGGCGAGCAAAGGGTTGCCTTGAGATGTGATGTTGTCGGCTTTGTAGACCTTGGCATTCGGTACCATTGAACTGGGTGTTTCCCGTTCGACTCGCGTCATGCCCCGACGAATGCCATCAGGCATTTCTATCCATCCATAGTTGGCCGCAGTGCCCTGCTCAATGCTCTTCTCGAAGTACAACTGACGGTACTTGACTTGAGTAGCATTCTTGGCGTACCAAAGCAGGTAGTCGAACCGATCGGCAAGCAGATTTTGGGTCAGCCCAGATGTCTTGACAAAGACGATCTCGCCGCAGATATTCTCACTCCCAAACACCTCATCCATGAGGGACCGCACCAAATGCACGTTCTCGTCCCCGATCTGCACGAACACGCTGCCGGTCTCGGTCAGCAACTCGCGCGCGACCACCAGCCGGTCGCGCAGGTAGGCCAGGTACGAGTGGATGCCTAGCTTCCAGGTGTCGCGAAACGCCCGGATTTGTTCCGGCTGGCGGGTGGCGTCCTCGGCCTTGCCGTCCTTTACGTCGCGCTTGCGCGTGCTCACCTGCCAGTTGGAACCGAACTTGATGCCGTAGGGCGGGTCCAGGTAGATCATCTGCACCTTGCCCCGCAGCCCCTCCTTCTCGGCCAGGCTCGCCATCACCAGCAGCGAATCACCCAGGATCAGCCGGTTGGCCCAGTTCTGCTCGTGGCTGTAGAACTCCACCTTCTGGTCGAATTCCTCCGGCCCGCCGTTGAAATCCGCGAACATGTTCAACTGGTAAGCCGCGGCCTCCTCGCGCAGCGCGGAGCCCGGCTTCGCGGCCTGGGCCAGCAGGTCGTTGATGATCGCCTGCGGGTGGATCTTCTCCTGGATGTAGATCGGCACCGCCGGCACGAGGAGGTCCTCGCCGTCCTGCGCATCCTTGCCCTGCCACACGAGCTGCGGGTCCAACGACGGGTCGCGAGGATAGCGCAGCGTCACCGGCGCGTTCTCATCTTCGGCGACGAAGTCGCGCAGCTCCTCGGTAGGGATGTTGGCGCGGCGGTCAGTGTGTTTGTGGGCGGTGAGGGTGGTGGTTGGTTTGGGCATGGGTCAGGCCTCTTGTCGTACTGCTTCAGGTGGCTATAGCAATTTGCCAACAGAACTCTCGACCTGCTTGGATAACTCGCGCTTCAGGCCTGCCAGCTCGCCAGCCACTTTCGCCGCGTCGCGATCCCTGTCGTCCGTCGAACTCATGACTTTCTCAATCACTCCAATGGACACAGTGGCCCCGGCCAGGGCAAGTGCCAGCCTGAAGTCCAGAGGCATAACGCTTGCTAAAGTGATCAGACTCAGCATGGCAAACGGCGTCCATTGTTTGATCTGCGCAAACTTCCTTTTCTGTCGCACCTTCTCAATCCTGCTCGATACGTCGTGGGCAGTCGCTTCCAGCCGTTGCTTAAGTACTTCGGCATCGGCGATGCCTTTTAGGTCTGCGGCATCATTGCTTTCCTTGATCAAGCGACGGAAGGGTTCTCGGACGTCGTTGAATTCCTTTCGCAGTTCTAGATACCTATTTTCCGCTACCCCCTCGTAGGGGTTTGCCAGGCTGACTGACTGGGATACAATTCACCGTGGAGGTGGACGTATGCCAGTCGAGACCAACGCCGTTGAGTATCAAACCGTTGAAATT
>Ga0172371_10001487_pt1 | contig 37293 bp, 23 predicted proteins | sample Lak12m_FD_114543 | JGI IMG/M metagenome (GOLD analysis project Ga0172371, IMG submission 114543) | Freshwater microbial communities from Kabuno Bay, South-Kivu, Congo - kab_022012_12m | ecosystem: Environmental > Aquatic > Freshwater > Lake | place: Democratic Republic of the Congo: South-Kivu... | reverse complement strand
ATGCATTGGAGTCGCAAAGGCGCTGAAAACCTTTTGCCTATTCGAACTGCTATACTTAGTAAGCGTTTTGATTTCGCTTGGAAACAGGCTTACATTCCACCCCCAAACTGAAATGCACCCAATTGAAACAATTTATGAATAATTTTATGGTTTAATATCTTCAATTAAAATTCTATTACTACATCATTTATAGATTCTAGAACATAAAATCATATCCATTTTGGATAAGGAAGGAGACACTCTGATGGTGAAATATATTGCTGCAATCGATCAAGGAACTACAAGCACACGTTGCATGATATTCAATCATGAAGGAAGTGTTGTAAGCATTTCTCAAAAAGAACATAAACAGATCACACCTCAACCTGGTTGGGTTGAACACAATCCTCTCGAAATTTGGGAACGTACACAAGAGGTTATCCAAGATTCATTAACTAGGGTAATAATTCAAAAAGGCGAAATAGCAGCAATTGGCATCACAAACCAACGAGAAACAACCGTTATTTGGGATCAAAATACTGGAAAACCATATTACAACGCTGTTGTATGGCAAGATACACGCACAAAAAAGATATGCGATCAGTTATCGATAAATGGGGGACAAGATCGGTTTCGAGAAAAAACAGGCTTACCATTAGCAACATACTTTTCAGGACCAAAAATCAAATGGGTTTTGGATAATGTGGAAGGTGTTCGTGAAGCAGCGCAGAAAGGCGATGCAATATTTGGAAATATCGACAGTTGGGTTATTTGGTGGCTCACAGGAGGTCCGAATAGCGGGAGCCATGTCACCGATGTAACCAATGCATCTAGGACTATGTTGATGAATCTAAATACGCTTGATTGGGATGAAGAAATATTATCCGTATTTGGCATCCCCAAACAAATGCTTCCAAAAATTGTACCTTCGAGCGATCCCAAAACTTGGGGAGTTACACAAATTTCAGGACCTTTTCAAGAAGAAATCCCTGTGGCTGGTGATCTCGGTGATCAACAAGCAGCACTTGTAGGGCAAACTTGTTTCACCCCAGGCGAAGCGAAAAATACCTATGGAACGGGATGTTTTATGCTACTAAATACGGGTAAAGAGATCGTCCAATCAGAGAGTGGTCTATTGACAACTTTAGGGTATAAATTTGGTGAAAAGGATGCAGTTTACGCTCTCGAAGGCTCAATTGCATTCACCGGCGCTTTAGTTCAATGGTTACGAGATAATTTAGAGTTTATTGAAAAATCTCCTGAAATTGAGGAACTCGCAAAATCTGTAGAAGATAATGGTGGAATTTATTTTGTGCCAGCTTTTTCTGGTCTTTTTGCACCATATTGGAGATCTGATGCACGCGGCGTTATAGTAGGCTTGACCAGTTATATTAACAAAGGTCATATCGCGCGAGCAACGCTTGAAGCAACCGCTTTCCAGACAAGAGAGGTTTTAGACGCGATGGAGAAAGACTCAGGTGTTAAACTTACCTCATTAAAAGTCGATGGTGGTATGGTCTATAACGAGTTATTAATGCAATTCCAAGCAGATATACTCGGTGTTCCCGTTGTACGTCCAAGCATCTCAGAAACTACTGCGCTAGGCGCTGCTTATGCAGCAGGATTAGCGGTAGGTTTTTGGAAAAATGAAGAAGATTTACGTACGAACTGGCGTATTGACAAAACATGGAATCCTGAAATGGAGTCATCCAAAAGAAAAAACGAATTCAATTCCTGGCAAAAAGCTGTCCAACGAACCTTTGGATGGATAGAGGAATAATATAGATTAATAAACCTCCGTTTTTGAGGTTAAAAAAATAACTATGTCTTGGTCATTTAAACTTCCTCAATTAATGCTCCTACTGAATGCTTTCCTATCATTTAGTATGTCATATTTCGTATGGCGAAGACATCATACTGCAGGGAATAAACCGCTTGTATTATTATTATTAGCTACAGGATTTTGGTCTCTTTTTGCTGCATTAGAGAATGCTGTAATCGGATACCAAGATAAAATTCTATTTGCTCAGTTAGAGTATTTAGCAATCCCGAATGTAGCGCCATTGTTCTTTCTCTTCGCAATTTTCTATGGTAACCTAGAAGATCACCTGAATTCCAAGAGGATTTTCCTCCTCTGGATCATTCCACTCATTACGATCATTACAGCTTTCACTAATTCACACCATGATTTATTATGGGGAGGTTTTAATCCGGTACCAGAATACAATGAACTTGAGTTTATTCATGGGATATGGTTTTGGATTCACTTATCCTATTGTTATCTATTACTTTTCGCTGGAACAATACTAATTCTATGGACAATTTTTCAAAATCAATATCTTCAGCAATTACATGTATCTTGGATTATTGCTGCAGCAGTTACCCCCTGGCTTAGTAATGCGATTTATTTGGCTGGATTGATACCTATTCCTGGTTTTGATATTACGCCTTTCGCTTTCTTCCTTACCGGTTCACTCCTAGCAATTGCAATCAATAAACTAAAATTTCTTGATTTACTACCCGTCGCCAGAAGTAAAATTATCGAGACGTTAGATGATGCGGTATTTGTTTTAGATGAAAAATATCGTATCATTGATATTAATTCAGTCGCCAAGAAGATCATCGGGAAGTCAAAACAAGATATTATTGGAAAGCAAGGTCAGGTAATTCTTGAAAAATGTTTTATCACGGATACTGGATTTTCCTTCATCACTACATATGATGTATTAAAAGTACAAGCTAAAGGATATGATAATCGATGGTATAAAGTAAATTTATCAAAAATCAAAACCCCTTCTAATAGATTATTATTTTCAATAATAATCATCTCAGATATCACGTCTGATAAACAATATGAAGAAAAATTACAGAACCAAGCCGATTCATTAAAAGCCATTGCAGAAATCAGTTTATCCATTTCAAAGACTTTTGATGTCAATCAGATTTTTAAAGAGGTGCTTAGATTCGCATACTTCAAATTCGATCTTTATCATGCTTCAGTTTTACTTATCGATCAAACAAAAAAGGTAATTAGGCTCCAGGGATCATATGATCAACATGGATGGAATAATTTAACAAAATATAACTTACCACCTAATATACAAAAATCTGTGATTGACGAAGCATCAAATTTGAAACATGGGTTTATCATCAATAATATTGATAAACGATCAACAACATTTCCAATTAATAGATTGTCTAAGACAAAATCAGTCATGATTTTGCCATTAATTTCAAGTGATAAATTTATTGGCATAATGGAATTGCATTGTCAAAAAACAGATCGTTTTAACGATCAAGACTTAAATATTGCTACAATGCTAGCTTCGCAAATCTCTTCATCAGAACAAAATTGTGAATATATAGAAGAGCAGAAAAGATATCTTGAACTACTTCAAACTCGCCAAGAACAACTTGGAATTGCCATGAAATTAGCGAAGCTTGGTAATTTCGAATACAATCATAATAATCAAACCATATTTATTAGCAAAGAATTTATTGAATTAACCCCCAAATTAAAGAATAAATCAGATCTAAAACAAACCTATAATGTGACTGAATTCTTGAACTTATTTTTACCTCCTGAAGACTTCACTAATTTATGGGATTCGGTCGTTTCAAAAGTCAAATCTAAAGATCATGATTATTTTGAATATGAGTATCGATATAAAAAGGAATCAGGAGATCGCTACTTTATCATTAGATCCACCATCCAAAGAGATGCAAAAGGAAATCTAGAATCCATCAGGGGAACCATCCAAGATATTACTGCTACAAAAGAATCTCAAGCGGAACTAGAAACATTGGTCGCAATTATCGAACAAGCTTCAGAGACAATCATGCTTACAGATCCAAATGGGAATATCGTTTATGTAAACCAGCATTTTGAATCCTCAACGGGATATTCAAGAAATGAGGTTATAGGGAAAAATCCACGCTTCTTACAAAGTGGACTTCAAGATAAAGACTTTTACAAACAATTCTGGGAAAGAATTTCTTCTGGATTAAATTGGAGCGGCTCGTTTATCAATAGACGAAAAAACGGTCAACTTTTTCATGAATCGGCAACAATATTTCCTATTAGGAATCTTAACAGTGAAGTTGTATATTACGGTGCGGTAAAAAGAGATATCACTGAGCAAGTTAAATCCCAAAATGCTTTGAACGAACGCACAAAAACACTCCAAAAAAGAGAAAAATTTTTAAGTTTATTAAATGATATCACTTCAGCAGCGATAGAAATTTTAAATTTTACTGAACTATCCATTGTACTCGTAACGAAAATGGGAGAATTAACCAACGCTGACAGCTGCTATTTCTACTTTTGGGATGATACGAACAGGGAACTTCGATATACATCATCTTACAATTCAAAATTGGGGAAACATCACGAACAAACAACAAATATCTATCCATTAATTACTCAAATTCTCCACTCTGGAAAAACAAAGATCATCAGAAATGAAGAAAACGAACCATATAAGGAATTGGCAGAAAGCCTTAAAGGGAGCGCCATTTTAGGACTCCCGTTAATTGCTAACATGCAAGAGTTGGGTGTGATTTTTGTTGTTTTCCATGAAGCTCACAATTTTCCAGCAGAAGAAATTAATAATGGGGAGCAAGCAGCCAAACAAATTGCACTAGCGATAGCGAATTCAAGGATTATAGATAGCGCTCAAAAACGAGCTAGAGAAGCAGAGACACTCCGCTTAGCTGGATCAGCTGTAGCCACAACACTAAGACAAGATGAAACTATCAAGAGAATACTAGAACAATTAAATAATGTTGTTCCCTATAATAGCGCCTCCGTACAACTATTGCACGATGATGTCCTCGAAATCGTAGGCGGAAGAGGTTTTAAGAATTTATCAGAGATTATTGGTTTGAAGTTTCCGATCAGCGGAGAAAACCCATCTGCTATCGTTTTTGAGACAGAAAAACCTTTCATTTTGGATAATGCGCCTGAAACCTATCCAGTCTTTCTCAAAGAACCCCATAAAGGAATTTTGGCTTGGATGGGTATTCCTCTCCTTGCTCAGGATCGAATTATTGGCATAATCTCACTTGACAGTACAAAACCAAATGCATTTACACAAGAGCATTCACGATTAGCTTTAAGTTTTGCTGACCAAGTAGCGGTTTTATTAGAAAACACATTATTATATGAAGAAGTTCATAAATTAGCGATCACTGACCCATTAACTGAACTTCATAATCGAAGAAACTTTTTGGATCTTGCCGAAAAAGAAATTATTCGATCTAGAAGATATCATCATTCATTATCAGTCATGATGTTGGATATTGATCATTTCAAAGTTGTCAATGATGAGTATGGACATAAAATCGGTGATTTAGTTCTTAAAAAGCTAGCCGATATATGTCAAGACACTATGCGAAATAACGATATTATCGGTAGGTATGGTGGCGAAGAGTTTATCATCATGTTGCCTGAAACAGATACAGAACAAGCTTTTCAAGCAGCAGAAAGACTTCGTCAAATGATTTTTACTACAACAATAAAACAAAGATCGATTAAACTAAATATTACAGTTAGCATTGGAGTTTATTCGATAGACTACTCCGAGCGTTCACATTCGAAAGTAAATAAAGATCTAGATATTCTGATATCTAAAGCAGACCAAGCTCTTTATAAAGCAAAACAAGCTGGCAGAAATCTAGTAGTGCAAATTAGTGATCAAGAACCATAAAATTTCAAAGCTTTCTTTTTTTTTTTACTGGAGCATAAATGCAAAAATACGAAACTCAAGTTTTAGTAATCGGTGGAGGTGCAACTGGTACGGGTATCATCCGAGATTTGGCCATGAGAGGATATGACGCAATTCTGGTTGAAAAAAGCGATTTTTCTACTGGAACAAGCGGACGCTACCATGGATTATTACATAGTGGAGGTAGGTATGTCATTCGAGACCTTGAAACCGCAAAAGAATGCATCGAAGAAAATATTATCCTCCGTCGAATCATGCCAAATTGTATTGAAGACACAGGTGGTTTTTTTGTACAAACACCGGAAGATGATCCAGAATATGCAGATTTATTCGTAGAAGGATGTAAAAAAGCCAATATCCCTATCGACGAAATCAGTATAGATGAGATGCTCAGAGAAGAGCCTTTACTAAATCCAAATATCCTTAGATGTTTTCGAGTTCCAGATGGATCGGCTGATTCATTTCTCGCAGCAAAGGGTAATATTCAATCAGCGATACAACATGGTGCGAAAGTATTAAAATATCACGAAGTCAGTGAAATAATGATCGAGAATCATCAAGTCAAAGGAGTAAAATGTCATGATATTCTCAATGATCAAATAATTGAAATTTATGCTGAAATCGTTGTAAACGCGTCTGGCGCTTGGGCTGGGAAGATTGCGAAATTAGCTAGGATAAATGTGCATGTCATTCCTGGCAAAGGCACAATGATTGCGATGAATCATCGGATTGTGAACACCGTGATTAACCGTTGTAAAAAACCATCTGATGGAGATATCCTTGTTCCTGCCCATACAGTTGCAATCATGGGTACAACCGATGTACAAGTGCCTGATCCCGATCATTTTTCAATTGAACCTTGGGAAGTCAATTTATTGCTTAATGAAGGGAATGTTTTGATCCCTGGATTCAAAGATATGAGATTTTTAAGGGCTTGGGCAGGTGTTCGTCCTTTATATCAAGAAACGAGTGTCGATGACACAAGGGAAGTAACAAGATCCTTTGTTCTTCTTGATCATGCACAACGAGATGGCATTGATGGGTTTATTACGATCACCAGTGGAAAATGGACGACTTACCGCAGAATGGCTGAGGTTACTGTTGATTTAGTTAGCGACAAATTGGGAACCAAGCGTGAATGTCGAACTCATCTTGAAGTCCTTCAAAATTCCGAAGATAGGAAATATCATCATGTAGGATCAAGATTATCTCATATTGAGAAGAAAAAACTTGCCAGTCGTTTAATTTGTGAATGCGAATTAGTGACTTATGATGATGTTAAAAAAGCTATCTTTGAAGACCATGCAAAATCAATCGATGACATCCGTCGCAGTACGCGTGTAGGTATGGGACCTTGTCAAGGAGGTTATTGCACTCTGAGAATTGCTGGTATTTTACACAGACTTCGCCAGCCAATGGTTGGACAAACAAATGTAATGTTATTCGATTTCCTACAAGAACGATGGAAAGGGTTACTTCCGATATTGTGGGGACAGCAACTGCGCCAAGAAAGATTGGATGAATTAATTTACTTAGGCGTCCTTAACGCTGACCACCTCCCTGGTGAAAGAAAATCACCCATTAGTCCAACCCTCTATCAAGAACCAAACAAAGGTAATGGAAAAATTCAAATTGAAATAAAAGATGAAAAACAAAGGGACATTAAACAAAATATCCAAGAATCCTTAATAGGAGGGTCAATAGATACCTTGGTGATCGGAGCTGGATTAGCAGGACTAACCGCAGCATTGGCATCCGTAAAGAATAAAAAGAAAACAAAACTGATTAGCAAGGGTATGGGAGCTTTGTATTGGCATGCTGGATGTATAGATCTAATTGGCTACTCAATCCAGGATAGTCGCGAATTAATCTATGAGCCAATCCGGGCGTTAGAGACGATTGTAAAAGAATTTCCCAACCACCCTTATGCAATGATTGGCATTCGAGATATTGAAAAGGCAATCAATGACCTAAAGGAACAAAGCCAAAAGAAAAATTATCCATTGATCGGCTCATTAGAATCAAACTGGATTCTACCTAGTTCATTAGGCGCCAAAAGACCAACCTGCCTTGCTCCCACGACTATGATATCAGGAGATTTATCTATCAAAGAGCCTATGTTGGTTATTGGCTTCAATGGATATTTCGATTTCTATCCAGAGTTGATCGCTGATAATATCAGCGATCAAGGAATTCCCGCAAAAGGAATCATGTTAGAAATTGAATCCTTAAAAGATGCCAAAAATATCAATACCATTACTATGGCGAAGAAATTCGAAGATCCATCTTTCCGTTATGAAGTAATTCAAGCGATTAAAGAAAAATTGAGTACAAAGTCCGATTTTTCGCCCAAGAGAATTGGTTTTCCTGCCATTTTTGGTATCGAAAATTCAATCGCTATTCTAGAGGACCTGCGTGACAAATTGAATCTTCCTATCTTTGAAATTCCCACCTTGCCACCATCTGTACCAGGTATCCGTTTAAGCAACTTGCTTAAAGCAATTATTATTTCTTTAGGAGGAATAGTCAATATAGGTTTAGAAGCGATTGGATCGGAAAAGAGTACTGATTCAACAAGTAATAATCAAAAGATCGATACTGTATGGACTGAAGCAGCAGCCCGGAAAGTTCCCCATCATGCGAAAGCCTATATTCTAGCAACGGGTGGAATACTCGGTGGCGGTTTGTTCGCAGATTATAGCGGAAAAATAACCGAAAAAATCTTTGATCTACCAATAAATAATCCAAACCATCAAACAAAGTGGTTCCAAAGAGAATTCTTATCCAAACAAGGTCATCCCATTTTCAAGACTGGTATTCAAATTAATCACAATTTTCAGCCCATAGATCTGGAAGGGAAACCCTTCTTTGAAAATCTCTTTATCGCAGGAACGACCATTGAAGGTTTTGATTTTCTAAGAGAAAGATCATATGATGGCGTTGCCTTAGTATCTGGGTACACCTTAGGAAGTAAATTATAAGAAAGCGAAAACAATTTAAATATGGATATCAAACATCTTCCAGTTGAATCAACACTAGATCAATGTATTAAATGCAATATATGTACCACTGCTTGTCCGGTATCAGCAGTCACTGATCTATTTCCAGGACCAAAATACGAAGCGCCACAAGCACAAAGGTTCCGAGAGCCTAACCAAGATACACCTGACATGTCTGTAGATTATTGCACAGGATGCCGGGTCTGTAATATGGTATGTCCTACAGGGGTTAAGATTGCAGAAATCAATGCAAAAGCTAGGGCAACGCTGGTCAACCAAGGAAAAGTGCCGCCAATCCAGCGATTGCGAAATAATTTGGTAGCGCGCGCAGAATTGCTCGGAAAAGTAGCTCAACCGATCGCCCCTATCGCCAATCTTGCCCTCAATCTCCCCGCAGCGAGAATCATCACAGAAAAAACTTTAGGCATAGCACGACATGCACCACTACCTAAATTTTCTTCAGAAAAATTCACAAATTGGTTTAAGAAACATAATCGAGATCCTAAATATCCAGCGACAAGAAAAGTCGCCTATTTTCATGGATGCTCGACACAATATTATGAACCAAGAGTAGGACGAGCAGCAGTTCGAGTTTTAGAAGCTAATGGATTTGAGGTAATCGTTCCACCACAAAATTGTTGTGGATTACCTCTATTATCCAATGGAGAATTCAATGCTGCCCGCCGTTATCACCAAAGTAATGTTCGAAAATTGATCAGCTATGCACGTGAAGGGTATGCGATTATTGGCACTTCAACAAGCTGTACATTAACCTTGAAAGAAGAAGCGCCAGAACTACTGGATATGTATGATGAGGAAACTCAGCTTGTATCTAGTCAAACATTCGATTTTAATGAGTTTCTCTTATCCTTATTAGATCAGAACACTTTAAATTTGAATTTACGCTCGATTCCTATCAAACTCCCCTATCATGTGCCTTGTCAATATAGAGCTCACCGATTAGGTAAACCAGGCATTGAAATACTATCTCTTATCCCAGATTTAGAGATTGTTGATAGTGAAGCGGATTGCTGTGGAATTGCTGGGACGTACGGGTATAAGGTTGAGAAATATGAGATCTCTCAAAAAATTGGTGAGCCCTTATTTGATTTCATCCATGAAATGAATGCACCTGTTGTCATCTGTGATAGTGAGACATGTAGATGGCAGATAACAAAATCAACGGGGGTTCCCACAGTTCATCCCGTTGAGATATTAGCCATTGCGTATGGATATGAACCTGAAGGAGTACTTACAGATATTCTACCTGTCGAATTTTACGATATCAATTCAACATAACGCATCATTAATATGATAAACTTACTAATGATCAAATTATTATGGTTCACTTTGGCTAATAAGAGAAGGAAAATATGATTAAGAGGAAAAGTATAATCAAGTCGATTTTTCAATCCCCTTTAACTGTCCTGGGAAAAACACGCCTTCCTAAGCTACAGGGACAAGTGAAAATTAGTGGATTACAATCTGAAGTTGATATCTATAGAGATAATCTAGGGATTCCATATATCTTTGCTCAAAATCAGACCGACCTATTCTTCACTCAGGGATTTGTCCATGCTCAAGACCGGTTGTGGCAACTGGAATTCAATCGCAGATTCGTATCAGGTAGATTATCTGAGATTATTGGTAATGCAACCGTTCCTTTAGACCGGTGGCTCAGAACATTACGCATGTATGATACAGCCACAAAAGAAGTACCCATGATAAAGGGGAATTCTCTCAAGCTTCTTGAGGCATACGCGGCTGGAATAAACTACTTTATTTCACATTTTAAACTTCCTATTGAATTTCTCCTACTTCGATACAAACCCGAACCTTGGCAAATTGCGGATACGCTTGCTTGGGTAAAAATGATGTCATGGAGTTTATCGGTAAATTGGGAATCAGAGCTTCTAAGAGCAAATCTGGTTGAAGTTTTAGGAAAAGATCTAGCAGCTGAACTTGAACCTCCTCATTTGATACGCTGGCCTTATATCATTCCACCTGGTACGGATTTTTCCAAATTGAATACATTAATTAAAAATCCTGGTGTTACAAATGGTTTCGCGAACTATGGGTCACCAAAAGTCGGTGTAGGCAGTAATTCATGGGTAATATCAGGAATTATGACAGAAGATGGTCTTCCAATTCTCGCCAATGATATGCACTTAATGTTGAGCATCCCTTCGATATGGTATGAAAACCAACTCATCACAAATGATACTCACTTAACAGGTATCACATTTCCAGGCATACCAGGGATCGTTGCTGGGCATAATGGCAATGTAGCTTGGGGATTTACAAATGGGTTTGCAGATGTTCAAGACTTGTATATTGAACACCTCAAGGAAGATCAAGATGGTTCTATTTTGGTTGAACACAATGGAGAATGGGAAAAAGCCTCTGTTATTAAAGAAGAAATTAAAATTAAAGGATATAAATCGGAATTTGAAGAAATTATTCTTACTCGACATGGGCCAATCATTAATTCTCTGTCTCCAGAGTTGATCACAAAAGACCATCTGGCATTAAAATGGACATCACTTGACCCTGATCCATCCACTATTGATGGTTTGTTTAATATGATGTCTGCGCGTGATTGCTCAGAATTTCATTTTGCTCTTCAAAAATGGACTTCTCCAATTCAAAATGTGGTTTATGCAGATATACAGGGTAATATTGGTTATACCCTAGCAGGAAATATCCCTATGAGAGCAAAGGGCAATGGACGTATACCTGTTCCCGGATGGACTGATGATTATGATTGGATAGGTTATATACCTTTTGAGGGATTACCCCATTTAGATAATCCTCCTCAAGGTTATATCATTACTGCAAATAATGATCCAATTCCTGACAATTATCCACTCCGTATAGATATTGAAGCTATATCAGGTGACCGAGCGCAACGTATCGCAGAATTGATCGTTGGACTGCAAAATAGAATTGAAGAGGGCAAGTCAGAAAAAATTACGATTTCTGATATCAGGAAGATTCAATATGATCAACATTCAGCTTCAGCACGCCACTTCGCTCGCTATATCTGCGCTCTCCCAGTAGAGAAAAAAGATCTTGATTCAAAATATGAAAAGGTGATCAAGTTGTTTAAAGATTGGGACGGAGAACTTTCCACAGAAAAACCTCAAGCTATAATTTATAAATACCTCACTCAAAATATGATAACGATCATATTAGAAAGCAAGATTAATAATTCACACTCAGCCACCAAGGATCAAAAGGATCGTCTAAACCTTACTGATAGAATTATGGGAAAAGGACCTACGCCATTCGTTGCAGAAGTTGGGTTATTCGGAGAACACTGGTTGCCTTGGTTAATCAATCAACTAGAGCATCCAAAATCACATTGGTTTAATCTTGGTAATAATGAGACCCGAGATGATATCCTTTCACAAGCTTTACGAAAAACGATACAAGAACTTGAAGAGAAATTCGGAGAGGATATTCAGACTTGGTCTTGGGGGAAAGTTCATCGATTATATCTTAAACATAATCTAGCTGCATCAAGTTATCTAGAAAGCTATTTCAATTGCGGTCCTTATCCTGTTGGAGGGGATCATACAACTATTTGGGCTTCAGGTAATTCATATCACACAATTCAGGATGCTCCGATGATCGGACCCCCCTTTAAAATGATTGTCAATCTCGCTAATCTCAATTCATCGAAAGGGTTACTTATGCCAGGTCAATCTGGAAATCCATCTAGCAAATTCTACAGCAATCAAATTGATGACTGGTTTACAGGAACTTACCATACGCTCCTTTTCGATATTGAGGAAATAAAGATCAAATCGGAAAATCACTTAAAGCTAAAGCCAGTGGAGTAATTTTAGTGAGTATGCAAAATCAATACCTAAGTAATAAAAGCAATCTTTATAAGGATTTTTTTTAAAGGTGATCTTTAATGACTATTCACGCTTTACGGATCTTCTCTGGATCTGCGCATCCAGCTCTTGCACAAGAAGTCGCTAATTTACTTGACACACCTCTTGGATTATCAACAACAAGAAGAATGCCTGATAGTGAAGTTCACGTCATGCTTGATGAAGTAGTCCGCGGTCAAGATATATTCTTTATACAGCCTTGTTCTGTTCCAGTAAACGATAATCTCATGGAGGTCCTTCTTTACATCGATGCCTTTCGTCGAGCAAGCGCGCATTGTATAAATATTGTCATGCCCTACTTCCCTTATGCACGGCAAGATCGTATGGCAAGAGGGAGAGAAGCGATCAGCGCAAGAGTTGTTGCCAATCTTTTAGAAACATTAGGCGCATCACGGGTAATCTTTATCGATATTCATAATCGAGCGATTCAAGGTTTCTTCAATATACCTGTTGATCCATTAACTGCTCTTCCTTTGTTGGCTAATTATTTTCGAAAACCGGAGTTCGAAAATGCAGCTATTGTTAGTCCAGATGTTGGTAGAGCAGGAATGGCTGGAAGATATGCTGAATTATTACAATTGCCTTTAGTTGTTATGCATAAAAGAAGGATGGGAATTACACAAGTTGAAACAACTCATGTCGTTGGAAATATCTCCGGACATCAACCGATTGTTATTGATGACTTAATGGCAGGTGGAAGTGTACTACGCCAAATAAATTCATTATATGATCGTGGTGCTGAGGGAAAAGCTTATTTTGCTGTCACACATCCCGTTCTTTTGCCTACTGCTTTGGAGATAATGGACAAAGAGGAGCGTATCGAAAAATTGATCACAACCAATACAATCCCACTTCCCCCAGAAAAACTTCATCCAAAAATAGAAGTCCTATCTGTAGCTCCAATGCTTGCTGAAATCATAAGTCGCATTTATCGAGGGATAAGTATTTCTGAAAAGTTGATCCTATCATAGTCTATTTTTTGGTTCTTATAAACCAAATATTTTCTGGAATAAATAATGGAAAACAGTAACTTACCTTACCAAACAAATTATCAAAAGATTTCCAAAGATAGTTCATGTTTAAATGGTTTTATCTTCTTGGCTGTCATTACGTGGATGATCATTTTTTCATTTATTCGTCACATCGTTGTATATTTTTCTACCATAAACCCAACTCCAGCTATTCGAACAACTGCCTTTTACTCAGCTACCACCCAATTAATATTCATTGGAATTCCACTTATACTTCTAGCTTTTCTTTACCCAACCAGGAAATTTCGAATCGCTTTTCAATCATTATTATTAGCTTGGGGAACGATCATAAGCTTTCTTCCAGGATTACTTCTAGACCCAAGTTCAGCACAAATGATCACCCTTCTACATATCATATTTGCTTTGATCTATATCCTTTTCCTTCAATTCATAACAGGGAGAAACCGACCAATTACTACACTCAACGAGAGAAGCTATACGCAACCCGAATTGGTGTTTAATCTAGAAAAAAACCGATGGCTCATTTTGCTTCCACTGTCTGTACTCTTATTTATCCCTTGGCTGATCTACGGATCGCTAGGATCTGTATCAGACACAATTCTACAGATAATATTTGCATTTGAGCTGGGTATCATTTCACTGATCATCATTAATAATTATCTATCGCAAATCGATTCTCAGAAAAATCCTAGTACGTTTTTCTTGAACAGCTTAGTTTTCGAGGGTGTTTTACTCATCGTCTCGAGTGCGATCTGCTATGGTTACAGCGGTATTCAATTAATACTTCTTCTCATTCTTCCAACTTCTGGATGGTTGATAGCTGCAATTGAGTACCTGGGAATAATTAAAACTAGTCGGAAAAGCCAGGAGCAGTTTTCAAAGTTTAGAATCAAGAATAATCTACCCATAATCATATTCCTCGGAGCATTATTCCTTGCCCCCTTAGCCTTAGTTGACCCTGATGAACTTGTTTTAGTGCTCAGTGCAACAGAAGGAGAAATCTTATCCAGCACATATAAGGCTGTTGGGATGTCTTTATTCGGCATCATCGTACTAAGTACTATTCTTATCATCCTTTCTTTTTTCTTTAAGGCAACCAAGACCGCTCGGATATTCTCAGAAAAATTAACCACTTTTTCGCTAGCTACCATATCAATTTTCTCAATTGGATTAGCAATTTTTGCCTATACACTAAATGGTCGCCCTGGTTTTTATGGTGAATATATATTCATTATTCTAAAGCAGCAAGCATCTTTTGAAGATCTACCCACCGATGTAACCTACAAACAACGAAAAGAATATGTTTACAATACTCTTGTAAAAAATGCGGAAATTTCACAACAAAATATTCGCTCTGTATTTGAGTTATTAAAAATTCCTTATACACCATATTATTTGGTCAATGCTATTGAAGCCCCTGACAACCCAATCATTAGAATATGGTTAACCATTAATCCAGATGTAGACCGAATACTACCCAGCCCTCACCTTCGTCCATTGATCAATGAATTACCTACCGAAGAAGGATCTTTAACCAAACCCTATGAATCAGATTGGAATATCTCATTAATTGAAGCCGACCGCGTCTGGGAAGAATTTGGAGTTAGAGGAGAGGGTATAATTATTGGACAATCCGACAGTGGCGTTCAAGGAGATCATCCCGAGCTAAAAGACTCTTATCGAGGAAAGACAATGGGCGATGACTATAATTGGTACGATCCATGGAATTATTCCACTTCTCCCGTAGATAAAGGAGGTCACGGAACCCACACGCTAGGATCCATTGTTGGAGAAAATGTAGGTTTAGCGCCTGAAGCATCTTGGTATGCCTGTGTAAATCTTGCTCGAAATCTCGGAAATCCTGCTCGGTATTTAGATTGTATGCAATTCATGCTCGCTCCTTTCCCTGAAAACAGCGATCCATTTACAGATGGCGCTCCATTGCTTGGCGCTGATATAATCAATAATTCGTGGGGATGCCCCGAAATAGAAGGTTGTGATGCATTAGTCTTTCTACCCGCAGTAAAGGCTTTAAGAGCCGCGGGAGTATTTGTGGTTGCAAGCGCGGGAAATGATGGTCCCAAATGTGGTACCTTGAACTATCCTCTTCCAATTTATGATGAGGTTTTTTCTGTTGGTGCAATCGATCGCTTGGGGAACTTGGCAGATTTCAGCAGTATCGGACCAGTATCTTCCGATGGTAGTCAGCGGATAAAACCAGATATTGTAGCTCCAGGTGTGGATATCGTCTCTTCAACTCCAGGTAATACCTATGAAGCGTATAGTGGCACATCTATGGCTGGTCCACATATTGCAGGCGTCGTTGCTCTGATCTGGTCGGCAAACCCTTCTCTGATTGGTGAAATCGATCTTACAGAAGAGATAATTATAAACACTGCTACACCATATAATGGATACCTCCCTGTTTGTCCTGGTGTGGATCAAGTACCAAGTACTGCCTATGGCTTTGGCATTGTAAATGCGTACGAAGCAGTAAAAACCGCCTTAGAATATCAAGAGTAATCGAAAAAATTTGTCTGCAATTATTACTGATTGGGATATCTAAAAATTAATAAAGAAAATATATTAGACCAGTAAAAAGGAAAAAATCATGGTTAAAATTATTACCGATACAACTTCTTGTCTTTCCAAGGATATTGCTAATAAGTACAACATTCCTGTCATTCCACAAGTAATCATTTTCGGAGAAGAATCATATTATGAAGGATCGGATATCGATACCGAAACCTTCATGCAAAAACTCAAATCATCTCATCAATTACCAAAGACAGCTGCGCCTCCCCCAGAATTATTCGCAAAGGAATTCGAAAGACTAGCCTCCAACAAGGAACCCATTCTATGTATTCATCCATCTTCGGAAGTCAGCGGGACAGTTCGATCTGCGAGTGTCGCAGCGAAAGATTTTCCAGATCTGGATATTCGCGTGATCGACACACGCGTGATTGCCAGCCCCCTTGGCACTATCGTCGAACTAGCCGCCCTATGGGCGTCATCAGGTGAATCGGCTGATTATATCGAACAGAAAATATATGATTTATCCAATCGAGTGAAGGTCTATTTTTTGGTCCGGACTTTAGAATATTTAGCAAAAGGAGGGCGTATAGGGGGAGCAGCCTCATTGCTTGGAAGTGTTTTACAAATAAAACCAATCCTTTCGATTAAGGACGGAAAAATAGATGTTTATGAAAAAGAACGCACACATAAAAGAGCAATGGCACACCTTGAAGACACGATACTCAATCAAATATCATTCAATGGGGATGCCTATTTATCTGTCATGCATGCAGGCAATGTTGAAGAAGCAGAAATATTTGCTCAAAGACTAGGGGAGAAAATTGGTCAAGAGAATATCCCCATCACCTATGTACCACCAGCAATCATAACACACGCAGGTCCAGGAGTATTAGCCGCGGGATTCTTTATAACAAATTGACCATATTATTAGCGCTAGAACAATAATACAAACAGGTGATCATTTTTCAATGATCGCCTGTTTTATGGTGATAAAGCTATGTCGTTGATAAGATCATTTTACTTAAGAATAATCGTAGAATCCTCTACCCGTTTTCATCCCTAGATGACCAGCGTTAACCATTTTCTTTAACAAATACGCTGGACGGTATTTATCATCACCTAAATCACGTTGTAGGATCTCTAGAATACTTAAAACAACATCTAACCCAATTAAATCTCCTAATTCCAATGGCCCCATCGGATGATTCATCCCTAATTTCATAATTCCATCAATATCTGGTGGAGATCCGATTCCCTCTTGAAGAACAAAAATCGCCTCATTAATCATAGGACAAAGAATACGATTAGAGATAAAACCAGGTGAATCTTTAACACTGATTGGAATCTTTCCTATTGTCTTACACAGCTCTTGAATAACATTCAATGTAGATTCATTCGTATCCATTCCAGGAATGACCTCCACTAGAGACATCAAAGGAACTGGATTCATAAAATGCATCCCAATTACCTTCTCAGGACGGGAAGTGATTGTACCCAATTTCGTTATACTTATCGATGATGTATTTGAAGCCAGAATTGCGTCCGGAGAAGCCAATTTATCAACATCAGCAAATATACCCAATTTTAATTCTTCTTGCTCTATCGCTGCTTCTATCACTAGATCAACCGCAGGTATCATTTCGTAAGAGGTTACATAGGAAATATTCAGTGCATTTTCATATTGTTGGGATGTAATTCTTTGTTTAGATAATAATTTATCTAATGATTTCTGTATTAGTATTTTTGCAGAATCCAATTGCTCATTATCAATATCCATTAATGTTACAGTGAAATCCGCAGCAGCAACTACTTGAGCAATACCACGTCCCATCGTACCTGCTCCTAATACAAATATTGATTTCATATTCCGTCCTTTATTCGCACAGTGATCTACTCAATCTCAACAGCCATAGCAACAGCTTCTGCTCCACCTAAACATAATGCAGCAACCCCGCGTTTACCACCGGTCTCTCTTAAAGCATACAGAAGCGTAGTTAATACTCTCGCTCCACTAGCTCCAATAGGGTGACCCAAAGCAACCGCTCCTCCATGAATATTGACTTTTTCCCAGTCCCAGCCTTTATCCTTCAAAGCCTTACCGTTCGCTAAGGTCTGAGATGAAAAAGCCTCATTAATCTCAAATAAGTCAACCTCTTTTAGATCCCAACCTATTCTATCTAATAGTTTTGGAATTGCTTTTGAAGGTGCGTCAAAAATGTACTTAGGTTCTACAGCAGCTTGATCGTAACCAACAATCCTGGCGATCGGTTTAAGTCCATTTTGTTCTGCATAATATCGACTTGAAACAACAACAGCAGCAGCGCCATCATTCAACCCTGGAGAATTACCCGCAGTTACTTTTCCATCCTTTTGAAATGCGGGTTTTAACTTCGCTAAAACTTCTAATGATGTATCTGCGCGCGGAGTCTCATCAATCGCAAAGAAAGTGACATTTCTCTTTCTATCTTTCATCTCAATAGGGACAATCTCCGCCTCAAATTTCTTGTTTTCAATTGCTTGAATCGCTTTCTTATGGCTATTGAGAGAGAATTCATCCATCTCTTCACGAGAGATATCGTATACTTCAGCGATAAATTCCGCTGCTCTCCCCATACTCCAATCCTCAAAAGGATCCCACAATCCATCATGCAATAGTGAATCACGCAGTTCAGCATGTCCAAAACGAGGTGGATTTGCTCGATGATCAACCAGGTAAGGAGCTCGGCTCATGCTTTCCATACCACCACAAACAAATAATTGTTTTTCACCTGCATGAATTGCTTGAGCGCCAAACATTACTGATTTAAGTCCAGAACCACATACCTTATTAATGGTCGTAGCTCCAACAGTGACGGGTAGACCAGAAAAAATAGCTGCTTGACGAGCTGGCGCCTGACCAATACCACACGATACAACATTACCCATAATGACTTCATCAATTAATGATAAGTCTGGAAGATCAGCACGCTTCACTGCTTCTTTGATGACAACTGCGCCAAGTTCTGGAGCAGACATTCCTTGTAAACTCCCTTGAAACCGCCCTGAGGGAGTGCGAGCTGCACTTAAAATGACAGCTTCCTTATTTGATTCCTTTTTGTCCATAATTACCTCCAATTAAGGTTTTATTGTCCTTGTTTAAGGTTATTCTAATTGGATCACGAGAATAATTTCTGCCACTCAGACTTTATATTTGAATAAGAGTCTTCCAATGTTTCTGGTAAGACCCTTACATTTCCAAGAATCGATACAAAATTGGTATCCCCGCTCCATCGAGGTACAATATGTAAATGTACATGCTCTAGAATCCCTGCTCCTGCTGCCTCGCCAACATTGACCCCAATATTAAACCCTTGCGGAGAATACACCTTTCTTAAAACCTTCATGACTTTAACAGTCACCCGCATAATCTCAGCAAGCGTTTCATCTGATAGATCTTCAAGAGTGGCTCTATGTTCAAAAGGTACGACCATCATATGCCCACTCGTATATGGGTATCTATTTAAAATTGCACAAGAGTGATTAAAACGTTCTACAATCAGGTTTTCGGGACCATCAACCTTTTTTAATTCATTACAAAAAACACACCCATCTTTTTGTTTATCACTCCGAATATATTTCATTCGCCAAGGTGACCATATATATTTCAATGATTGCTCCACTTCATTTTTACATTGTATCTTAATCTTTTATATTTTAACAAAGAATCTTACCATGGTGAATAGTTGACAAGCTTTCTGTATGAGAGTATCCTCAACCTATTACAATACTTTTTATATACGAGATAAAAATGAATGCGCAAAATCTCTTCCAAGAGAAATATTGGAGTGTAACAGAATTAACACGTCATATAAAGAAAATCCTTGAAAATGACAATACGATCCAAGATATTTGGGTAAGCGGTGAGATTTCGAATATTGCCCATCCAAATTCAGGGCATTTGTATTTCACACTAAAAGACCGTAATTGCAGTTTGCGATGTGTGATGTGGCGTTCCGATGTTATTCGACTTCCCCGATTGCCAAACGATGGCGAGGCAATCGATATTCATGGAAAAGTTAGTGTCTATGAAGCTGGTGGGCAATATCAGTTCTATGTTAATACAATCCAATCAGCTGGTGAAGGTGAATTATATAAAGAGTTTTTGATCCTAAAACAGAAGTTAGAAAATGAAGGACTTTTTTCTGAGGAAATCAAACAACCCATTCCAAAATGGCCTCATTCCATTGGTATAATAACATCTCCGACTGGTGCAGCTCTTCGAGATATCATCAATACAATTACACGCAGATATCCACTCACTGAAGTTATTATATCTCCATCGCTAGTTCAAGGTGTAGAAGCACCTCAATCGATCGTGGATGCAATTAATAAACTTAATCATCTTGCAAAAACAGATGTAATCATTGTAGCTCGTGGTGGAGGCTCAATCGAGGATCTCTGGGCGTTTAATTCTGAAATCGTTGCCCGTGCGATTGCAAATTCTAAGATCCCTATTATATGTGGAATTGGACATGAGACTGATTTTACTATTGCAGATTTTGTATGCGATTTACGTGCCCCAACGCCAACAGCTGCTGCTGAATTAGCCACTCCAAATCGTGAAGAACAAATTGAATATTTACTTGATCTGAAAAATAACCTAAAAAATGAAATTAAGAAAATCGTTTCCATTGAAAAACAAAGTTTTTATATGAATTACCAGAGACTGCTGTCTCAAAATCCATTAATGATGATCCAATCAAATTCTCAGAAGATTGATATATTAATGCAAAATATGGAAAAACAAATAAACCATAATTTCTTAATCAAAAAAACCTACCTGAATGGAGTGAATCAAAAACTAATTAGTCTTAGTCCAGAAAAAATTTTACAACGAGGCTATACAATCGTTACAAGAGAGGATGGACAAATTGCTCGAAGTATTAATCAGGTTACAAATCATGATCACTTGAATATAATATTTATTGATGGCGAAGCAAAAGTGCAAGTAGATGAAATCCACCCAAAACAAAGATCTAACATTGTCTAAACAAATAATTAGACAAGCAGTTATCAGTTTATAAACAAGGAACTATTAATGATGAAGAATAGTGAATTAGATCTTTCGAATATTGATCTTACATATGAAGAAGCTCTTGAAATACTTGAAGAAACAATCAATTCCTTAGAAACGAACGAACACTCACTTGACGAAGCTTTGAATAAATTCGAACAAGGGCAAATTCTTGCCACATATTGTTTAAAACTGCTCACCGAAGCTGAGTTAAAAATTAGATCAATCATGGAAGAACATAAAATTTCTTCGCCTGAAGAAGATTATTTTTAAGATCAATAATTATATGAGTAAAAAATATGGTTTCAAATAGTTTTCTTGATAATGACATTCTTATTTGCGCACTTATTGCTTGGATCATTGCTCAGGTTGGAAAAGTTCCGATTGAATATTTGCAAACAAAAAAACTGAATTGGGTTTTATTATTACGTCCAGGAGGTATGCCGAGTTCACATTCTGCCCTGATAACGGGACTTGCTCATTCCTCTGGTTTATTTTATGGTTTCGGTTCACCATATTTTGGGATCTCATTTGTCATGGCAATGATCGTGATCTATGATGCCACTGGAATACGAAGGCAAGCTGGGAAACATGCCGAAATTATTAATAAAATTATCAACGACCTCGCAAGCGGACATCCTTTAAAAAACGATGAAGAATTATGGGAAGTTTTAGGTCATACGCCTAGGGAAGCTATAGCAGGTATGATCTTAGGAATAATTACTGCGCATATTTATTGGCTTATTGCCCGATAACACTTTATATAAAAAAGTTTTATGGGTTATTAAAGTAAGCTAATAGTAAAATAATAATAATCTTTTTATGAAATCACTCTATTCCAGTACAGGCACATCTACCACATCAATCACGATGACATAATCCCCTGAAACCCAACCATATTCTTGCTGTGAATTCTGGATCTTAATTGCCCACCATCGATTATCTGAGGAAACACCTACAACAAGAGCCGTCATTCCATATTCTAATCGTGTTAAAACGTCATATATCTCGCCAGGTCCACTACGTACATTCACATTTGCACTTGCGGATAAACTTGGCTGATTTATATCTGGCATCGGTATAACTATTTTTTGATCATCTTCTTCAACCTTAATAACCGGCACATCTCCAAGACTATTGCTGACAACATAATCTATCGATATCCAACCTTTTTCAGCGCTTTCCGGTACTTCCACAAACCACCACAATTCATCAGCGCTCTTTCCCAATATCATTGTTGATTGCCCATTTTCTAGTAAACCAATTATTCCAAAATCTAAACCTGGACCACCGCGAATATTTACATTCATCACAGCTGTAACGATTGGATTTTCTTCTACAGGTACTGAATCTACATTTTCTGCAATTACTTCCTCAGCAGATACATAACCAGTACCTTGATCTAAATAAGGTACTTTGATTACCCACCATTGTTCATCCTGACTTTTTCCAATCACTTCTGCAGATTGACCAACTTCTAAGATAGCTAGCTCATCATAAGCAAAACCTGGTCCAGACAAAATGTTTGCTTTCATTAACGCAGTGACAGATGGAATTAATGGAGTAGGTGTACTTATTGAGATTACCTCACCAGAATTACTAAGGACTGGTACTAATGGAATATTGTCCACTTGAAAAGATTCCTTCTTAAGCCAACCGATAATTTTTTCCTCATTGCCTATCCTTATCGCTAGCCAATTTCCATCTTGAGAAAGGCCTTCAATTTGTACATTTTCTCCTTTCTTTGTTACTCCAAGTAGATCATATTCATCACCAGGTCCATTCATAACTCCCATCTCAAATTCTAAGACAATATTTGGCTTCCCCTGCTCCGGTGTAGGGATAACAAGCGAATTATCTTCCTTTGAACTCATTATCCAGTCAATGATTGGAATAGTAATGTTTTGCTGACGGACTCTAAGGAAGATCAATAAAATGAAACAATAGAGAATAACAATGAAAAGAACAAATAATATTTTAGTTTTTAACGGTATATCTTCCCAAAATCTCATCTTTTGATATTAATCCAGATCTACCTCTGATCGTTAATCAATCATTATCTATTCAACATAAACAATCTAGATAACCGTGAAAATCCAAATTTCATCATTAGATCAACTTCTTCTAAACGAAGAATTATCGTCACAAATAAGAATAATATACCTCCAAAAAAAATACCACCTATCGAAATCAACCAGACAGAGTTATATTCTGTCCAGTGCATCCAAAAGAATAAACCTAATCCCATAATCAAAGAGGCAATCATGGTTTTATAAACCCCATTGGATATATATTTCGCATTAATACCCTGTAGACGACGATTCATTAGATATATAAGGATTAATGCTTCAATAGAAGTAGCGATGGTATTTGCGAGGGCTAATCCCCCATGAGCCATCCATCCAACCTTCAAGAAGAATGAAGATAATGTATAGTTGAGGATTATATTAAAACTCATCGAAATAATCCCAACAAATACTGGCGTCTTTGTATCATGAAAAGAATAAAAAGCCCTAGATAAGATTTCCACTAAAGCATGACCAAAGAGACCAAGAGCATACCAAAGCAACGCCCATGCAACTAATTCAGTTGATCGAAAATCAAATTCACCACGCTGGTAGAGTAAAGTAATAATTGGTTTGCGTAATAATATCAATCCAACCGATGCAGGAATTGAAAAGATTAACACTCCCCTCAAACTCGAGGCAAGCGAACTCCGCATTTCATCATGCTTTCCCAAAGCAATCAGTTTAGAGAAAGTCGGCATAGCCGCGATAGCAATAGATTGGGCAATTGCAACTTGGGGCATAAGCATCAAAGTAAATGCTAAAACTAAACTCGTCACACTCCCTTCCGCAAATTGAGATGCAAGTCGAGTGTTTACCCAAAAATTGATTTGAACAATCCCAACACCTAATAATCGCGGTGCCATCAATCTAGCTACTTCATGCACATAATCAAATCGTAATCCAAGCGTTGGAAAGTATTTCCCATTTAATTTTAATAATACTGGCGCCTGAATCAGAAGGTGTAAAGAAGCGCCAATAATGACACCAACAGCTAATCCGTAAATTCCTAATCTGGGAGATAACAACAGTACTCCAAAAATCAATCCCAATTGATACATTGATGGAGCCAGAGCAGGATACAGGAAGATTTGATTGGAATTCAAAATCCCCATAACTAACCCACTTAAACTAAACAATAATGCTGATGGTAACATTAGCCTTAATAATTGGATTGTTAATAATTCCTTCTCTGGATCAACAACGAACCCTGGAGCTAGTAAATTTCTCACAATCCAGGGTGCAAAGATGGCAGTTAAAATTGAAATGATCATCACTATGAGAAAGATTAGATTAGCGATCGAAGAAGCTAATCGCCAAGCTTTGGACTGATTGCCTTTTGATAACAAACCTGTAAAGGTAGGGATAAAGGCTGAAGCAAGCGCTCCACCAGCCATCAAATTAAACAAAGTCTCTGAAACACGATTAGCAGCATTAAAAGCTTCGATTTCGGCTTGGGTGCCAAACGCATTTGCAACTAGGATTTGACGAACCAATCCTACAAGATTACCAAGCACAAAAGCAAACATCACAGTTCCTGCTGCGCGTGCAATTTGGCGATTATTCTCTGAAATAGACATTATTCGTGATTATAACTGAGAAGACTCGATTTCCTTAAACAATTACTAAGATGGAATATTTAGGAACGAATAATCAATTTATAATATAATTCTGAAAGGGATAGAAAGATGGTTCAAGAAAATCCAAGCAATTATTTTTCCTTGCTCCACTTTGGGTTGGAAAAGCTTTATCTGAGTACCCTCGTGATGTACCTTGGCACCAAGTTGTCAATTCCAAAGGCGAAATTAGTTATCGAAAAGGGGATGGTCATATTCTCCAAAAGGAATTACTTATAGAGGAAGGCATTGATTTTAACATGGATGGAAAAATCAACCTAAAGATCTTTGGATGGGGATATGATCAATTAATTTAAAATTTGGAGAGAAACCACCCACGAAAAACTATGGTTGTTCAATGCATAATTAGAATTTTGAAGTATGGGAAATTAACCAACGAGAGCCGGGTACGCCGCTCCCGGCTCTCTCTAAGGAGGAGAAGAAGAGAAATCGCATTTCATCTATTATGATAATTATTATCGATCATTTATGCTTGACGCTTTATATACGTTTACCCTACGCTTACCCTACGATAACCTAACAATTTTGATTAATTAGAATTTTCTTCTATTAATTTCTCATCCTTCACAACCATTTATAAATATCAAATGAGCATTCTAGTTATTATCATTTCAAGAGGTAGAATTAGTTTTGAACTATAATTTTAACCATCATTTACCAATGCTATTCGACAGATATCCAAATAATAATATAATTTAAAAATGTCTCGAATCCAAATCTTTTTAGGTCAAAAACAATCCTGGAATCTGATTAATAAAATAGGAGCGGGTGATGCTGGTGAAGTGTACCTTGTAGAATCACTTACAGATTCAACAATTGGCGTGCTAAAGAAACCTTCTTATAGCTCATTTGCTGGTGACATCGTTAGACAAGCTTCCCAAATTGAGCAAGAAGGAAAGATCCTAGAGACTGTCGAACAACTTAACTCAAATAACAATCAAATTCGTACTCCAAAAATCTTAGACAGAAGCCGACCTGGCACAGGATTAACTGACCAATATTTTATTATCATATCAATGGCAAGTGGATTTGACCTCGGTTCCATTGTTAAATCAATTCACTTTGGTCGTCTTAATGTACAACCAAATAGTCAATTACCAAGGGAGAATTTGGATATTTCAGATCAATTGATACTTGACCGTATCATACATGAAAGAAACCTCCCCACCTTATTACTGTTGCGTATCATTGATAATATCATTGAGTTTCTAGAAACAATTCACGTTAATCCAATTATTTATAAAAATAAACAGATGAATGGAATCATCTGGAATGATATTAAGTTAGATCACATTTTTTGGAACCCTAGATCGAACACGATCACACTGATTGACTTTGGTAATGCGAAATTCGTGGATAAAAATGGGAGGAGTTTAGATCAGCAATTCACTATCCTGAATGATTATCAACAATTTCTAGATGAATTTAGTGAATTGCTATCTAAATATTCTTTCAATTTACACGAAGAACTTAATTGGCAAAACGATCTACCAGTAGAAAAAGTATATACATCTGGAATAATTGATTTAAAAGAAATCATTAAGGAAAAAATATTCACACTAGAAGCTGAACTCAATGAATACAAAGAGCAAGAAAATAAATTACGTACTTCCGAACCGGCAATAATCAAAGATATTATTGAACTTCAAAATATCCAAGAAAAACTCCTTCTTTTCGGTGAAATACCAGATCTGATTCTTACTAGTGAGTATTTCAATACCCTTGCGAAGAATTATTTAGAAAATGATGACTTAGAATCAATTTCACAATTAATAAATCTACCTGCAAAAATACCTTTTATAAGTCATGATGTTTTATCCATCATGAAAGATATTATTTCACTAGAGCTATCTAACAACATAATCATCCTATGTCTGAAGTACACGCTAAATGAAGACTGGGTTTCTCTTATTTGGGAATTAAAAAAACAATGCATATATCAAAATCCATCTCAAATCATTGATCAGATCATTCCAGAAGTAAGAAAGCTGGCAATAGGTGATAATAAAAGAAGACCGAAAATAGAATTAAACCGGGTGATCTTTGCCTTAAAATCGATAAATCATTCTGACAAGATCGATGGTCAATTCTTCAAAGAGCTTATAGAAAAATTTGAGAAATTCAACCAACGATGGATAGAACTCGAACCAGATCCACCACTTGCTGGTATTCGCTATGATGAGTTAGAAGACAATATCCATCTTCTAGAAAATTATCTTCCAAATTCCTTGAGTGAGTTATCAAATTCACTTTCAGACGCAATCCAACAAGTTGATTTTATTTTAGAGAAATGGGAAAAGAAAGAGTTTGGATCTGCCCGTCTTGGCTTGCGAGAGTTATTTCTTCTTGATCCGGAAAGAATTAGGGTATTCAGTGCAGATAAGGCAATGCAAAGCTCTCAAAAATGGCTTGACATCGTACAGGGAGGACCTGCAAAAGATGAATCATTAATTGAATTCATTACTCGATGTGAAATTGAAGGTCGTGAAATAAGAATTCGAACCGGACCTGCTAGTTGGTTGGATACTAACCTGTCAATACTTCGAGAGCTTCGGCAAAATGTGGATCCAACAGATGTTCTAATGAAAAATAAAGAAGGATTCCAATATTTCATTTGGTTGACAAAATTGGATCCCAACAGACCAATCATCTCTTCTTCCAGCAAAAAGATACATCTGAATAGAATAAATAGAAACGAGAAAATCCAACCAACTCTGTTTGGAATATCAAACGGTTTTTTAGGAGAAAATAAAGATATCTCTCTTATAATTCCGCTTGATTCCTGGGCACCTGAAGCAAAAGGCTCTTCCGCCCGTGTTTACCATGGTGAGATTAAAGGCATGAACAATAGGTTGAATCAAGCAGCTATTAAAATAATGAGACCAGATCAAATCGAATATGCCTTACCTCTATTCATCGAAGAAATCCAAGTATTATCCATGTTAAGCAATATTCCAGGAATCATCAAGCTTTTTGAAAGTGGTTTTATTAAATCTGATGATTTAAAAGATCAACTAAACGATAACGTTACGCCCATATCTCAAAAAATTAATGGTGAAGTTGTTCGTTATGGTCGTGATTCTGTCCATCACTTTTTGTGGGACATTGAAAAATATACGAATGATGGCTTTATTCCTTACCTGGCATTAGAAAAATTTGACCATGAAGATAACCTCATCAAATCCTACGATATCGGGTATAACAAAGGTCGTTTTCAACCCATCATAAATGGTTTAGTCATTGCGATACAAATATGTGATATTTTATCTGAAATACATAGTCGCAATATTATGTACAGAGATCATAAAATCCTACATTACTATTGGAAAGAGGAATATAATGGTGTTTATATTATCGATTGGAATATCGCCAAACACCATCCAGAAGGTCTAACACGAGAAGATATTCAATTCGATTTAGTCCAATTTGGCGCCAGAGGTCTCCACCACATTTTCACAGGGAGACCAGCGCCTGGTGCATTACCCCTTGGTCCAAACCTATCTACTGAGGTAGAAAATGCAGCCAAACGATATAATCCAACTTGGACATACGATGATCAAAGACTTCCTGATAATATTAAAGATCTTTTAGAGAAAGTGCTTTCCAACGAATATCAAAATGCAAAAAATCTTCGCAATGATTTATTCGACTTATTTTCTAATCTCATGGATTTAATCAATCACCAATGAGAAATTTTTGGTATCATCAACTAATAAATTATTTTTAAAGGAAAAAATTTGCCTGATTTAGAAACACTGCTTTCAAAAGCAGAAAACGATATCTCTCAAAACAATATTTCAATTGTTGAGCTTAGAAGAAACCTTCTTGAAATCAGCGACTTCATTGAATCAGATCAGTATCTTTTAATCGACCAATCAATGAAAGATATATTACAGGAACTGAGAAGGAAATATCGGTCGAAAATCAATGAATTGGATACTGACCAAGTATCCACATCTGACAACAAAGTTCCAATCGAACAGATTCAATCCAAAGAAAATCCACAGAAATATGAAAATAGCGTAAGAGAAAAAGAAACGAATAAACCAAGAGACCCTCTAGCAATTGAATATATGGAAGAAGCTGAAAAATTTTTTTATAGTGGTAGATATGCAGAGGCTCTGAAAAACTATGACAAAGCGCTTTACCATGAACCAAGTTGGGAAAGAGCAAAACAACATCGTGAAGAGGCAGAGAATTATTTAAGAACAGGATACATTCCACCTATTGCACTTCCATCCGAAGCAGCTTCAGCTTTCGGAAAAGCACAGTCTGCCGCAAGAGCAGGTCGTTTTGAAGATGCCATGAAACATATTGAAACTTCTAAAGAAGCACTGAGTAAATATGGAATTCATCGGTGGCAAGAAGGATTGGAATTCGAGCAAAAATTACAGGAAAACATCGATGCGGAAAAAACTTATCTAGAGGGTTTATATCTTATTGAAAATGGAAATCTTGATGATGCAATCGAACGAATTGAAACTGCATCAAGGATGACGGGATTACCAAAATACTCTGAAAAAGTTCAAAAACTATACGAATTAAAAAATAAGATCCGATCCATCCTGGATTCCATAAGCGGTTTTGATATAGAACCAGAAAAGATCGCTGCTGCAAAAACTGAGTTCGATACACTGATTGCAGAGTACGGTGAAAATCCTGCTATCCTTCGGGTCAAACCTCAATTATCCGCTGCAATACCACGCGCCATTTCTCCATTGAAGGATTTAGCTGATTCTCTTTATTCTCAGGCAAAAAGAGCTACGTCAATCGATGATGGTCTTTCCCTTGCTAAAAAAGCGAAAAAAATTGTGATGCAGATCCAAACGCTTGACAAGAACGTGGAAGGTAATGATCCATTAACTAAGTCAATTGATAAGCTTATTTCTGAATTTGAACAGTATCAAGATGAAATCAACCAAGCATTTATCTCTTTTGACAATAATAAAAACTTCCCCGTAAAAGCGGTCAAGATCAGTCAAGAAGCTCGCCAACGATTTCCTGATGATCCGCAAATTAAGCGACTGAAGAAAACACTGAACCCATTTTTTCTTTCAATAAATCTGATAAAACTAATTGGTTTTCTACTAATGATCGGGATAATGATCATGATTGGTTTATGGTTGAAAGGAAAATTTGATTCTTATGTTCTATCGTTAACTCCTACTTCAACACCTACAGCTACCATAACCATTACCCTAACACCTTTACCATCACTAACTGCAACGCTGACTCCTAGTCCTTCGCCCACAATAACTTACACTCCTACAACTACTCCAACCGTTGGAGTAACGATCCGAGACGTATGGGCAAGAAATGGTTGTTATGAAGGTTATACAGCTACAGGGAGAATACCAGCAGGTAGTTCGATAGAATTTCTCCCCATGGAGAGAAGGTTTGATAATTTCAATCGGGAATGTGTACTTGTTGAATATCAAAATCAAGATAGTCCAATCATTGGATGGATTTTATTACTAGATATTGACAATATTCCTGAAGAAAATCCCTAAAAAACCTTATTGATATCTTTAGAAACAATAACGAATACACCAATTTTGATTTACTATTGCTTAATAAAAAAACATCTTTAGGATATTTATACATGGATAATCTTAAAATCTTAGCAGAAAATCTTGAGAACAAACTAGATGAGTACTTGAAAATCCTTCAGGCAATGGTCTCGATTAATTCGTTTAGTGAAAATAAAAGTGGAGTAAATGAACTAGGTAGATACACTCAAGAGGTTTTTTCTCATTTGGGTTTTTCGGCAGAGTTTTTCCCATCCACAAATAATAATTTAGGAAATCACCTTTTTATGAAATCTAATGCTCTAGATAAATTCTCCAATAAACCCTTTACCCCCACAATTGCTATGATTTCACACCTAGATACAGTTTTTCCACTCCAAGAAGAAAAAGAAAATGATTTTAAATGGTCAGAAATTGGAGATCGAATCTATGGACCTGGTACCGTTGATATCAAAGGCGGAACCATCATGATTTATATGGTCTTAGATAGCATCAAAAGGTTTTATCCAAAGATATTTTCCAAAGTCAATTGGGAAGTATCCTTGAATGCATCTGAAGAAATTCTTTCTGATGATTTCGGTGAAATTTGTGTGCGAAGGTTTCCAGAAAAAGAAACCATCGCTTGTTTGGTCTTTGAGGGTGGAAATTCACAGCCTCCCAATTTTCCATTAGTCATATCAAGAAAAGGTCGCGCAGCCTTTAAGATCATTGCCGAAGGTAAATCTGCTCATGCTGGCAATAATCATCAAAAAGGAATAAATGCAATTCATCAAATCGCGCGAACTATTGAAGCCATCACTAATCTCACTAATTACGAACAGGATATTACTTACAATGTTGGAACTATCGAGGGTGGGACTTTAATAAATCGTGTACCGCATTATGCTGAAGCAGAATGCGAGATGCGTGCATTTGCGCCTGATGTATTTGATCATGGTATTAAAAATATTATCGCTTTACAAGAAAATGCTACTGTAAAAAATAATGATGGAATCCTTAGTAAAATATCAATCAAGGTATTGGATCAAACCAACCCATGGCCAGTGAACCAAAAAACTGAAGACTTGTTTTCGATCTGGGAAGATGCCGCCAAATCTTTAAATTTTAATGTTGAGAAAGAATCTCGTGGTGGTTTAAGTGACGGTAACCTATTATGGGACAAATTCCCCACTATCGATGGACTCGGACCTTCAGGAGGAAATTCTCATTGTTCACAAAGAGACCCCGTAAGAGGTATTGATCAGGAATATATCCTGAAATCATCGATCGTACCGAAAGCAATAATAAATATCAAAGGGATATTAGACAAAATCAATTCTTTCTAATCCAAACAGATCAGAATCTATGTCTATCTACAATTAAATAATGGATCAATGGGCAGAAAATAATCCAGAATTAGCATGGAATTAAATTTAGGTTACCCTAAATTATTATTTTACACATTGACAAAATTAGTCAAATCAACTATGATTCCATATTGAAGAATCCTGTATTACCGATTTTACGGAGAGATTTCCTTATGATAAATCCCCTATTTGCTTTAGTGATTGGATCTTTGGTCATTAGCAGCCTAGCTTTATTATTTTTCCCAAATGGTGGTTTTGTAGGATATATCCAAAGATCTCAGCGCCTCTCAAACCAAGTTTTACAAGAAGATGCATTGAAACAAATGCATAAATGTGAGAGACATGGAAACCCTACAACAATAGATAGTCTAGCTGGAGCGTTAAATATTTCTCAAGCCCATGCCACAAAATTGCTCTCTGACTTACAATCTAAAGAGTTGGTTATTCTCACAGGGGAGAGGTTTTCACTTACAAAAAAAGGGAACGAATATGCTCTGAGAATAATTCGTGCACACCGTTTATTAGAAAGATACCTTGCAGAAGAGACTGGATATCATGAATCTCACTGGCACGATCTAGCTGAACAAAAGGAACATTCAATATCAGTTGAAGAGATTAACGCATTATCTTCACACCTTGGATATCCCACTCATGATCCACATGGTGATCCAATCCCAACAGCTTCCTTAGAATTCGTACTGCATGGTGGGGAACCTTTGACGAATATGGAAATTGACCAACCCTTGCAAATCGTTCATCTCGAAGATGAACCAAAAGAAATATATTCTCAATTGATTGCAGAAGGGTTTTATCCAGGAATGCATATTAGGGTATTGGATAAAACAGTACAGAGAATAATCGTCTGGGGAAATGAAGATGAACATATCCTCGCCCCCATTATAGCCGCTAATATATCAGTAATTAAAGTATCTGAAACAGAGATGCAAAAAGAGTGCGTTGGAACTCTTTTAAGTACTTTGAAACCTGGAGAATTTGGAAAAGTAATCACCATTTCCCGTAGAATGAGAGCTGTAGAGCGCCGAAGGATGATGGACTTAGGCATTTTACCAGGCACAATCATCAAAACTGAAATGAAAAGTCCTGGGGGTAACCCAACTGCATATCTCATCAGAGATACATTGATCGCCTTGAGAAATGAACAAGCATCTCAAATTTGTGTAGAAACATCAACGGAGTAAAAACCCTAATGAATATGCCATCCAATAAAGAAAATCAATTCGGGAGTACTGGTTTTCCAGACATCAGCGTTGGAAACTGTCAGAACTGCCCAATCCACAATAAATCCAATCTACTAAAACTTGGCGTTGACATGCAGGACTGGGACTTTGTGGTTGCCCTAGCCGGAAATCCCAATGTTGGAAAAAGTACTGTTTTTAACGCTTTAACTGGTTTAAAACAACATACAGGAAATTGGCCAGGAAAGACTGTCACGCGAGCCGAAGGTGGTTACGAGTTTGGTAGTTATCGTTACAAAATTGTTGATCTCCCTGGAACTTATTCTTTGTTAGCAACTAGTCTTGATGAAGAAATCGCTCGTGATTTTATTTTATTTGGGAGCCCGGATGTTTGTCTTGTCGTTGTGGATGCAACCCGATTGGAACTTAATTTAAATTTGGTGTTACAAGTCCTAGAAATTACAGATCGAGTAGTCGTATGCCTTAATCTACTCGATGAAGCTAAACGCCATGGATTAATAATCGACGAGCGCAGGTTGGCGAGAGACTTAGGCGTTCCAGTTGTGCCTACCATAGCTCGAATGAAACAAGGATTAGATAGGCTGCTAGAAGAAGTAAACAATGTAGCTACGGGAAAAACCATTTGCAAACCCTATCGGATCGAACATGAATCACCACAGTTAAAGGAAGCAATCCTCAAATTGTCCGATGAGATCATTAAACTATATCCTGACTTACCTAATGTACATTGGGTTGCAACAAGATTGTTAGATGGAGATGAACGTATTGCAGAAGCATTCTTAAACGGAGAAATTGGAAATTTGGAAATAGTTATTACTGAAAATGAAGAAACACAAACTGTTGAATCTCAAGTTGAGGCAGTAAAATGAACGCTAACGAGAATAAAAAGCCTGAGGATGTGATCAAACTTGCTCAATCGTTACGCTGGCAATTGGGAGATTTTCACGAGCGTGTAATGGAATCTACATTTACCCATGCTGCACAGATTGCGGAACGTGCCACAACTCGCCCTGGACAAAAACCAAGATTTGATTTTGACCAAGCAGTAGACCATATTGTAACTAGCCGTATTTGGGGATTTCCGATCATGTTTTTACTATTCGCATTCGTCTTCTGGTTAACCATTATCGGGGCTAATTATCCTTCAGCTTTTCTCTCAGATCTTTTAATAGGCAAAATATATCCTGCTCTACATCATTTGGCTAAAACGATCCAAAGTCCCTGGTGGTTATCTGGACTTATCATTGACGGTATATTTTTGGCGACTGCCTGGGTAGTTAGTGTAATGCTTCCCCCTATGGCAATTTTCTTTCCGCTATTCACACTGCTTGAAGACCTTGGGTATCTTCCACGTGTTGCTTTCAATCTCGATAATATCTTCAAAAAAAGTGGTGCGCACGGAAAACAATCCTTAAGCATGATGATGGGTTTCGGGTGCAATGCAGCCGGGATAATTGCTACCAGGATAATTGATAGTCCTCGTGAACGACTAATTGCTATGATCACAAATAATTTTGCCCTCTGTAATGGAAGATGGCCAACTCAGATCCTGATTGCCTCACTTTTTATCGGGGTCTTAGTTCCAGCACATCTTGCAGGTTTCATATCCGCCCTGGCAGTAATCAGTATTGCATTATTAGGGGTACTCTTAACATTTCTAGTATCCTGGGGATTATCCAAAACCATCCTGAGAGGAGAGGTCTCTACCTTTAGCTTAGAGCTCCCACCCTATCGACCACCTAGAATTCTGCAAACAATCTATACCTCGATCATAAATCGTACTCTATTTGTCCTTTGGCGCGCGATTGTTTTTGCAGCACCTGCTGGCGCATTAATTTGGTTAGTTTCAAATATTCAAATCCAAAATCTCACGCTTGCAGAACATATTATCAATTTCCTCAATCCATTTGGGATTTTGATTGGATTAAATGGCATTATTCTTCTAGCTTATATCATTGCTATACCAGCTAATGAGATTGTTATCCCCACTATTTTGATGTTGACGATATTGATTACTGGGATGTCAAGTTATGGAAGTGGCGCGGGTGTTATGTTTGAAACTGGAGAAAATTCCACTTTTAAGATCCTACAAGCTGGGAATTGGACACTATTAACCGCAGTCAATCTTATGCTTTTCAGTTTGATCCATAACCCTTGTAGCACAACCATTTACACAATCTATAAAGAATCCGGTAGCATTAAATGGACACTGATAGCTTCTTTGCTACCCTTATTCTTAGGCTTTCTGGTTACTTTCTTTGTAGCGCAAATATGGAGAATAGTGACAGGGATTTATTAAAAAAAACATCACAGCAAGCATATGAAAATGTCATGACCGATAAATTAACCCAAACCATCGAAGATTATCTTAAAGTGATCTATGAGATCACCTTGACATCTGAACGCGCCAATACAAACCAAATCGCAGAAGCCATGAATATCACTCCCGCATCTGTAACTGGAATGATAAAGAGGTTATCCAAGAATGATCCACCTTTAGTTGATTACCAAAGTCATCATGGTGTTATTCTAACCGATACTGGTCTTTTAAAAGCATTAGAAGTCATTCGTCATCATCGACTTATTGAAATGTTCCTTCACCAGATTCTAGATTATAAATGGGATGAGGTTCATGCAGAAGCTGATATTCTCGAACATTCTATCTCAGAAGAATTAGAAGAAAGAATAGCTATTGTTCTTGGAGATCCTACTCATGATCCACACGGAGATCCTATCCCCACCAGAGATCTTAAGCTACCCTCCACCAGATGGATACAGTTATCTACAGTCACTTCAGAGCAAAAGGCAATCATTCAGAGAGTAAACGATAGCAGTCCAGAACTCTTACGTTATCTTAGCCAAATAGGTCTAACACCAAACACAGAAATTACAGTGTTGCGGTATTCCCCATTTGATAAGAATTTAGAAATACAAGTTTCAGAAAGAGAAAAGAGTATCGTCATTGGACCAGATATCTCTCGCCAGATATATGTAAGGATTATTTCATAATTTTCCAAATCTCTCCAAAATGGAGCTCAAAGTCAAAATCATTTCATAAATAATCAACCCTAAAAACCTCGATTCTTTCAATTAATATACGAAAACCATAACCGCAATGGTAAAATAGTAATTCATCATTGATATAAACAAAGGAGACTATTATGCAAGAAGCAGTCATAATTGATGCGATTAGAACCCCGATTGGATCATTAGGAGGAGAACTCGCCGATGTCAGAGCTGACGACTTAGCTGCTCTTGTTCTAAAAGCAATAGTGGAACGAACGAAAATCGATCCATCTGAAATTGAAGAAGTATATATGGGCTGCGCGAACCAAGCGGGAGAAGATAATCGCAATGTCGCTCGTATGGCATCCTTGATCGCTGGATTCCCACCCACAGTACCCGCGGTAACCTTCAATCGTCTTTGTGCATCTGGATTAAATGCCATTAACCAAGCCGTTAGAGCAATCCGGGTAGGTGAAGGTGATCTATTCATTGCCGGTGGTGTGGAGAATATGAGTAGAGCCCCTTATTCATTGCCCAAACAGTCCAAAGCATTTGCTTGGGGTAATATTACAGCTTGGGATACTGCACTAGGTTGGCGATACCCAAATCCAATTATCGAAGCCACCTATGGGACTGAAGCTATGGGTGAAACCGCTGAGAATATCTACGAAATGTCTCCTAATATTACCCGTGAACTTCAAGACCAGTTTGCTTATCAAAGCCATCAACGGGCGATTGCAGCGATCGATTCTGGTAAATTTGCAGAGGAAATCATTCCCGTGAACATTCCTCAACGAAAAGGTGATCCGATTATTATTGATACGGATGAGAGACCACGACGCGAAACAACCCCAGAAGTCTTGGGCAAATTACGACCCGCATTTAGAAAGAACGGAACCGTAACTGCTGGCAATTCATCAGGGTTGAATGATGGCGCTGCTGCAGTGTTGATCACTAGCCATGAAAAAGCTAAACAACTCGGACTTAAACCCATGGCAAGGGTATTATCATCCGCTGCAGCAGGTGTTGAGCCGCGTATCATGGGAACCGGTCCGATCGAAGCCACTAGAAAAGCTCTGAAACGCGCCAACTTGTCGATAGACCAAATCGGATTAATAGAGATAAATGAAGCATTTGCAGTTCAAGCGCTCTACGTAATGCAAGAGCTTGGTCTTTCCCAAGAAAATACCAATGTAAATGGTGGCGCTATCGCCCTTGGTCATCCATTGGGATGTTCAGGCGCTCGCATTTTAACAACCCTGATTCATGAAATGAAAAGACGCGCGCCTAGGGAAAAAGATCCATAT
>Ga0172371_10001486_pt1 | contig 37313 bp, 54 predicted proteins | sample Lak12m_FD_114543 | JGI IMG/M metagenome (GOLD analysis project Ga0172371, IMG submission 114543) | Freshwater microbial communities from Kabuno Bay, South-Kivu, Congo - kab_022012_12m | ecosystem: Environmental > Aquatic > Freshwater > Lake | place: Democratic Republic of the Congo: South-Kivu... | reverse complement strand
TTCCGTAGAATCCTTAATAGAAAATACTCCTGAGTGGAATAATAGAGAAAACGCAATACAAGGAACTCCAGATATTAATTTACACTATCCTCAAGGATTTGCTCTAGTTTCTAAAGAAAGTGTATTATCAGATATTCCGAAAGAAAATACTCCTGAGTGGAATTATAGAGAAAAAGTAATGCAAGGTTTTCTAAACTATGAAAGAGCTGAGTGTGTAGGAGATAAAGAGCGTAATGCATTTTTAGATAGAGTAATTTTTGATAAATATGGTAGACCTTATAGACCAATATGGAATGGAACCTACACACCAGCACAGAATATGGGGCAAGAGTGGGACATTCCAACCGATAATTGGAAAAGAGTACTTGATGATAGTACAGTACAACATATAATAGATAGTCAGTTAAAGGCAGTAAATAGTAAACAGAAAGCAGAAGAAAAGATTTCTAAAGGATATCAAGATACGAAAACTTCCGTAGAATCCTTAACAAAAAATCCACCGAAACCTCTTTCGATGGGAATGGGACCTTCTGGAACAATAGCAAATTTAATGGGAATGGGAACTATCTCTGCTATGGCTGAAGGAGGAAATGTAAATACCATATCCAGTGGAAAAAATGATCCTGGTGGACGTTCTTATGGATCTTGGCAGTTATCTAGTGAAAAAGGAACGATGACCGATTTTCTTAAGAGTTCGTGGGGATCCGATTATAGAGATTACTTTAAAGGATTGACCCCAGGAACTAATGAATTTGATGCCAAATATAAAGAAGTTTCTAGTATACCTGGATTTAATGAATCTCAACGAGGATTCATGTATGATACGCATTATAAACCATTCGTAAATGACTTCCAAAAAGCTGGACTAGATATAAACAATAGAGGAATTCAGGAATTGATATGGTCGACTGGAACTCAAAATAGGTATAACACTCCTAAAATATTGGCAAAAACTATGCAAGATTTGGGGGGAAATGTATCGGATCCTAACAAATTTGTAGATACCTTCTATAAAAATAGATATGGAATGTATGGAGAAGGAAAATCATATGCTAAAGGATTAAGAAATAGGTATTTCGGAGAAGATGGTAGAGTAGCCGAAACGGATCAAATAAAACAATTGATAAGAGACGATATGCAAATAGGTCCATTATTGAATAAAAAAGATGTGGCTAATTATCAGGTTGGTTTAGATACTTCAAAGAATTCTCTGATGTCTAGCATGATGGACGAATGGTCTGAAATGTTTGCAGATATGAATACCCAAAATGCAGACAAAATAGGAAAAAGTTTAACCAATGCAATGTCTGTTAATAATATTGGAGGACCAACAACAATATCCAAAAATATTACCAATAATTCCTCTAATTCCTCCAACAATATGGGACAGAAAAATTCTTTAGGTTCATTGGAACCGGATTTAATAAACATTTTAATGGGAGATCTAGATATAGTATGAAAACCACGAATTATATAAATAATCTAATAGAAGAAAATCTAGAACAAAAAATTAAGATGTACAAAGCACACTTGGACTCTTTGTATAAAAAATATGACAATTGTAGGAACGCTAATAATCCACATAAGTGCAGGGAAAGATTTAGAAAGAAGATAAGATATTGGAAAAATATTTTAAGTAGATGGAAGGGTAACTAATATGCCTGTAAACAATTTTAGTAGTGAAAGTATTTATAATGATTTATATGATAAAAGTTCTTCGAAACCAGGTCCGGAATTTAACAAATTAAATCCACAAGATATAATAGGTCTCCCTCCTAGAGCTTATGGATTATTTGATCCTGGAGACGCAAATACTACATCTAAAATATTAGCATCGATGCCGGTATGTAGAATTACTCCCGGGATTCCGAAAAAAGTGGAAAAAGGAATAAAACTATACGATTTTGATGCAATCGAAGGAAAAACAGTTTGGCATGAAATAATTAGAACTTGTGGAGGTTTCGTTGATGACTCTATGTCATGGATAAACGTTGCATTTATTTATGAAGGACCTTTCAATACTACATGGCAAAATTCTTATGCAGAATCGATGTTTGAAAACGCGGGAAACAAAGCTCTGCCAGCTGTTAGAGAATTAAAATATGTTACTGGAAAAGATACCTTATATCAAGCCCTGGATGATATAGGTAGTAAATTCGATAAACCAAAAGCAAACACTCCAGAAGAAGAACAATCAATTGCGTCAGATCTCTTCCATAAATCTCTAGACCTGGCAAGCGCTATAACTGGTGGAGCAATACATGGAGCTGCTAATTTAGTTGAGGTATTAGGAAAAGCTTTTGGAACTGAGGGGGTTGGACAGGTAATAGGAAAGCTAATAACCGGATCTAATATAGATTTTCCAATGATATGGAATTCTAGTACATATGCTCCACAATATTCTATAACGGTGAAATTGGTAAATCCCCTTCCTATCGATGATATAGCATACGAGTTTCATATAATACAACCTCTAATAAAATTACTAGCATTTATAATACCAAGATCGGATTCAGCAAGTACATATACATATCCTCTAATTTGTAGAGTAGATTGTCCGGGATTGTTTAATATAGCGGCGGGTTATATAGAATCTATAGATTTATCGGCAGGAGGAGAAGAAAATGACATAAGCTTTTTTCATAGGCCAAATACTGTAAACCTTAGAATTACATTTGGAGATTTATATAGTTCAATGATTAATTTTAAAGAAAAGAAAGACGAATCTGATAATAAAGACAGGCCATCCCTAAAAAAATATATAGATAATATGAGAGGATTCTGGACATTCCCAGATCCATATGGAGGAGTTATCCCAATAGTAGAAGATAATTCAATAATTACTAAATCAACACTTATGGAAGACGATATCCAAACTGTAAATGGAGTATCTTCTTATAATAATATGTTCATTCCTAATAGAATATCTCCAGACAAAGCAGAAACATCTACAACACTAAGTAAAAATAACGGAGATATAAATACCCAAAATACAGATAATTCAGTAACAGTAGATCAAAATATTAATCCTTATAGAGATTGGAGTACTATAAACACGAATCCAAATGCTTACGATGGATATAATCCTTAAATACAAATCCTTTTTTGTATATAGTTTATAATATAATTAACGAAAAATAAAGTTGTTTGCAAACTATTAGCTGTTCTTATTTTATAATCGACATCAACTCCATTTAAAAATTCTTCAATACTAGTTCTAACAAAATATTTATTTATTTTAGAATTAGCCATAACTTTTCTTATAAGCAAATTCCTATCTCTTTCTATACATATTTTATTAAGTTCTATTATTCTATCAAGCAATACCAAAATAAATCTAAGAGTTTCTCTATTAGAAACATCCGATATCTTATCTACAATGTATATACCTAAATCTGGTTGTATTGAACTTTTTTTTATTGCATAAAACACAGATTCTTTATCTATTTGTCTGTGTGTAGTTATAGAGATAGATATCTTATCCGGAATCATAGTATTATCTTGTTTTACTTCATCCTCCCGTTCTGCTCTTATTAATATTCCTTTATCTTCCGCATACTTGAAATAAGAATTAGCAAAACTTCTAAAACTTTGATTTATCCTATGCCTCAAATTATAAATTAAATCGTTAATAAATTTATCTTCATATTTGATCCCTTTTTTGAATGCAATCCATTTCTTCTCGAATTCTACATCCGACAAATACAATATACCATTAGATACTCCATTCTTTGTTTTGAACAGATGTTTAGACGATATTCTATCTATTGAAAAATTCCACACTTCCGGATTACAAAAGTCCATAAATTTATGAATTGTAGACGCATAAAATTTTAAAGACAATAATCTATAAAACAACTTAGCATACTCTTTTTTATTATTTTTCATATAATATAAAATAGTTATGAGAAGCAATGCCGATGCCTGATCGGAAAATATTTTTCTAGATTCGAACGAAGAAGGAAATCTATTTTTAAATTCAGTAGTAATAGATTTATCTATACCAGTTAGAAATACTATGTCCCTCCATACTTTTGACATTTTCAAATAATAGCACGGAGTTGTCATATTCGAAAATTCTTGTCCAACATATCTAGAAACATAATCTATAAGTCTTTTTTGTTCTATTGGATTATTCTTAGGTATATTTACTTTATCTATAATAGTCATAATTATTATTTAAGTATAATTGTAATAGAATTAGTATCGAAATATATAAGATCAGGAGTAAATACCATTAACTGACTTTCTGTTAAATCGGATACCTCATAATTAAATATTATATCGTGTTTAGGTTTTAGAACCTTACAATTAGAGACTCCATCTACGGATTTTACAATTCTTGTTATTTCGGATATTAATATATTCTTCTGGTATCCAAATTTTTTAAACATATTATTCACTAAAGAATTTTTAATTGTCTCTACTAAAAAAGAATCCGTTCCATGACAATCTATATCAACCCAAACCAATATTTCTAGTTGAATAGGTATGGTTTGGATCGGTTCTATAAATTCGGAACCGTTAAATAAAACTTTATTATCGTCCCTAGTCACATAAAAATAATCGTTAACAACTAATTCTTCAAATATCCATCCAGAGGTATTATAAGACGTTGCTATTGCAACAAAACCTCCTTCTCTATTCCAAGGATTGTCGTCAGAACAAACTGCATATCTCGTACCATCCGGAGGATCTGGAAGAGTACTAGGGTTTGTCAATAATACTGGATTTTTAGTTACAGGATTAAGAGTCATATTTGTCATGGTCCCGGTCGTATTACTGAATTTAAGATTACAAAAATCAGTCAACATTCTATATTTAGTTACATCAAAATCTATTACTTTTGATAATACATAAAAGTTAAACTTACTTTTATTTATATTATCGTAATATCTTTTTAATATAACTGGAACATCATATATACTATACAAAGTCTCTCCGAGATAAACAACATAACTTGACATAAATTGGTCTAAAGTTTTGGTTATTGTAGAATCTACGAAAGATACGTTGATTTCTGTTAGAGTTGGATCATAGTAATAAAAATGAAATTCTAACCGTTGACTCCCCTCAGGTATGTCATTCAATAAAACATAATCATCGAAATCCAAATAAAATTTCTTATTTGCTACGCTATGAGGAAGATTATAAGTTAGTCCGGACCAAGGTAAAATTACTTGACATATTAATTTAGACGCATCTATGGTCTGATCTATTATTTCATAATGTACTTCGAAATAAGATTTATCTTCTTCTGGATTTACAGCTCTTTGTATATAAAAATTTGAATAGGTTGGAAGTATTACTGTATTTGGAGAATAAGATTTAGTAATAGTTACTGGGACCTCCAAATCATCGGAACTATAAAAATATCTAGTATCCAATGTTGTGGGATCTATTTGAATATTAAATAAACTCACATATTCTTCTCCGTCTATAGTAATAATATCATCATTTCGAATGGTATATATATGAGAAATTCCACTAGTTGTATCTGAAGTAGTATCCAATTCCCAGATAGTGTTTCTTAATGGAACTATGTAAGAATCATTATTTACCGTATCATTATAAACCAAATCCGTGAATAAAGAAATTTCGTTTCTTTTCAAATCGCTTCTTTTCAATACATTCATCAATGTTCTTACCGGTATATCTTCTACAACCTGTCCAAAATTATCATAATCATATTTAGTTACTAATCTTTTATTAGTTCCTACCTGAGCTATAGCGGAAGATCTTATATCATCTAATGTAGGAGCGTCTTCTCCATTTATTGAGGGTTCAGAGTTAACAACTTGTGGAGTTATTCTTCTTCTTTGGGTTCCATCCAACAAATCTATTGTATCAGATTTAGTTATGGCTCCTGGTATAACATTTCCTCTAGAACCGTTTGTAAGATGAATATTTATTATACAAGTATCCCCAGCTTCTGGAGATTTTCCATAAATACCATTTCCGAAATATATCCTAACTCCCTTCGATGTCTGTCTTAAAACATAACCATATTCTTCTTGATGTATCAGAGGAATACTAGCATATCTAGTCCAAATTGTCGGAATTGTACTTTTATTTATATTACTGGTAGAAAGTTTTTCTTGTACTGAAGTATTTTCTGTTAGTATCTGAATATCTGAAACAAACGAATCTTTAAAATCTATGTCTTTAGAAAAAAACTCGTACTTCTTTAGGGTAGGTATTTGAAATTCTATTCCTTCTTTATAAATCTCGTATACTTGCGAAGCTGTAACTAAAAAATTTAAATATTGAGTAGTTCCAGATGTTGTTATTTCCCACGGTATTAAAGAAAATGATGTTTCCGATGTTGTAATATCCCCCTGCTGATAAAATTCTCTTATCTCGGCTGTATACTGAGATCCAATTCTAGTTATATTAATCATAATATTATTTAAGAGACTAAAGGTAGCATCTCTGGAATAAAACTTAAAAGAATTGTTTCTAGATGGATCTGTTGCTCCATATAATTTAATATTAATATAATTCGAAGTAAATTCCAATGGCATTGATAGTAAAACAGATACGCTGGATGGAACTGCAAACTTTGGTTGATATCCCAACATAGCGCTTAAATTAATTACCGATTCTCTTTGTTGAGCTTTTGTTAGAAAAAATTCTTTCCATGCGCTACTATTATAATAAATTAAATCAGCAGTTAATACAGATAGAGTATTTATAAAATACGATAGGAAACTTGTTTTGTTAAAATCGAAGTTCTCTAACTGCATTATTTCCTGAGCATATGTAATGAGTTGTTCTCTTATCTTATCTCTAGATGAATATATTTCTATGTTATTCTCTGAAATCATATTTCCCTCCGAGAATACTAAACATAATCTTTACTTTTTAAATATAAATTAGTAGATGGATCGTATATAGTATCTAAGCTAGAATTTATATTGGAATATCTTTTTTCGAGCATCAATAAAAAAGAAGATTTTGCAAATGTATATATTTTTTTGATGCTATTGTGAAACATATAATAATTTTCTATTTGCTGTTCTAATTCATCCAATCTATATGAAGCAACTTCTAATCTTACTTGATAATATCTGTAATATTCTCCATGATGAGATAAATTTACTCCGCTCACTACATATAGTGGCTTTATCTTTGGAGAATCTGCGTTTATTCCAAAATTCAAATCTACAACATCCCATTCTATTGGTTCAATTCTATAAGTGTAAGGTATTACTATTTGTGTTTTTAAAGAATCTTTATATGTTAATCCCTTTTCTCCAGAATCTTCACTTGGCAATATTTGTTCTACAGAAAAGATTGGAACCATAACTATTTTATCCCACTTAACCCCGGACAATTCCCCAACCCCTAACTTTTCATAGGAACCACCCATTATTTTTTCGCTATCCCATATAGTCTTACTTCTATTTATAGTATAATAATTACAAGGATAGGCTCTATATAATTTCTCGTAATATTGATTGGATGTCCAAAACCAATCATTTATATATGAATAATTTCTGATCCAAGGTTGAATAGACACTAGTCAACCCTCAATAAAGTTTCGTTTATATCTAACGGAACTTTTTTAACCCTTCCATTAGTATTAATTAATAGATTTATTCTAAATCCTTTTTGATTTTTAAAAAATTGTATATTAAAAGTTATATCCACGTCTCCCTTATTTTGATCCACAACTCTTCTTACTTCTTCTGTAATATTAGTTAACGTTATAGTATCAGCCTGTTCGAAAATAAATTTATGTATATTGGAACCCAATTCCGGATCAAATACATAAGAACCTCTTGGTATAAATAAATTAGTTATAATCCTACGAATTATAGTCTCGGTACCCTCTAAGAATTTCCAATCTCCGAATGAAGATAAGGACGACCATATATCAGGTATACTATCCTTATCTCCAGGAGATTCTAGGAAAAACCTTTCAAATCCACCAGAATTAGCCATATAAAACTCCTATCCGTTTATTAAAAATTTGTCCTCGATATGAATCTTATCTATCTTTTTCTAGTAGATCTTTTTATTCTACATATATCATTTCGTTGTTTTGTTTTCTGTTTAGTACTTATTTCAGAATTTCTCTCTTCCAACATCTTCTTCTTTTCTTTTTCTATATCATCTTTCCATTTTAAAAGATTTAGGAAAACTGGATATGGCATAGACATTATATCTAAATATTGTTGATGCATTAACTCCATAACAAAAAAGATATCTTCTTCTAACCTATTTTTAGATTTTACTACCTTATCCCAATGTTGATACCACTCGAAAAAATTGGTTGACAATATCAAGTTCCATTTTATTACCAAATCCACAACTTACACAATTCCAATTAGCAGTTAAATCTATACAATATTGACCAAAATTATCTTGATATGCTTTGAAAATCTCCGCCTTATCATCTATAGGAAGTTCTTTATATCCGAACAATATTTCATCTAAATGAACTGCTTCCATTATAGAGCCATCCGGATATCTCTTATAGAGTTTATCTAATACTAAAGTTTCTGATATTAATGTTATTGCTTTAACATCAGCATATGGGGAATTCTTTAATGATTCATCTTCGTGCAACAAAGATGGTTGTCTAATAACAGCTATTACTTTAGAAATCGGAAGTTCTACTTCCAATTTCTTTTCTAAAATAGACATTATACTAGGCTTTTTTGCTTTTTCCTCTATAGAATCTTGAGAATAACCCGATTTTCCTGAAAATCCCGACAATCCTTTTGATTCTATAATCTCATCTTCGACAAAATTTATATTTTCTTTTTTGAGTATATCTTCAATTTGTTTTTTAGATTCATCGTATGCTGTTTTTTTGTTCAATATCTGTTCTTGTTCTACTTTATTTACTACATACTCCATAGTAGGATCTTCTTCTCCTTCTACAACTTTTGCAACCTTATAGCTATTAACAAAACTCGGAGAATATGGATATGGATTACTTTTGAATATATTGGATAGTTGAAATTTTATTTGTTGATCGTTTCCGCATTTTTGACAACTAACTCCAAATTCCTTATCATTTCCAAATGTAGAATTATATACTCCGTATACCAATGCTGTTCTATCTATCAGCGTTGTATTTGCTAAAAAGCTCTTAAAATTATTAATATGATCTGGTTTTTTCGTTATAACTTTCCATATAATATCATTAATTATTGTTGCAGCTTTAGCTGTAGATAATTGAGAATGTCTTAATTCATTAAACTCCGCTACAGTAAGACATCTAACTCCATATTGATCTCCAGTTTGAGGAGTTATTATAGTATAAGTCGGGTAACTAATATTAAATCCTTTGAATGGCATAAAATATTCTCCTATCCTATTTTAATGTTTTTAATTTATCCTAAAAGAAATGACGATTAATATTTTAGAGGGTGTCCATTTATATAGGACACCCTCTTTTTAAACTTTGTAATTTATATTGCCGAGGATGTTCCTTTAATTGATGGAGCCGGAGTTCCTATATCAGGACTCGCATCATCATTCATATAAGTTACAACAGGCTTACCACTAGTAAATGCTCCACTATAAGTAGACGCTAATGCTTGACATTGCTTTCTTGTAAAACCTTCATGGTATAAAACATCTACGCTAAAATCTATATCCAATTCTAGTTTATCTATAGCTGTTAAATCGTGACCAAACATATCCGTTGGATCTTTAGTTGGAAACATTCCGGTTGCTAAACTATGATAACTAACCGAAAATCCGTCTGGTTTTGTTGTCCAATAATACATAGACGCACTTATATCCGATTTTGTAGGAGTTTTTCCAGTAACACTAGGAACGGCTCTAGTTACACCAGCTCTATAATCTCCAATCATTTTAACCCACGCATGGATAATAGAATGAACTGGGGTACCAGACATTTCCCAGAATTTTAGAGTAATAGTATTATCCCAATCTACGTTAGTTGGATAAAACCATCTAATCCCACCAAGACCCTGAAATTCTGCTTTATTCACAGTTGCTCCAGGAATAGTTACTGATGTTACTAACGATTCTAGTACATTAGTTACACTATCATACTGTGTAGCAACTTCGGATAATACAGTATCCAAGTTAGGAAAATGTTGAAATTTAATAAAATGATATCCTGTTATATATGGATCTACAGCTACATCCGAATTATTCGAACCCCATCTTCTACTGAATCTGTTATTTCCAGACAGTACTGTACCATTAAATGCGTTTGGCGCATAATTACTTGCCATATTCTTTTCTCCTTTAAATATACAATTTTAAATTTATCCTGTTAATTATAAAAAACGAGGGGAATCATAGATAGATTCCCCTCTCTACCCAAACATTATTACTTAATAAAGAAATTGAGATAAATCTGTTCTATAACTTTTGTAGGAACTAAAGTTATATTAACATGTATCTGCTTGGCCTTTAATTCATATTCGGTTGCACCAACTTCAACGTTAAAGCTTCTTAAACCTCTTCGACCTTGTATAACTTTCAGAAAGCTAGTAACTTGAGCACTAATTGCATCCCAAACTTGAGCATCGTTTAGTTCAAAAATATAAAACTGACAGAACTGTTCTATAGCTTTTTGACAATACAATACTAAACGAACAACATTTAAATCTTGTAGAGCCGTTGGTCGTCTCTGCGATGTCAATTGTCCAAATACAGTATCTCCGAGATCTGCAAATCTAACAATTGGATTTAGCTGAACTAAATAAAGTCTATCGCGTTGAGATAAATTAGGACTATATCTAAGTTCGTCAATATTAGAAATTGCAGCTCTATTAAATCCAGCTGGAGCATACCAAATTTCACCAACTTTATCGTTATACGGAATTATTCTAGCCATATGAGCTACAGGAGTAATCCATATATCTCTTCCAGTATATTCGTCAAATACCTTTGTATATCCCTCGTAAATAGCAACTCTATAGGTATTCAACCCATTTGTTTTTTTGTCTGCAACAGGAGAAACTCCACCAATAGCTCTACCTGCTCTATTAGCTAAAGCTGCATCCAATTTTGAGTTATCGAAATTATCTATTATACCCACACAATCGCCTCTACGCTCACATAGTTTAGCAAGAGCACTCTTTACAGCAGTCGAAGGATAACCACCATCGAATGCTACCGTGAAAAACGTTATCTCTTTATCTAAAACTTCATTTACATAGAGATTTTCACTCGGATCCGATTGATTAGTATTTAAAGTCCCATTATAAGCCCTAATCATCAAAGCTTTTGCCCCGTTATCCTCAGTAGTTACAATATTACCATCCGAATCTATTAAAGACCCATCGCTACCATCTCTTAAAGCTATTCCACTAGTTGCTTCAAATGGTTGTGAGAAGTCAGCTCCGTTGTCTATAGCCCATTTACATTGTTCCGCGCTAGCTAGACATCTTATATATCTGGAATTTCTATTAATAACATCTTCTATCCACATAGAATCCCCAGAATTATCCAAAGTCTTGGAATTAAATGAAATCTCAAATCTTTCTATTTCTTGAAAATCTGGAACAAACCCTACGACTACATTATCCTCATTCACACTATCCGTTCTAGTACTCTGTTTAATTAATACAGATACTTCATAAATAGCATCTTCTTCTTGTTTATAGTTATAATCTGGAAGAACATAACCCAAAACAACTCCATCCTCTAAAGCATCATATTCGGTTTTACTGATTATATTAATTAAAGTTCCGATTAAGTTACCTGGAAATTTATATGTTACTGGATCTGTATTCAGTCTGGCTCCATCGGATTTAAAGAATGGTGCTTTTCCTGGCATCTCTATATTAATCAAAAACTTATCGTTATTAGACGGAGTCAGGATTTCAGTAGAATCTGAACCATACCAAGCCCCTCTTCCTATCGTATAGAATGCGCACAAACCGTTGTACAATTCGGAGTCAAAATCGGCTAATTTACTAGAGATGGCATCTTTATTTTTCATAGAACCATCAACAACCCAGTCAGTATAAACATCAGCTGTAGTATCGTCTAAACCACCAGTAACAGATGCGTCTGTTAATAAAAATAAAGTTGGGAATGTGGCGTCTGTTGGCAATACTCTCATTACGTACAAATTATCTGATTGTTCCAAAAATGCAGCTGCAACATAAGGACCAGATCCCCAATCTTTTCCAACATAATTAATATTAGGTTCACCAAAATCTTTGTAGAAATCTACTGAATTTGTGTATATCAAAGTATTGTCTGGGCCCTGCTCGCAAAAGAACGGAATAAATCCTATAGTAGAAGGTACACTTCTAACATACTCGCTTAAATCTATTATTTTACTAAAAACTCCTGGCGAAACATATTGTGTTGCTACCATGTTAACAATCCTCCTAAATTTATCATATTACCGAATGTATTTAAATTTCTGTTAAATTCGGATCATATTTACAATTTGTCCTGAATAATTTTCGACATTTTTCAATAAAATTTATTATATATATTAAATACTGATGAAAGATTTTAATTTTTTCAGGAGGATTTTAATTATGAAAGTGTACACAATATCTGGGAAAAATATGGAGGTTTTGAACCAATTAAAAATTGATAAGAGTAGTAAATTTGACAATTATCAATATTTGGTTTTGGGAGGAAAGAGACAAAAAAAAGAGAGAACTCTGGTGAAAATAACAGTAGGTCAGAATGACCTATCGATGGTTGAAAATGGGTTTATAAAATCTTCAACAGAGATAAATTGGGGAAAAAAACATTTACCGTTTATTGTAAGACCTAAAGAGGAAAGAAATGGATGTATTTTCTTTCTTGATTATATTAACGGAAAAAGGACAGACAATAATATAAAAATAAAAATATTGTCAAGTAATTCAAAATTTATAAAACTATTAGGAGTGAATGTATGCGATGATGAACAATTTGGAGAGGCTCTTCCGCATATTCAAGCTTTCGGTAGAATTATGAAAGGAGACATTCTCGCTTTTCAAAGAGGAAATGGTGTGGATATTAAAACTATCGTAATAGAATTTTCCAAAGAAATCGTTTTAAATACCATTCCAGGAATAATACAAGATTCGACTTTTTACACAGTATTCGAAAATAATGTCGGAGAACCCAGATTCATACAAAAACGATCCCTGTAATTTATATAATAAAATTTTCTATTTAAAAAAGGAATACTAAACAATTATGAAAAATTATCTTTTTTCGTATAGATCGATATGGTGTTTAAAAAAGAGAATATATCATCTGTCTCTTTTTGATAATTCCATTAAAGAGTTAGGATGTATAAATAATTCTCATATACAGACGTATAACCAGAAAAAACAAACTACATTAAGAGAAAACGTAAATAATACAATTTCTCAGATAATAGAATATGCTAAACCATATAACTCAAAGGTATTGATTGGATTCGAGTTGCCATTGAGATTATTAGAGGATACGTATGGAAAGAGCATACAAGTCGCTTTCCTATCTAAAGAAACCGCAGAATATTTTACAAAAACCGCCATAGAATATTTAAAAACAGCACAAGAAAGAAGAAAAGAATTTATTTTAGAATTAATGGGTTTATTAATGGAAAGCGGATATCCGATAAGTCCATATGAGCTAAAAGAAAGGACTGTCAAAAAAATTTATGAATATGATTTTCTTGATATAGCCGACCAACTAGTATTAAATCATCCGGATCGGTTCAGCGATGAAAAAGAACCGATAAATCTTATAAATAATATCGCTTCCACGATAAAAATAAAAGAAGATTGGGTATTTAATTTTATAAATACAATCGAGAAGGAAGATGAATGTTATCTTCTGGATCCTGAAAATAACCCAGGATTTATAGAAGACTATCATCCTTTTTGTGGGATAATTACAAACCCACAAACTCCTCAAAATATAATTGAAAAAGCCCGAAAATTAAATTGGAAAATTCTTCCAGGAAAGAGAGAAAAAATTTCCTATAGAATAAGGTATACTTAAAGGAGGGGGATCAATTGAGAATTAAAATACTTTGTACAATATTAGTTTTACTAATTTACATGTCTATAGGATCTATTATTTACGATATATTGTATACATATGAATCTACTTATTCCCCATCACAGATAAAAGACATAAATTTATTTATTATAATTAAATCATTAAATAGAGGAGTATTAGAAAATTTAATATCAACATCATTTTCAATTATATTATTTTGTTTGTGGTGGAGAGAAATATGGAATTTTTCAGAATCAATAAAACAAAAACTTCTTGTAATGTGGAAAGATCTCTGATTATATATCTCACAAAAGTAATCAAATCTAAACTCTACAAAAGATAGTACAAGTCAATATTAAACTAGAAAATAACGCTGGAATAATTCCAGCGTTATTTTTTACTAATTTTTAGAAAAATACATACCAATTAAATACTAATTCTACCTGGTTGTCTTTTCTCATAGTTGGAAAGGTTACTCTGGCAAACATCTCTACTTTAGTAGGAACTGGACTTATTGTGTTTCTATCTGCAAAAAATAAACCCGCTTCATTTATTTCTTGATATGAATCAGGATCAGGAATTCCGGAATCATTATTAGCTTCATCGGCTGTTAATGTAGTTACTATTTTAGCTATTATTCTTCTATCATTCGGAGAAGAAAGTCCGATAGAGGATATATCATCATCCAAAGTAAATTCCGGATATCCAGAATCGAATTTATGATATTCCTTCCCACCAACAGTTACATAGTTCATACCAGACTCTATAACACCATGAGAAGATAATGCTGTGTCTTTTAAAGATGGAGAAGTTGGGGTTAATGGATGTCCAGAAGGAGCCCCACCAGTCCCTATTGCAAACCAAGATATAAACAAATCTTTATACGGATATACCTCATCATAATTCTTATCAAACGCTCTCTGTATTAACCATCTCCTCCCCCTATATACTACCAAATTAGAGATATCCGATAATAAATATAACTTAGTATCTCCAACTTTTCTCTCAAAAATCTGAACCTTTCCTAGTATAGGTTTATCCGAAACAGATCCATTAGAAAACCTATCAACTACAATTTGTCTATCTTCGAACGTAAGTTCTTTCTTCATAACATTCATATCAATCTCCATTATTTTTTAATTAGCAATTCTTAATTCTATTTCTATACTATCTAAAATTGTAGATGAATCATAGAAAGATCCCCTTCCTGGGGCCTGATCTCCTATATATCTAACAACTTTTTTGTAATCTTTTACTTCTTCCAATTGAGAGTTTTCTAACCTATCAAAGATTCCGATTTGGTTTTCAAAAGAATATATTCTTACTCTATATGGTTTCCAAAAATCTATAACTTTCTTATAACTTTCATAAGCATAAGAATTGAATAAGAAAAATACAAATGGAATATCTATTATTTTAGCATAATCAATTAAATAATTTTCCAAACTAATAAGTATATCTCCAAATATTTCATTTATCATACTTGAAGATATATAATCGTCCAATTTTTCTTTTAAATCCGGATTTAATATAGATAGATACAATTCAGGATCATATAATGTATGAAGAACATATTCATTTCCAGATTTATTTATCTCCGTCTGAAATGCCTGTCTTCTAGCAGCATATTTAGAATCCCTATTAGTTCTAGTAAATAATTCTGGAGTAGAGAAATCTGTATATCCATCCCATTCCTCATATATTTTAGCATATATACCAGTATCTGTTATTATATTATCTTTAACCCCATCAACCTCTTTATCAAGAGGAGAATATATTCCATTATAATAAACATATCTCTCGTCAGTAGTATCATTAATAGAATTCCATATATAAGATATAATTAACATACATTCCCATAAAGAATAAGAGCCAGAAAATCCTGCTAAAGTTACGGGTCTATTTAACTTACCTCTCTTTGTCTGATCCAATAATGTAGAAGGTATTTCAAACCCAAAATTTATCCATGTAACCCCATTATATACCCAATGAGTCCCAGTATTTTCATTATATATGATTTCATTTGTATTAGGACGCCCAAATTTCCACCCATAAACAGTATCATATTTGGCATAATAACCAACATAATTTCTAAATAGATCTATTGGGTATATTCCTATTATATAAGTACTTCCGGAAACACAACCAATAGTATTATTTATAAATCCCTTAACAATAGTTCCATCAAATGTTTTATTTTTAGTATAATTTAATACATATTTTAAAAAAAATTCATAAGTCTCCTGGATCCATTCTTGTATTATTGCAATTCCTGGACGTATCCTCATAACGTCAAATGAACTTCTTATTGTTATATATGGAGTTATAGATGGAAGTCTTATGTTTGTAGTACTATAAGACGATAAAATATCTGATTCTCTTTGATACCAATGGATATCGCTAAATGCTTCATAAAAATCATTCCAGTATATTTTTCTGATATAATCGTCATTAGTAAAAGATTCTTCTGGATATACTGGCTTCGATTGAAAGTATAATCTATCAGTATTCAATTCTTTTTTTAGCCACCATTCCATAATAACCACATCATTGAGTCCAAAATATTTCAAAGATTCTCCGAATACATATGGAGTTCCTTTATGTTTATAATAATAAATCAAATTGTATAAAAAAGAAATCTTAAATCTTCTAGATACAATTTTATTTGAATATGGAAATCCGAAACTTTTAATAAGTTCATCCAATTCATCGGTACTTAAATAATATGGTTCTTTTATAGTTTTTAAAGAGGTTACTAAAGATCTATGAGAAGAATACCATAATTTCAGAAACTTATAAAACAACTTAAAATCCAATGAATTATAGGCTAATTGATAAATAGTTCTATCTATATATTTATATGACTTTTCTCTTTCTGACAAAGCCATATTGTAAAAAAATGTTTCCAGATGATATTTAGAATCTGCTAATTCTCTTATATAGTCCACATACTCCGAAGAATTATCCAATCCTTCGGTATTCAATAAGAAGTCAAATATTTTGTAATATAAATCGACCCTTGTATTATCGAATTTATTATTAAGAGTAACTACATCACTAACATTAAGAGTCATTATTTACCTCTACATAAAAATCATTTATCAATACATCATCTTCTTCTACAGTTATGCTCGATCCGTTCCAATCAACCGTATAAGAAGTGCTATCTATAATTACATCGTAAACTGTCCTCGGTATTAATTCTCCATTTATGAAAAACCAGAAATTCAAAGAATCATATGGAGTCTTGTCTATAGTAAATCTATTATGTTCAACAGTATCGTCATCAGCCCAACATCTATTTCTTTCTGGTCTTAGTATTATCTCATTATTCTGTATTACAAGGCTGGAATCTTTTGTTATTCTATATGCCTCATTAACAAGATACAGTTCATAAAATCCACATAAAATATCTTTAGGATCCGACTGAACTACATCGGTATTCAATCTTTCATAATTTGAATTTACAATAAAATCCAGATATTGATAAATAAGCTTAGAAAGACACTTAGTCAAATCTTCATAGACTATATCATCCAGACTACAATATCCATTTTGTCTATATAAAAGCAGCAAATCTAATAAACTTTCAGTTTCTCCCTCTATTCCAAATATATCCAATTTACTTTCTTCTGATGTATACAACAAACTACTAAAATATACTTTTGTTATTATACCAGTTGCACCAAGTCTCTCTCTTATATTTTTAGAACAGTACTCAGCATTTTTCAGTTCCATTAAATAATTATAATTATCTAAATAATATCCATTATTGAATAATAACGAAAAAAAACTATTTTCAGATATTAGAAAATCAGAAGTAATTACATCTGGAATTTTTATTTCATATATGGTAGACTCTCCAAATGTTTTCCAATAATCATAAAAATAATATTCCAATTCTGGATAATAGTATTTTATAGCCATGATTAATTCACAAAGGTATCCGGAGATCCGGTAGATATAGAAGCTCCGCAACCAGTTCTATCTCCAATTCTAGCACTTTCTTTTCCTTCTATTGTTGTATTTGGAGACCCAGTAACTATCCTAGTTATCCCATGTCCTGGAATTGGACAAGAATGTAGATCTCCTTTTCTAGCAGCCAATATATTATTAATAAAAGTCTTTTTCGCTGAGGTTATAATAGTCCCTCCATGATTTGACTTATCACCAAGTCTAGCTTGTTTCGGCATAATTACCCTCTTTTAATTTTTAAATTTATCCTCATTTTATGCTACATTGAATATGAATGGAGATAGTTGAAATGATTTAGTGACTTTGGCCATATTGTTTAAACTATCATTCACTAACAACTGATTAGTCTTTACTATAATATTTATAGATTCTTTAGATGAATCATCGACAGGTAAAGAATCAATATCAACTTTTCCATCAGTTTTTAAATGCATACTAGACAACATAGAATTTATAGAAAAAAAATCTTCTGGAGATCCTGCCCCTGTTCTTATATATCTTAAATCTACACCAAAATATTCATTCAAACAATCTAAGAATTTATCTAGATCAGACAATAACTTAATTATATTTCTTCCTAAAGAATTATGTAATATCTGAGCCAGATTTATTCCTATAGAAAATTCTGGAAACGGATAATTAGTATAAACTCTATCCAACATAGATCTCAATAAACAGGGACTACTCCAATCTAAGAAAGAAGTTGGTATCTTTGGAAGTTTTCTTAAATCCACATAACTTCCTATTCCTAACGCATCTAGCAATGATTGTGTAGATGCTACACATGGAGCATCCTGCATTATTCCTATTAAACCACTTAAAAAATTACTACCATCTCTATATGATTTGTTAACATCTAGAACAAAATCGTTAGCTAACTTTCTAAAATCTGTTATATAATCATCTATATTCGAAGTAGGAATAAAAGAATCCAATTTAAGATTTATAGCCAGAACATTTGGTGCACACATTCCAGTAGAAACTTCGTAAGGGGTCTTGTAATTTTCTATATTATATAAACCCTGTGTTGCTGCAAAAATATCCATTACATTTTGTTCGAATTGACACTGAATAATCTGATTAACTATATCTCCTGCTATAGACATTTTTTATTTCCCTTCTTTAAATATCTACTTATAGCCATTTTCTTTTTTTTCCATTTATTTTCTAATTTTTTAATTTTTTTAATACATTTTTTGCAAGGCATTATTTAATCACCGATTCTTTTCTATTGAAACTCTCCCAATTCTTAGTTATATCCATACACATTAATCCATTTCTATTCAAAGCAAATGGAACAACATGAGATCCTCTATGATACATAGGAGTAAAATCTATAACTATTTTATTTTTTGTATTTTTTCTTCTCTCCCCTATTCCATAAGTATCGGAAAAATTCATCAACATCTTTTTTCTTAAAAAATTAATAGCTACTGAATTATCCATTTTTGTTTTTAAATAACCATATACATGATATCCAGAAGATGTCGACACCACTCTTATTCTAGTTACCTGTGAAATACTGGTATATAAATCTATTACATGTTTAACTGCTTCTTTCTTTTCATCCTCAGTAACAGATTTTACAGGATCTATATCCAAGCAAAAATAATCCAATTTATCTGGAGTCTCTACTGATATAGAAACGGTTCTTCCGGATATAATATAATTGTAGTTTTTTGGAGTTATATAAATAAGTTTGTAATCTATAAATCTTCTTATAATATAATCGTTCTCATTTATAAAAATAAAAAGGATTGCTACTCTATTCGCTAATTCTCTCAACAATTTTATTTTATTATTTTGATAATGATCCCATACCATTTTTTGAGTTAATCCAGAGGGATAGTATTCGTTTTTTATTACTATAGTGTCCGGATTAGTAGGTTCCATTTTATCAGTATGTTATAATTTGCCCTATTAAATCGCTAATATAACCATCAGTTTCTAAAGTTCCATCTTCGTCTTCCACTTCATCATTTATATCTTTCTTCTTTGTTTTTTTATTTGTTTCCTCTGGATAATGATCATTGTCTGGATCTTCATCGTCCAATACTGCATCATTTTTTTCGTTCATTACTTTAGATTCTTCTAAATCCATTGATTCTGTTTCTTCGGATCCATTCTCATCTGAATTATTCTTCAAAAAAACAACAAATTCTTTGGCTATTTCTTCATCTGAAATAATATCTTCTACTGGAGTATTCTCGTCCCATTCTACTTCTAAATCTTCCTGCACCTCATCAAACAAAGAATCAGTTTCTAATTCCTCATCTTCTGAATCTATATCAGATGGTTGATTTTCATCTTCTGATGGTAAATCTTCCTCTTTTAGATCTCTTTTCTTAGAAGTAAATATATATTTATCTAAATCATGCAAATCCATTACTTTAGATAACATACTTCCTACTAAAGAAGAGCTATCTTGTGGATTTGGCTTATTTTTTAAATCAGGAGCAATATTTGTATTTTCCAATAATTCAAGGGTCATAATTTAAACTCCTTAGTATTGAACAAATGGACTAGGCCAATAAGACCTAGTCCATTCTCCAAATAAAAAACAATTACGCAGCGCGTTGTTTCCACTTATTGATTTGCGCATTAGCAGCTGCACGACATTTTTCCGGATTAGAAGCACCCGCACAGTTTTTAACTTGTGCTTGAAGAGTAGCAATAGTTTTCCTAGCAGCTTCTTGCTTATCGCTTCCAGACGATACAAACTTTCTATAAGCTAAAGTACCAATCAAACCTAACAAAGCCGCTCCTAGTGCAAACTTTGTGCCAGTAGACATGTTACGAATTCTATTAGCGACCGATTTACCAGCAGATCCTAAAGAACTAAGAGTATTGGAGACAGCACCACGAACTCTAGCGGCTAGACTTGCAGGAGGAACAACCTCAGCCGCCTGTTGTCGAGCTATCTCGGCACCTTTGTTTTGCGCATTCTTAATTGCTAGAACAGATCCACCACCAATAACTCCGGCTCCACCGGCTATTGGAGCAACCTTTTTAGCCACACCTTTAGCCACATCTTTTGTACCAACATTATGTAGAGTGTTTCCCCAACCAGCCGACCCAGTTGTTTGAACACCCATTCGTTTTGCAGATCTATATAACCCCGATTTCATAGATCCTCCAACTTTTCTAGCAAGCTTTCCAGACCATTTTATAGGAATAGGAACAGCTTCATTCAACGGATTCAAATTCATCTCAGCCAATTCGAATACATCCGGTACCAAATTATGATAACCATATGTTTCCAAATAGTTTTCAGCATTTTCCAGTACTAAACGAATTTGACGAGGATCTTCCGAGATTTCCCAATCTTCAAAAATCTTACCAATATAAGAATCTAGAATTTCTTTCTTTTCTTGAGGAGTATAGTCTTCTTTTACTTTTTTCTTCGAAGATTTTTCATCCTCTTCGTCTTCTCCAGAATCCTCTTCGTCCTCATAATTTTCATCGTAGTCTTCTTCGTCGTCCTCTTCTTCCTTTTTTCTCTTTCCTTGTAGTTCAGCTTCTTGAAGAGAGATGTTTTCAGTTTCTATAGAATCGACCATTTCCATAATATCTACTATGGAGTCATAATCTCCATCTTTAGCCATCTGTAAAGCCATAGCAGTCTCGTAAACTACAACTGGAACCGATTGAGGATTGTCTCCAATAAAATCTACAATTCCAGCAGCCTCGATTATAGGATCGATTCTGTTATATATAAACTTCTCTTTTTGTTCGTCTTTAAAATTAATATCTTCAAGAGCCAGTAGATGCTTTACTTTATCTGCATCGCTAATATCGCTCTCTTGAATAGTCTCTCTTAAATTTTCTCTCATGGCAGATTCTACTAAATCTTCCAGCTCCTGATCGTCCTCTTTAAAAATTGGAAAACTTCCGGTTTTTGATCTTCCTTCTATTTTACCAATATCAATCGAATTTTCAGTTAAAATTTCTTCTAATAATTCCAGATTTTTTGATTTCATGTTCTACAAATCCTCCTAAAATGTATTGGTTTAATTCTTATGAAAAAACCTTTATAGTTTGTCCTCATCAACTTAAAACAGATAAACTCCTTTCATTCTTAAACTGTAGATTTCTCGTTCAGGGGGATTTTATAAATCCCCATGTCAAATAACTCAAAAAACACTTTTGCACAATACTTTACATCGGTAAGAGCTTCATGCGCTCCTTCCATAGATTCGTTAAAGAAAAACTTCACACATTCTTCCAATTTAGGCCATTTATAATGTCCACCTCTAATTGGGAGAGCTTTTACTATTGGAGTTGCAGGTTTCATAGTATCTATTATTAGTTTTGTCTCTAATAATTTTACTTCTTCTAGCATCCCGTTTCTCCTATATTGGTTTTTTATCATTGTTATATCAAAGTCAGAATTATGAGCAACTATAACATCACATCTTTTAACAAACGAATGGAATATCGATAAAATAGAAGATTGATCTACCCCGCATTTATAACAATCTTCAATCGGAATATGATGAGTTTCATATGCCTTTTCATGACATTGAAGATTGGCTATAGAAGGATATAATAAAGAATTTAATTCGAACTGACATTTTCTATTACCGTCAAAAAATTGAAATCCTAATTGAATAATAGTTCCTTGACATGGATCATTCAATGATAAATTATTATTCCAGTAACCTGTTGTTTCTGTATCGAATACAAGAACCTCCATATAAATTTCCTTTCATATCGTTTATAATTTATGCTAATAAAAAAAAGAACAAAAAAATATTAGATACAAATTCCGTATCCCAATATCTTTAAATTGCAATCTTCATAAAAATAATGATACTCGTCTATCTCGAACGCCACACAATAAAGAGGAATTTTATTATAACAAAAACAGTAATTATCATAAGATTGTTTACAACTCGAACAAGTAAAAGAGTTAATTAAAATGTAATATATAAACATGAAACGGCTCATAATAAAATTTCCATTCAATTCTATATAAGAATTCCAAATAAAAAGAAATCTTTATATGGACGATTTCCATGAAAAAATAGATGTCTACTAACACATCCTTTGTATCCTTTTTTACAATCTAATAAAAGCAACCCATATTTCTCATATTCTTCTGAAAATTTTATAATTTTATATCCATTTATATCACATTCAATAGATTGATTAGTACAATTTCTACATGATAATAATGAAAGACTTTCAGATATCATATTTATAACTCCATACCTTCCGATAAGACATTCAAATAATTTAAAATTTCAAAAGACTCCAAGTATTTAAAATCGTATAATCTGAAATTTGGACATCTAATAGGTTCAAAACGTTCTCGTAGCAAGCAATCAGTTTCACCGCACAAACTAAAAAACCAGCAATCGCTATTATTCAAAGTGTATTTTATAACTTCGAATGCAGTCATATATTTATTCCAATCTTAAATATATCAGAAAACAAATCAGTAGAATTATAATTTATATAAAGATTCTTCCTACTATACTTAAATTTACTACAAGGAGATTTAATAGGAACATATCTCCATAAAAAGGTCTTTTCTTTGATAAAATTTATATCATTACAACAAAACATATAATAACATAAACGACAACCTAGCCTATCGCACTCATTTGATATAGTTTCTAATAACGATAAAATTGACATCATATTTCTATTCCCCATAAAAATATTTCAGACTTATTAATATTATTCACATCATCTCGCAAATCATAATGATAACAATAATATATCAGTTCTTTTGATATTGAACCAAAAATAGGACAAGATTCAGATAAATCTTTGGTTAATAGGTCATTGCATGTATCATATAAAAAACAGGAGTATATACAACCTAGATCCATTATATTTTTTAATTCTTTAAATATATTTATCATATTTCAACTCCAATCTTTAATATACAATCAAAATCATAAAAATTTATCTCACGATCGTAAGAGACTTTAAATGTTTTACATTTCATCATATATTCTCGATGAAACTCATAATTAAAATTTTTTTTGGTCTGTGCTAATATACATATATAAAAATCGTCACACATATAACACCCTAGAAATTCTAAATCTTCTAATATACTATTTATAAAATTCATAATTTTATTCCTGTTTTAAATATTATTGAAAAAGAACTGGAACAATCCACAATATCTTCTACACAAATATACACATAAAATCCTCTAGAACACACTCCATCTATAATTCCATCAAATTCACGTAAGCAGTTTTTAGAATAAAATTTACAATCACGACATTGAAACAAAGATAAAAGATTAGTACAAATTTTTTTAAATATCAAATTCATATTTTTATACCAATTTTAAATATTACGGAAAGTGGATACTTAATTAGCCAAGATGGTCTGACAGGATTTGAACTTGGCTTAAAATATCTACATCGATATATAGGATCATCCTTATTTATCTTAGGGAATCTTATATTTATTCCAACAGAGCCATTTTCACAATTATTATAATAATACTCACAAAAATGACACCCTCCTCTATCAAACGAAGCTAGAATAGAACCGAAGACATTTTTTGGTCTAATAGTGTACATTATCATATTTCTATTCCATAATAAAATATATCGGAAAATATGTAGTTAAAACCAAAATCTAAAAACCCCTGGCAACATCTTGCAAATTCAAATTCATTAGAATCCAGTATAAAATTTTTGCATAACAGATTAGAACATTCATCCATAACATACGATTTGCAATCATTTATAAATCTAGCACAGATAATACACGAATAATCCTTTAATTCATTATATAAATACAAAAATATATTATCTATGTTATATATAATTTTTTTATTTTTCATATTTTTATACCAATTTTAAATATGGTGGAAAGTGAATATTTAAATCGATATATAGGATCATCCTTATTTATCTTAGGGAATCCTATATCTCTCGCTTATAGAATCTGGATTAAAATCAAAAAGTCCATCGACTTCAATATCCATAAGACTCCATTCTAAGTTTTATTATATCGATTGGAATCATATAATCAAACCTTCCTTTAATATAAATTCGACCCTGGTTTCAAACCAAGAATCCTCGTAGACTATAAAATATTTACATTTAAATACAGTATTCTCATCTATTTTTGACCCTATATTTGGAGACAATAAACAAGACTGATTACGACAAAACTTTGTTATTTCATTTTTAAAACAAAAACCATTTATCTTGGATTTATTATACTCCATATTTTTACACAAAAAACAACCCTTTTGTTTTAATACTGAATATATACAATTTATAAATTGTTTAGATTTCATATAATTATCTCCTATAAAAAAATATAACTTTCCACATAATTTAATATATATACTGAAAGTATATTATATATATTAAATATTGAAGAGGAATTTTAATTTTATTTTTTGAAAGGATTTTTATGATTTTAGAAAATGGAATAGAAATAAAATACGATATAATAGAATATGATATTCCTGACCTGTTAGGAATAAGAATGATTATAAATGAAGGAAATACAAGTAAAACCAGTAAAATATTATATATTCCTAAATTTAATGAAATTCCGAATGAAGAAGAAATACATAAAATCATTTTAAGAACAATAGGTCCTGGAATGATTGAAACCATAGTTGAAAATGGGACCTATCTAAGAAAACTATTAGGTCCACAGTTATACAATCTAATGATGGGATTTTCTCCTATTAAATCAGATTCCGAATTAATAAGAGATATTGTAACAGAAAATTATAACCCTCTAGCAGAAATTCCAAAACAATCGGAAAAGGAGAAGTCTGATGAATAATATATATGAAGAAGATTATGAAGATTATTCTAATCCATATGAAGATTATGTGGAAGAAGATCCATATGGAGAAGATGATTTTTATGGAATTCCAGATCCAAACGACGATTATAATTTCCAAATCGAAGAAAATCCATTAAAATATTAAACTTTGTTTTTGATATTGCAAAAAATGTGGAGGAGGGAAACCTATTAGAAACCCTCCTCCAATCTTCAATAAGGAGAATCATCATGACAAAATATATTCATTTTGACACGATTCCAGAAGAATTTCCAAATATAGAACTGGGAGCTTATATTCAAAAGACATTTCATCCGTTTAGGTGGTCTATAAAAAACTCTACCAATGACTCATATCTGAAGACTCATTGGAAAATAAAAGTAGAGATGGAATTAATTGAACTAGAATATATATTATCTAAATTAAAAGAAAACCACAATATACTCAACGTTACACATTCATTTGTTTGACTCTTTTTCCATTTTCTTTAATCTAGTATAATAATCTGGAATCTCGCTAATATGATCTTTGGCTATCTCTTTAGCTATCTCTTTATTATCTGTGTGTTCTTTTTCTATATCTACACCAGTTTCGAGTTGTTCTTTATCAAACTCAGAGTCTGGTATTTTATTATGTTTTCCTATACCACAAAGACATTTCTCAAATATTAAATTGGTTAAATAATTATATTCTAGTGTATTACCATCATTTAAAGAATCTATTCTTTGATCTTCAGCCCATTCCAAATATAATTTCTCTAATTTATTATCAATATGATTCTCTTTTCTCCAAGAAGACATAGCCATAGCTACAGCTTGTTTGCTTTTTTCTTTTGGAGTTTTATTCTTTTTAATTCTACTACTTTTATTATATATTTCGGGAACTACTCTCCGAATAAAATTTTCTTTAGATTCTCCTGGATTTGGGGAAGGTATTGGCATCTTTTATCTCCTTTATCACTTTGTTAATTTGTCCTTATATAAAGATCCAATGAAATAATTATAAGAAATTCTAAAAATTAAACTTACAAACTACCCCAAATCAACAACTTATACAATTAATCACTATAGAAAATTTAAATGAAGATTATTCATAGGATCTAATGCTGAACACACTATTAAAGTGCATCAATATCCCTATGAAGATGAGATAGATTTAGATATAAATATAAACTTTGTATTTAATAATGGATTAATTATATAGTTTTAAACCCGAAAGGAATGAGTCTTATTATAAACTCAGGAAACCTAATAAAAATTTAAGGAAATATATATGTTAGAACAACTAAATATGATGGAAAGAGGGATGTGGGTTAATTCTATTACAAAATATCCCTTTGATGGAACACAAGCAAACTTTGCCATAGCAACAGAAAAAGATCCAAGTACTATCTGTAAATCCAATGGATCTTTTATAGTATTTAAATATTTAAACAGAAAAGATCCTGTTCTTTTTACAAAATCCAATATAGAAAGAAAACATACCCACCTATATAACATTTCCAAAGTAGACAGATCTTTATGGAATATTTTAGGTAGAGAGTTATTATTTAATAGTTGGACTGTAAAGGAACTGAATAAAATTATTAAAGTCATAAAAAAACGCAAAGTACCAAAATGCAATTTAGAGGAATTTATAGATTCCTGTCTAAATAAAATTCGCTAAACATTCTAATATAGAATAAAAAATTCCCAATCCTCTCGGGTTTTTTTTATTCATATAAATAAACTATAATAAGATATAACAAAAATATAAAAACAAATGGAAATCGGATCTTACTATTGATGATATAAAAAAATTTACTATAGCAGATATGTTTAAGATAGTTAACAAAATGCCTCAACCCGGAACCATAACTTCGGAAAAATATAGTATTTATATAAATAAAAATACTTTCATATCAAATATTGGATTATTTGACACTATTATAATACCAGAAATAGAAGCATCATACACAGAAAATTCTATAACAAGAGAAGGTTTGTTTAAAATACATCATGATCCTATAAAAAATATTAATCATATAGATTGGAATTAGTATTCTCTACATACAGCAGCAGTTGGAAACTTTATTGAAAATAATTCAACAAAACTTTTAGTTAATTTATCGAGATTCATGACAGATAATAAAAAATTAATAATTATTTTTAAAATATAATGAAATATTCAAGAAATATATATTAGAAGAAGTTAGTGATTATTCTCTAATGAAAGAATGCATAATTCTGTTATATAAAGATTTTTCCAGAAAAAAGAAATAATATACAATTTCAATAAAAAAATTCTTAAAAGTAATAAAGGTATATTAATATAATGATAAAAACTATTTCAGATGTATTATCGTTTTTTGATAAAACCAAATGTTCGTCATGCTCGAATTTTGAAGGATATATAGAAAGAGAATGTGAAAATATTTTTGGGAGACCAATGCGGTGTCAAAATTATACATACGATTATGCTAATTATATATATAACATTTTTCTTTTCTCTCGCTCTCTTGACCTACACAGTACAACAATGCCAAACCTATATTTAGAAAATTTTACAATCCCGACAATAAATACAAAGGATATACAGAAATATGGTATAGAAATTTAAATATTATATATATTAAATAGTAAGAGAGTTATATACTTTTTTAAAAGGAGATTAATAATGTTCAGAAAAGGGACAAACATCGTTAGAAAAATTACACAAATAGACGATGAATAATGCAATTGGATTGATGCAAGAAAAATAGGTTGTGACATTTTTTCCAAAAATATGTTACAAATAAAATCCTACAAGGAGTGGGCTAATATATGACGATAATTGAATTTTCAGCTATAGACAAGATGACAAGTCTAGAGAATTTTAGAAGAACTTTTTTATATGAAAATGAAGTAGAAGATTCTATAAGAAAGTTTGTTTCCGAAAGGATTGACTCGATGATGGAACTTTTCTTAAAAAAGAAAGAATCTCGAGCTAAATATCTTGGATCAGTTTTTGATATTGGAAGAACAAACAGGAACGAAACCTGGCTCCAGTATGAAGACAGGTTCAATTATTATAATATCGTGGCATATGATGCTGAATTATTATAAGTAAATTTAAAAAACAATACAGAATATCGTATTGTTTTTTATTATTTTTAAATGGAGATACATGTGATTGAAATTTCTAAACCCAAATCTAGAAATAAAAGAAATAGAAAAGTATATTTTGATATTTATATTAATAAAATCTATAGAGGAATTGTTCTTCTTGAAAAATTTGACGTTGATTTCTCTCTATGTCCAAATTTGAAACACGGAGAAACAGTAGAGATTAGAAAACTGTTATATCCTTACCAAACAAAAGATACAATTGAATTGTTTAAAATATGCTCCCATTGTGAATCTCTCATACAGAAAAATACAGATAATGAAAAAAGTACATACAATAGAACTACTAGATTTGGCGACAATGAAGAATATTGTTCTGTTTATTGTTGTAAAAATAAAAATCTACATTTTTTAGATTCCATAATACATTGGTAATAACTTTATATATATTAAATATTGAATATAAATCTTATAAAGAAGGGATGTCGAAACATGAAAAAATTATTACTACAATCATTACTCGCCGTTAGCATTCTACTGATTAGTTTTCAAATTCCAATAAAAGCAAGCGTACCCAATATAAAATCTCTCTTGCCTTATTCATCAACAGCCATTAAGAATGTCGGGAATAATTGGTTCACTTTTCAGTGGAACGGTGAAACATTCCTTGTTAGAATTATAGGACAGCAGATTATCTGCTTGTCTAAATTATAGGAGATGAAATGTGAGGTTCTATCCCTCATTTTGGATATCTCATGAAAAATATATTCGATGAAGCAAGAAAAATATCATAACTCTTATATGTGGCTATTGTCTTGAATCGAGATGTAACTTACCAGAAACATATAACAGGAATAACCACAATATCAAAAATATAAGAAATTTTTTTAACTGTAAAAGATTTAATACATACACTATACTTTATTGCTTTTTTCAAAATGAAGAGTTTTTATTTTCAACTACTAAAAATTATGAGATATTATCTATTGGTATAATTATATGAAACACACTGATATTATATTTTATATAAAACGTAAAATAGAGGAGGAAGGATGTTGGATATGTTCTCACTGTTTTACCTGTGAGAAACCAAGATCTCCTATAAATTTTATAAATATGGAATGTTGTCTCGGAGATCCGATATATAAATTCAAAAATTATCCTCAATGGAGGAAGAACAATAAACACATAATACTTATAGATGATTGTGTTAATTTCAATATTACAAAATTAAATGCATTTGATGGTATAGATATAAATTGGGGGTGCATCCTTTTGGATGGAATTGTACTATAATGATTATATTCGAAGCAATTAAAATTCATATGTTAAACAATGGAAGTTTTTATGTTGCAAAATAAACAATAGACTATGTGGTATAGATACACGAAAAAATTATCCCAATTTTACTTTTAAAACCGGATGCACTTCATATTGGTCTGTCTGTAATAATTTCGAGTAAATAGATTGCAATATTATAAACAAGAAACTTTCATTCACAGAAATTTTACTAATAGGGATATTGTACTTTTGATGAATTGATAAAATTAAATGGAGAGTTATGATGAAAAGACCTAAAAGATACATTCCGGATCCAGTAATAATTATTGATAATCTACTTAAAAACCCACATTTTAAAATAAGTAAAGATATATTAGTAGAAGGATATATAGGAAAAAGAGAAAGCTGGATAAGTATTGTTATGACTGGAAATGCTCCTTGGAATAGGAGTATTTTAGAAGAAGTATGTAGAAGATACGGGTTTTTATGTTCTAAAAAAGTAACATTCCTAACAAGTTTCTTAATTTGTAATTCTTTAACATCAAATACAAAAAAGATGAGGGATGCGAAAAAATTCAAAAATTGTTCATTTTTTATATATGATGAAGTATTCTCACAACCTCATAATTTTAGTTTTAGTAAAGGAATTGAAATATGACAATACCTAATTATCCAAAGATACAATCTGTGTTCTATCGAGATGAGAACAATAACTTCAAAACATTTATTATGAACAAATATTCTACTGAAGAAATAGAATATTTAAGAAATAATATTTGGCAAGGGACCGAAAAAATAGATGGGACCAATATAAAAATTCATTGGACTGGATCTGAAGTTGTTTTTGGTGGGAAGGGGGATAACTCCAGTATACCAGCTAATCTATTGAAGGTTCTAATGGATGTATTTAGTAATGAGATGGTATCTCGGACTCTAGGAAATACCGGAAACATAACTCTGTACGGAGAGGGTTTTGGTAACGGAATTCAAAAAAGAGGAAAAGAATATATACCGGATGGAGTTGATATAATTCTATTTGATATATTTGCAAACGGATGTTGGTTTAAAAGGGAGAAAGTGGATGAAATAGCTCTGCAATTTGGAATAAAATCGGTTCCGATTATGTTCGAAGGAACTATAGAGGAATCCATAAAATTTGTTTCCGGTGGTTTCAATTCTACCATCGGAACTGCAAAAGGAGAAGGATTGGTTCTTATTCCGAAAACCTATCTTGTAAGCAGGATGGGTAATAGAATTATAACAAAGATAAAGACAATTGATTTCTAATGATTTAACATAATTAAATATATTAAATTATGAAGAAATCAATTTCCCATTAAAAAGGAATGAGTATAAATATGAATGATAATAAATATATAGAATGTTTAATCTGGTTAGTGATGTTAGGATCCTTTGTGATAGTGGGGATCGGAACAGGAAATTTGGTTTTATCGTTATTAGGAATAACAGGAATAGCCGTTCTAATAATATATCTTTATGGTAAAAAAGGAGACCGTAATGAGAAAAAATAAATGGATAGCCAAAAAAGTATTAGAAGTATATTTGGACTCGAACTAAACAATCCTATAAAAAAGACTTCCTATGAAGTCTTTTTTTATACAATTTATAGATAAGGACTAATAAAATTGAATAAAGCAAATTTTGAAGAATTGACGGGAAAAACAATAGACAAAATAGAAATAGTTGGGAAAGATTCTCAAGTTGACTATGCAATTCTATTTTATACTTCAGACAACAAAATTTATAAAATGTTCCATGAACAAGAATGTTGCGAACAGGTACTTATACAAGATATCTGTGGAAATTTCGATGATATATTGCATAAGCCTATTATTGTTGCTGAAAAGGTAACAAATGATAATAAAGAATCTGGTAACTTTCAGTATAGAAATAGCATTACTTGGACTTTCTACAAGTTAATAACAGAAGACGAATGTGTTACTATTACCTGGAAAGGTAGTAGCAACGGGTTTTATAGCGAAGAAGTAGATTTTACTGTTGAAGAATAGGTCCCAACTACTGGAGAATTGAAGTTATTTATAGTATCTGCTATATAAAATTCAAAAGACAAAAAGATATATGATTCTATTAATGTAATTTTAGTTGAATAACAACCAACTAATTTTTTTGTAAAAATTAACAAAAAAGAATCCTGAGGAAAGAAAGTATACTGAGGAAAGGAAAAAGGAAAGAATACTCAGCAGAAACCCCAGGATTCTCTTGATTAATTTGGGCAAACAGATAAATGGAAGAATAGGAAACCCGAATCGATCTAATCTTTAGTCCGATTCGGGTTTCAGTATTGATCTAATAGAAATTGATTTTCTTCTTTATTTCCTTTTCTTTCGTTATCCCCACGAGAGAATCGTGAGGCTTCCCAGACCAACAGAACGCGGATCCGCCGAAATCCTGTTGGCTAGGGAAGATATAGAGCCGTTCGACCAGCCCACCTACTTACGTCGTGGGCTGTAAGATTGTGCGCCACGGATTACGTCTTCTGTCCCAGCGAGAATCTCGCTAGGCTTCCCAGATCAACAGAATGCGGATCCGCCGAAATCCTGTTGACTAGGGAAGGCATAAACTCACCTACATATGTCACGAATCGTAGATAGTGAAAGACTTACGCAATCTGGATACAAGGATTCCATCGTTTTTAATTTAGACTTGCGTTCACTTTATTTGTGGTCTTTCTATACCACGAACAGATAATTTCCTCGTATCTAGCAAGATACGTCTTATACTCATCTACGAGTATATCTCTACAAAATCTTCTTAAATACAGGTACTGGTAATACTCTAACCAAGACCGAATAGATCTCGGTTGGTTTCCTAATAATAGATAAGTTCGAACATTGCATTCGAACTCCCTCATTTTATAATCAGTCATTAACATCATAATATATTTTCCCTCCAAGTTAGAATATGTTATATCACTATTTAATATATATAATCATGTTAACATTTTAACCAATATATAAACAGCTATAAGTACACACAATCCAGAAACAACTAAATATCCTATTATCTTTTTTATACTTTCCTCTGAATCTATCTTATTTTGTATTTGGTGAATTATAAATCCGCTTATTATTAATAGTATCCATAATTTCAACAAGTCTTCCATTCAATTATAAATCCTTAGAGACTGGAGTCTCTTTTTTGTCGTCTTCAGGAATATCTGTTAATTCTGAATCTTTATTGAGGATGAAATCAATTATCTTTTAGTATTTACGTAATATGCTAATCATTTTTTTTCTGATTTTTGTTGTTTTGGATTCGGATTCTATAAATAGATCATGAAAGTCTCCTATAAAGTTTGCCATAGCTATTATAAAAAGACATATAGGCCAGAAAAGAGTTAAGAAACTTCCGAACAAGATTACTGGAATCAACATCAAGTTATTTTCTTCTATAGAATTTATGAATACATCCAGAAAAGTAGGTCCTTCAAGATTTAACTTTTTTGACATATATACTTCAATTAATGGAATCATGAGTAAGAATATAATTCCGAATACTACATATAAGAAGACATTTATTTTACGAAAACCAAAAATACAAATATAAGAAAATATTGTATAATGACTATTGATATTAATATTAATAATATACTAAATAGAAGTTTTTTCATATTTTTCATTCTTATTATAATGAAAGAAGATAAGTTAGTATACAAGTTGCGTATTTCTACTCATCCTTCTTTTCTTAATATTTTAGCTACAATATAGTAATAAAATTATAGCCTCCAGTTCAACACTTATTACTTATACCTCTGATCTCTTTCGACTGGATACAAGCTAGTTCATCGCAATTGGAATCGAAAGTAGTACTATATCCATCATTGCATCTCAATCGATATTCCATATTTAATCCTCAATTTTTATAATTTTATAATTGTCTCCTTCTAATCCTTAAAGAATTTCCTTTATAAATTACTTTAGCGTTTGTTATATAAGTTAAAAAGAATAAACTGTTTATAAATTATAGACAGTTTACTCTCATATGAATTATGGGTATATTCTTATACTGACAAATATATCCACTTCCCCAAACGATTAATAACCGGATAAAATACCTCTGATCCTCTGACATATACACCATTAATATCCTTTTTTGCATCGGAGAGTTCACTCTCCAAAATAATCTCTTCCGATGATATTCCATATTCACCATAAAATCTTTCAAGACGACCATTCTTAGTCGTCTTATATCGAAGAACATAATTCATCATTTTAACCTCTTCCTAAAACAATCTTCATAATGAAAACCAGAATCATCATTAAGATCGATATAGAAGTAATAGAATACAATTCTTTCATAAATCCCTCCTAGAAATTGATTTCGTCATAATTTAATATATATAATTATGTTAAATCATTAGAAATCAATTCCTTAAACAGTTCTAATACACATCTGCCATCTTCACTTTCCCACATATATTCGAGATCCAAACGCACATCCCAATAGGACACATTATGATTAGCTATTCTTCCCTCTATTGGTTTTATAGAATGAATGGAACATTTCGATTCTTTTAGAAATATACATTCTCCCTCAAAGAAATCTCTCCCGAAATGGCTTTTGTGAGGGACTCCTTTTATTGTAGGACATACAACATAAGTCCCATTTATAGATTTTAATAAAACCAAACTATCTTTATATTCCGGAAGCATATTGAATATCTCCTCCGGAGTTCCCCAACAAGGAGTATGTTTACACATGTCCACACAGATAGGACACGCGCATTCACACGTATTCAATTTAAATATATTCATTTTTTTTCTCCAGGCTCATTTGTTTTCTCTTCTTTTGTAACATTAGAAGATTCAACAACTTTTGGAATTATTTTTTCTCCTTTGAATAACCATATATTTCCTTTTTTAATAACTTGATGATATTCATCTCTGCCATCAACTATGTAAATAGCAGGATCTTTTTTGGAAACTACGTTCTTACAGACTCTATTAATTATACCAAAAGACGCTTCCGAAACAATACAATCTTCCTGAATATTATCGATTGTTATCGTTTCATTTTTATCATTCAAACTTATTTTTAGATGATACATATTCATATTACTTTTCGCCTTTCATTAATACGATTATAAATAATATTAGAGAATACGATAATACAAGAATAGAGTATATCAGTAATTTCTCCTTAAATTTAAAAAATAGTCTTATTTACAATATTTAATATATATAAAGAAAGGGATTGTTTGAAATAAAACAATAGAGAATTATATGGGGAAGAAGATTATTTCTGGAGTAAAATATTGAAGAAATAGTTTATTCTGGAGTTTTGAATAGAATAAAATATCAAGGAAGGAGATGTGGAACAGATGGAATAAAGTAAAATATTGAATAAATAGCTGGAGAAATAGCTGATTCTGAAGTAAGGTACTGGAGAAATAGCTAGAGAAATAGCTGGAGAAATAGCTAGAGGACTAGCTGATTCTGGAGTAAGGTACTGGAGAAATAGCTGATTCTGAAGTAAGGTATTGAATAAATAGCTGATTCTGAAGTAAGGTATTGAATAAATAGCTGATTCTGAAGTAAGATATTGAATAAATAGTTAGAGGACTAGCTGATTCTGGAGTAAGGTACTGGAGAAGATGCTGTTTTAATAAAGAACCCAATGGGAAATTAGATAATTTATTTTATATTATGAAAAAGAAGAGATGTATTTGTTACTTGTCTGGGTAAGTAATAGAATATTTACTTACTTTAGTAAGAAATGTTATGATAGAAATTTTTGTATTATCTACTAGTTTGATAATATACTAAACTGTCTATTTTCATAGTCAAATACATCTGGTTATCATGTCAAAATTCACTTTATTTTGTATTTTAAACAAAAAAATAAATCTTGGCATTTTTCACATTACATACCTTAAACCATTGAAATTAGTAAAGTTATAAAATAGAGAGGGTGGAACTCTCTTAATGTTTATTATTTTATGGGATTTTTAAGGAGTTTCATTGGCAGGATATAAGTTAAAGTAGCTGCCAATCCACTTCTTATTAACTTCTTTCACAAAATGAAGAAGGGAAGAAAATTAAAAACAATAAAAGCCGTAATGATAAACTACTACACGATAAAAGAGTGTGGTTTCCTTTTAATAATGTCTCATTTCACCTATTTTTACAAATATCTAATAATCTCTTTTTATTCCCTTTCCAAAATGTCAATGCTTCACGATGCATCTTATCGATTCTTTCATCAGTAAAATTTTCCCACTCATCAAATGAGTGGAACTCACAACCAATCTTCATGTGTTCGTCAAATATCATGACGAACCACCTAAGTCCAATAATCTGAATGGGTTCCTTCGAGATAGGAACTCCTTTACCATAAGTGGTATTCTCAAATTTGGCTTCTCGAAAATCTGCTCCTCGAAGAATTGCTCCTTGGAGAAATGCTTCTTGGAGGTTTGCTCCTTGAAGATATGCTCCTCGGAGATCTGCTTCTCTAAGGTTTGCTCCTCGGAGATCTGCTTCTCGAAGATTTGCTCCTTGGAGATCTGCTTCTTGAAGATTCGCACTTTGAAGGTTTGCTTCTCGGAGGTTTGCTTCTTGGAGGTTTGTTCCTCGAAGATCTGTTTCTCGAAGAATTGCTCTTTGGAGAAATGCTCCTTGAAGATCTATTTCTCGGAGATCTGCTTCTTGAAGATCTGTTTCTCGGAGATCTGTTTCTCGAAGATTTGCTCCTTGGAGAAATTCTCCTTGGAGATATGCTCCTGATAAATCAGGAGTAATTCCAGGATTTTCTTTCCGCCATCGATTCCAATTCTCAACTTTCCCTGTTTTGAGTATTGCAAGATGTTCTGAATTCACTTTCTTTCTCCTTTTCATCTATTTTTGCACATCGCTAATAATTTCTTTTTATTCTCTTTCCAAAATGTCAATGCTCCTTCATCCATCTTATCAATTTCTTCATCCGTGAAGTTTTCCCACTCATCAAATGAGTGGAACTCACAACCAATCTTCATGTGTTCGTCAAATATCATGACGAACCACCTAAGTTCAATAATCTGAATGGGTTCCTTCGAGATAGGAACTCCTTTACCATAAGTGGTATTCTCAAATTTGGCTTCTCGAAGATCTGCTCTTCGAAGATATGCCCACTGAAGGTTTGCTCCTTGGAAATCTACTTCTTGAAGGTTTGCTTCTCTAAGGTTTGCTTCATAAAGATCTGCTTCTTGAAGGTTTGCTCTTTGAAGGTTT
>Ga0172371_10001485_pt1 | contig 37315 bp, 32 predicted proteins | sample Lak12m_FD_114543 | JGI IMG/M metagenome (GOLD analysis project Ga0172371, IMG submission 114543) | Freshwater microbial communities from Kabuno Bay, South-Kivu, Congo - kab_022012_12m | ecosystem: Environmental > Aquatic > Freshwater > Lake | place: Democratic Republic of the Congo: South-Kivu... | reverse complement strand
GAGTACAATATTCAAAGACCTCATGAAAGTCTGGAAATGAGACCACCTGTAGCTGTATATTTTAACTTGTTCTACAAATCCCGCTTCGACACAGGGGTGCACTTGAAACTATGGAACCGAACAGAAATTTGCTGTTTTTGGCAAAATGTGTTATTATTTAATCAAATAAAAAACAAATAACAAAAACTTTTATGGCAGAAGCAGAAAAAGCTCCAGAGATAGTAAAATCCCCCGCGGATTATCTTAAGGAAATTTACGATAAATTTAAGGAGGTATCCGATAAAGGCGGCAAAGATCGTGCGAAGGCTGATCCTTCAAAAGAATTGGTGGTTTTAAAAGAGGATGAAAAAGGCCCTTTTGAATCTCCAAAATCTATCTGGGGAATGAATTTTGATTTGAGTAAATATTATGTCGAAGATACATCGAAACAACCTCAAATAGCTGAAAATGCTGTGTACTTTTTGAATGGAAGCGTGGATAGAACTTCTTTCAGAAAGCATGGAAAAAGAGAAAATATTGTTGTAATTACTACGAAGGAAGCTGATGGTTCTGAGACTAAGGTTAAATGGTATGAAGATGCCAAGAATATGGCAGTTTTGTTTTTGCGTTATGCTGATCGTATCGAAACTGATGGATTTTCCACTATGGAGGCGGGTGCAAAAAGAGACAGGATGATGGAAATCATGAAGGCGATGTCTGAAACTACCGATTTTACCGATGAGGCATGGAATAAAATGATTAAGGATAATGGTTATACTGATGCTGAAGTTTTTGGTCCGGAAGGTGCTTATAATTTACTTTTGGCCTTCAGTAGAGCTACTGGAAACATTAGTATGGGTGAAGATAATAAAGTTGTTGTTGGTAAGGATAAAGACGGTAACGACATTGAAGTACCGGTTTACTATAAAATTAATCTTTCTTTGGCTAAAAAAGCCGGCAGACACAGAAAAGACAGATATGGAAAAGTTGTTGAGCTGAAAGTTAAGGAGGAGGAAGAGGAAGAGAAGCCTAAAAAGGAACTTAAGGTTGAGCTAAAAGAAGAGCCTAAAAAGGAACTTAAGGTTGAGCTAAAAGAAGAGCCAAAGAAAGAGCCTAAGGATGAACCTAAGCCTGAACCGATTAAGCCTAAAGAAGACCCTAAAAGAATAGAAGCTCAAGAAAAACTTGGTAATATGCTCGCCGCATTGAGTAAGGAAGGTTTTGAATTGACATGGACTCCATCTGAATTTGGGCAATCTGTATATGTAAAATATGGCGATAAACGTTTAAATGTTGCTGTAAATGAAGATGGATCATATAGTTATCAACTTCTTTCCAGACCTCAAAGTAGGGATAATACTGATGGTGGCGTGAAGGGTAAAGGCACAATTGCTGAGATGAGAAAGGCAATAGATAGTGAGCCAGTGGATAAAGAGAAGGTAATGACTCTTGATTTGCAGGCCGTATCTATCAATACCAAAAGAGGAAGTATTATTGAAAGTGTTAAAGTTACAAGTTTAACCCCTAGAAAAGATAAGGGTACTTATGATCTTGTGATTCATGCTGACAATTATGAGATGGGTGGTAAGGTTTATGAGCCATTTGATCTTAAATTGATTGTTGAATATCAAGGTGGAGTTGTTTATAGAGGAGACATTGTAGATGGTTCTCCTGTTGGTGTAGATAAGGATGCGACAAAATTTATACAGAAGGCAATAAAAATTGGTAGTGCTGGCTTGTTGAAAGATGGAAAACTGAAAGAGAAATAGTATTTAGACAAAAAACTTTTACATCAAAAAAAACTCCTATTTTAATGGGGTTCTTTTTTGGGTTGCTAATTGTGTGAAGGTTGTATCCTTCCCTAGTCCTCATAGTGATATGAAAGCTGGGGAAGGAGACAACTGGTGTAAGCGGTGGGATGGGCGTGCGTACATGATTCCAGAAGTCTCCTGAAGAGGCTGGTGGTTGGCTAGACTACGGGCCTAGGAGGCGGGGCTGACGTTTGGTGGTTACAAGAGGCTAACCACCTGGCTGACCTTCGGCTCGAACTTGCTCGTGACCTCACACATGGCCGCGCCGTTACCCATGAGCTTGACGACCTTGAGAGTGCCCACGGGCTTTCCCTTCTCATCGTGCGCGTTGAGAGCATCCTCGGCCTGGATGCCCTTTTCCGGCCCGAGGTTGATGATGACCCAAGTCTTGTCCTTGGGGATCTCCGGCTCATCACCGGACAACAGGATGCTGACGATAGCTCCCTGCCGATCGACCTCGACGACCTTCTTCTTGGTGAAGGCCGTGATGATGAGCACAAGGGCCAGGTAGATGAGAAGCATGTAGTCGAACGAGATGGCGTAAACGGTCGCGCCACTCGCTGAACCCTCGTCGATGCTCACTCCCTGAATGTCCTTGTGCCTCCAGTACTGCGCGCTCAACGCCATGGGGCCGGGATTGGGGGGCATGACCACTTTCTTCAGCGGTCCTTCTCCCTTCTCGTCAGCCTTTCTGTCGGCGTGGCTCAGGCAGATGCTGGTCTGGGACGCGGTGTGCCGGAAGGTTTCGAACGCCGACTCGATCTGGATGCGGTTGTGAGCCGACGAAAGCCGGTCTCGTTCCACCTTGAGCTTCGTGATCGGCTCGATGTAGGTTTTCTTGATCTCCGGATCGCTCTCGGAGTCGGCGAGAACTCTGCAGTTTGACTCCACGGCGTCGAGGTAGCCGTTCATCGACTGCTGCACAGTCCGCTTGGCCTCCTCGAACCGGTAGGCTGCGGAGTTCGTGTAGTAGACGCTGCCCCACGTGACGTAGGCGACGACGCTGACCATGCCCGCGGCGACGATCATGACGAGGATCTTGCGGAAGAGTCCGAAGTCCTGACTATAGACGACCCAGATGGCCGTTCCTTCAATCAGGAGCAGGACCAGCGCAATGCCCAGGCCAGAACCGATGCTGCCGAACACGGCCATCACCGTCAGCTCGTCGTAGGACTTGGAGTACCCGTAGCCGACGTAGATACTCACGAAGATGCTGCAGATGACGAGGACGAGCTTGGCACCTTTTTCAAGGGTGCTGCTCTTCTTGGAGTTGAGCCTGATGCTCTTCACCAAGTCCTCGCAAAATGCCTTGAAGATCATGCCGATGAGTCCGATGAAGCCGATGAAGCCGAGCCCGACCGTGTCGATGAAGATGTTGACGATATAGCTGGGGGCAAGCCCCCAGCTAGCGCCGATCGGCCGATAGAACGCGGCGGAGATGAGCGAGACGATGACGGCCGAAACCGCCAGAGTCGCGTACTTCCGCTTGTCCTCCGGCCCCTTGAAGATGACGTGGAACGCTTCGATCAGCGCGGAGAAGATCACGCTGAAGCCCAGGGCGCACCCGAGCCAGACCGCGAAGATCACCAGCGTGGGCTGATGCTCCAAGATGCCGAGCGATGAGAACGTCACACCGAGCGCGCCGGCCAGGCCGTGCGTGATCACCCGCCAGTTGCGCGAAGCGTGCGGAGCGATCGACTCGATGACGTTCATGATGTACGGGCTGAGGATGGCAAGGATGGTCGCGACGATGGGGATGCCGATCAAGAGGTGGGTCTGGGGGACCTCCTTCTTGATCAGACCAATGACGCTCATAACGAGCAGCATCACGAGGGGCGCGAGCGCCCCACCCCACTTCTGGATCTTCCGGGTCATGGAGAGCTTGCGCGCCTCCGTGTCCTGCTCCAGCGCCGTGCGACGATCGATCTCGGCCTGCTGAGCCGCATCCAGCCGCGCCTTCTCGGCGGCGGCCGTCTGCTTCCCGGCCTCGATCTCCTCCTGCGCCACCGTCAGCGGGTCCTTGTCGCGGAGTGCAGTCACCTGCTGCTCCAGCGTCTCGACCTGCTGCGTCAGCTCCTCGATCCTGCGGTCCTTGGCCTCGATGCGGGGGTTGAGTTCCCCGATCTGGGCCGTGAGCCGCCGGATCTCGGTGTTGCGATCGCGGATCTCTTCGCTTTGACTCGCGTTCGTGCTGTTGATGCGGGCGACCTGCTCCTGCAGCTCTTGACGTTCGGTGACGAGCTGGTCACGCTCGCCCTGGAGGCTGGCAACCTGCTGCTCCAACTTTTGGATCTGATCGTACGCTGAACCCGCCATGGGTTCCTCCTAGGTGTCCTTTCGGACTCATTTCGGTCCTACCACGTCTTTCGCGTGTGGCAGCCGATTTGTGAAATGTCATGGTCCCACCCCAACCTTGGGGCGGCCATAAAAAGTTGTCGGCGTACTCTTGCGAGGGCTGACCTTGGTTGATTTTTTGGAATCTATGAGGGTTTTTAACCCCTAAATAGCTTACACCAGTTGTCAAATATCGTTGACTTGGAACTTGACTCCTTCCGCGACCAGGACCGGTCGGGGGAAGATGGCAAGTATCAAGGCAACAAAGCCTGACACCCGTGTATCCATCCTAGCAACCCTACTAGGCCTTGGTTTGTTTCGCGGCTGAGACCGTTACGCAAATCAAGTTCTTCAAGTTATCACATAATCTTCAATTTGTCAATACTTATTGCTTAGCGCCTATTCACTGAAGTGCGAGAATCTGTTATTATATTTCTGTTATTTGTTATTTATAACAAATTTAAGAAACAAATGAATTTTATTAGATTCAAAAATCAGCTACAAGATCTGCCGGTTTTTACCATCAATGATATTCGTAAGATAGAGCCTTCGTTTCAACCAGATCGTTTAACTGATTGGCTAGAAAAGGGCTATATCAAGAGAATTATCAGAAATAACTATGTTTTTTCTGATTTAAAGCTGAGTGAGGAAACTCTCTTCTTTATTGCCAATAAAATCTATGAGCCCTCATATATTTCAATGGAAAGCGCGCTATCTTTTTATAAATTAATCCCTGATCAAGTCTTTGCCATTACCTGCCTATCCACCAGGAAGACTACAAAATTTGAGACCGGAATTGGTACATTTTTATATAGGTCTATAAAGCCTGAGATTTTTTTTGGATATAGGCTGGTAAAATTTAATAATATGGTTTTTAAAATTGCTGAAATTGAAAAGGTTATTCTTGATTATTTTTATTTACGTTCTGAATTGAAGGATGATAGCTATTTTTATGAGTTAAGAATTAATGACGAAGAATTTAAAGAACGGGTCGATATAAATAAGCTAAAATCTTATCTTGAATTGTTCAGAAATAAGTCTTTGGAACGTAGAATTAATAAATTTTTAAAATTTATTTATGATTAGCTTGGATCAATTGAGGAGTCAGTTTCCGGAAAATATCAGAAATAGAGATCGCAGAATTTTAGTTGAATATTTACAATATAAAATTTTGGATAAAATTTTCAAAAGCAAATACGCAAATAAATTGGCTTTTCTGGGTGGCACATCTCTGAGAATAATTTATAACATCACAAGGTTTTCTGAAGATTTGGATTTTGATAATTTTGGCCTAACCCAAAAGGAATTCGAAGAAATTATTGATGAAGTATCTAAAGCCTTAAAAGGTGAAGGCTATAAAATCGAAACGAGAATGGTATTTAAAGGGGCTTATCGATGCTATCTGAAGTTCACCGATATACTCTTTGAAAATAATATTACAACTGATCCAAAGGAAAAGATTTTAATACAAATCGATACTGCTCCACATAATTTTGCTTATAAACCAGATCTTAAATTGCTTAATAAATTGGATGTTTTAACGCAGATTTTTGCAACTCCGATTGATATTCTTTTTTCACAGAAAATATGTGCTGCATTCGGTAGAAAAACGCCAAAAGGTCGTGATTTCTACGATTTGCTTTATATTCTTGGATTTAGTAAAAAGATAAATTATGAATATTTGCAGGCTAAATTAGGGCTGGGAAACTGGAATGTTTTAAAGCAGTATGTGCTGGCGGAATGTGAAAAATTGGATTTTAAGTCGTTAAAAGACGACGTACAACCATTGCTTTTTAATCCTGAAGATAGTCATAAAGTGCTTCTATTTAAGCAGTATTTTGAGGGACTGGATCTTTCACTTGCCAAATAGCTATTTTTCAGGTTTAATAACCGCTATGAAAGGAATAATACTCGCAGGTGGTACAGGTAGCAGGCTATTTCCCCTGACAAAGGTGACTAATAAGCATCTTTTGCCGGTTTATAATAAGCCGATGATTTATTATCCCCTTTTTGCGATGAAAGAGGCCGGAATCACCAATATCATGATTGTATCTGGAATTGGTCATGCCGGAAGCTTCCTGGAACTACTTGGTTCGGGATCCCAATTCGGACTAAAAATCTCTTACGAAGTACAGGAACAAGCTGGCGGTATTGCCCAGGCTCTCGGCCTTACTGAAAATTTTGCGAATAATGAAAAGGTGATGGTGATTTTGGGTGATAATATCTTTGAAGACAATCTTGCAGATGCGGTAAATGATTTCCGTACCCAACCACGTGGGGCGAAAATTCTGCTTAAATCCGTGGAAAATCCCAAATCATACGGTGTGGCCGAACTTCAAGGTGACAAAATTACCGGAATAATTGAAAAACCCGTTAATCCTACATCTGATCTAGCGGTAGTCGGTTGCTATATGTATGATCCTCAAGTTTTTGATGTGATCAGGGGGCTTAAGCCATCCGGCAGAAATGAATTGGAAATTACCGATGTAAATAACTTTTATCTTGAACAGGGCACTTTGAAACATGAAGTTTTACAAGGTTTCTGGGGAGATTGCGGTGAATCTTTCGACAGTCTGATGGAAAGTGGAAAATTGATTCAAAAGAGTCGTTTAGCTCATATGGATGAACACCTGAGCTTGCCAAATGATCATCGCCCTCATAAAAATTTGCTTGGACGCGAAGCGATGGATGTCTTTACGAAGCAAAAATGAAAAAAATTTTGGTGACAGGTTCCATAGCATACGATCATCTGATGACTTTTGATGGGCTTTTTTCGGATTCTCTGATTAAGGAGAAACTGAAAAATCTAAGCGTATCTTTTTTGGCAAAAACTCACGATCAGGAATTTGGAGGTTGTGCCGGGAATATTGCTTATAACTTAAAGCTTTTGAATTGTGAGCCGCTTGTTTTAGGAGTAGCTGGTAAAGATTTTGATCAATACGAAAAGTGGTTTAAAAAATGTCGAATTTCTACGAAAAATATTTTTATTGATAAATCTAAAAACACGGCTTCGGCCTATGTATTAAGCGATAATCTTCATAATCAATTCACGATTTTTTCTCCCGGCGCGATGGAAAGTATGAAGGGGGGGTTAAAACTAAAAGGTGTGAAAGCTTCCGAGATTTCCTGCGCGATTATCGCTCCCGAACCGCCCAAAAGGATGATGTACTTCGGACGTTATTTTTCGCGACTTAAAATTCCTTTTATATTTGATCCGGGACAAGCTATTCCCGCGTTGAAAAAAGAGGAAATTTTGGAATTGATAGCGAAATCTCTTGGTATGATTGCCAATGAATATGAGATAGAAATAATATGTAAAAAATTAAGTTTAAATGAAAAGCGACTAATTGCTATTTGTAAATTCATGATTAAAACCACAGGTAAAAACGGGTGTGAATTGCATGCCAATGGGAAGTTAAAAAAAATTTCAGCCGTGAAAAATGTAAAAATCGTGGATGTAACCGGTTGTGGCGATGCCTTCAGAGCGGGATTTTTGAGTGCCTACGTGGAAGGATTAAGCCTGGAAAAGGCTTGTGAAAGAGCAAATAAAGTCGCCTCCTGCGTAGTGGGAGTAAATGGAACCCAGAATCACAAAATAAGTTTTTCTTCCGCGGCTTTTAATTTCTCGAGGTTGGATGTATTAAGCTTCTGAAGTTTTTCTGTGATTTCAGTTTTTTTATCATTTAGGAAAATGAAAAAATCTTTGAGTTGTTCGGCATAAATATGTTCGTGAGAAATCAGATATTTTTCCATGCCTGAATCCTTGATCAGCGAATTGATTTTTCTGGAATAACTGATCGCAAGGAAGGGCTTGCAGGTTTTCATGGCGCAAATAATTGCGTGCATTCTCATGGCGAACACAAAATCGGAGTTATTGAAGTGTTCCAATAATTCCGCTGAATTTAATGGTTTATACAGATGTATGACGCTATTTTTCTGGCGAATTTGAGAAATAATTTTTGCATGTAAATTCAAATCACCAAGTCCTCCTTGTTGAAAATCTATAAATTTTATAGAGTATTTTCTCTCTTCTATAAGCCAATTACAGAAATCCGCGAATTCTTTAATCGTGTTGGCTGTAAAACTTTCGAGTTGGCGCAAGGAAATAATTACGGTTGGCTCCGGCTGGTGCCCCGGATTCACCTCAAGACGGAAAGCTAAATCCGGTGTAACGATAATTTCTGTATTGATTCCGAGTTTTTTTAATTCGGTAGCAGAATCCTCATCGCGTACACCTATGAATTTTGCCCGAGAAAAAATCTTTTTCACTAAAAATTTACCGATGTCATTTAAAGGTCCTACGCTTTGGCCGTAGATGATAAGAGGCTTGTGCATTTTTAATGCTTGAAATGCCTGCATGCCCCAGATAATACCGGCCTTCAGGCTTAAGTCATTAAAAAGTCCACCCCCACCAAGAATAAAATAATCACAATTTGCTACAGCTTTTTTCGTGGCTGAATTTTTAAAAATACCTTTGAAAAAACTTCTGATTCCGGCGGGAAATTTCTCCACAGCCTTGATGTGATATTTCTCTCCGTAAAGTTTTTCTGTTTCCGCAGGATCACCACTCATTACTGTGATTTCAGCGTCCGGAGATATCGATTTTAGAGTTTCCAATAAGCCCTGAAGAATGAGTTCATCTCCCAGATTCTTCGCCCCATAATTCCCACATACTACTATTTTCATGTTTGAATAAAACAAATGACTTCCTATGAATAGCACAAATCCCGTGTTTTGCTAAGCAGGAACGATGAAATCTGGTGCCGTAACCTACGTGTTTCTCAAATCCGTAATGAGGGAATTCCGCGGCGAAACGGCGCATAATGGCATCTCTGACCACTTTCGCCAGAATTGAAGCGGCAGCAATAGAACGCACATGGGAGTCCCCTTTTATAATTGTAATAAATGGAATATCGAGAATTTGGCTATCGTGTCCATCAATTACAGCAATGTCCGGCTTGTGTTTGAGAGCGGAAATGCAAAGGTCATTGGCAAAACGGATAGCGTTTAAAACATTATATTTATCGACAATTTCGTGAGATATGGCCGTAATTGAATAGTCGATGCAGTTTTTCAAAATCAAATTAAAAAGTTTTTCCCGCTGTCTGGCATTGAGCTTTTTGCTGTCGTCCAAACCGGGAAGTTTTGCCTTATCCTTTAAAATCACCGCTGCGGATACGACAGGCCCGGCCAAAGGTCCGCGTCCCACTTCATCAATGCCGGCAACGAGGTTGTAGCCTTGAGTATGGAGCTTATTTTCGAGCGGAAAAAATCTGTGACGTTTATGGTGGGGCATGTGGGGAGAATGCCATAGGAAGCTAAGTGAGTCAAAAGAAGAAAAGTATGAACAAAAAAACCCTCACTGAGTGAGGGTTTGAGATTTTGAATTTTACGTCTCTTTTTATGCTTGTGGCTCAGCAGTTTTTCCTTCTTCTGCTGCCTTCTTTGCCTCTTCTTTAGCTTTTTGTTCAGCCAAAGCTGCTACTTCTTTTTCTATTTCAGCGTCGCTGACAAAAGTTTCTTGCAATCTGGCTGATTTACCAAATCTTTTACTCATGTAGTAAAGTCTAGCGCGACGTACTTTACCTTCTTTCTTTACCTGAATTTTTTCGATTCTTGGAGAATAAAGAGGGAAAATTTTCTCTACGCCAATACCTTCAACCACTTTACGAACAGTAAAAGTCTTATCCGCACCATGTCCACTACCAATCTTGATCACAAGTCCTTCGAAAATCTGTACACGTTCCTTTTCACCTTCTTTAATTCTTTGGTGAACTGCTACTGTGTAACCAGGTTTGAGTTCTGGAATCTTCTTTTTCAGGTTATTTACTGCTAATTTTTGTACTTCTTGTAAGAGGGTCATATTTATATGGTTTGTTGTGCGGAGAGAATATATATAAGCCAAGCTTATTTGGCAAGGGAATTTTTAGCTTGGCCTAAATGCGAACATCGATATCAGCCAGAGTCATTTTGTTGATGGCTATCTGGTTGTCTTCATTATTCATCAAATCAGAGACAAATTTATCTTTACAGCTTAAGCGATAACGATAGTCTTCTTCCGACATTACCGTAAATTTAATAGGTCTTTTGGTACGAATCTCATTATTGATATATTGGGTCAATTTTTCACGATCTACATCGCCTACGATAAACATATCCACGCTGCTTGTGGGCTTGTCTATGAATTGTCCGGATAGCGCCAAAACGATAATTTCTCCCATCCCCTGCAGATCCTTGATAAGAGTTTCGTTGGTGGAAACCGCTTTGATGATAATGCTCTTTAATTCATCATAAATAGCAAAACCTGTATTAGTGTAATAATACTTTTTGCGATTTTTTGTACGGGTTTTCAGGAGTCCCACACGCTTCAGGTTATCCAATTCACGACGAATTGAATTAATTTGTTCATCAAGTTTGCGAGTCAATTCTCTAATGAAATACTCCTCGCTGGGATTCATTAAGAAAATCGTCATCAACTTGATACGCGTATTGGACGTAAAAAGTCTTTTTAACATGCCCTAGTTTTAGTTCGTGCCCAGGGCCAATGTATACAAATTGTATTCGCTTGTAAAGTTTTTGTTCTACTTTCGTGTTCATCCAAATATTTCTTGATAAAAAAAAGCGAATATAATATGATAACCACATGAAAGGTTTTTATTTTGGAGCATCATTCTTTTTTACAATAATAATTCTCATTATTGCTTTTGAGAATATTAATTCTACGTTAACGAGATCGGCGTTCTTTTTTTCTTCGATGGATCAGACGAGTATTTTTTTCGTGGTGATTGGACTGGCGTTAATTGGCTTTGTTGCCGGCTTTTTTGCCACTATGTATTTCATGACTCCCGGAAAGAAGAAGGATCCTGATGCAATGTAAAAGTTACTAATTGATCATTTTTTATGAAAAATTTATATTTGGCACTATCAATTTTAGGAACTTTTGCCGTTTTGATCGTGGCCTTTGAAAATATTGCCGCAAGTACTCATTACTTTCTTTTGCTTTTCACAAGTGTTGATGGAATAGGTCCTTTCTTCATAATCTTAATTATCGCGTTGTTAGGCGCAATTACAGGTTTTTTCTATGCCATGTCTTTGCTGGCTTTTCTTGGCACAAGAACTGATGATGAATTTTGATCTCTTAAGATTATCCTAAAACTTTTTCGAATAGTTTTCGAATCGCGAGTCTATTGGCTATTTGTGTTGCCAATCTACCGCTGGCGAAATCGGCTTCGATTTTTTTGTACTCAGATTCGGGATACATTGATTTGATTTTATCCATTTCAGCTTTCATATCCTCATCTGTGACTTTAATTTCTTCCGCTTTAAGTAAGAATTGAAGCGCGAGACGAATCTTTACGCGCTTTTCAGCCTCAGGTAGATATTTTTTAAGAATGTCTTCTTCGGAAGTTTTCGCTTGTTCGAGAAATTTTTTGAATTCAAGACCTTTTGCTTCAACTTCTTCTTTAATTTCATCAAGCATAAAGTGAGCTTCTTCCTGAATCATGGCTTCGGGAATTTCCGCTTCCATAGCTTTAAGCACTTTTTCAATATATTCATTTTCCTGCTTTATTTTTACCTCTTCTTCTTTTTTGTTGAGAATATTTTTTTCCAATTCTTTTTTGAATTCTTCGACACTATGTTTATGGCCTGTAGCTCTTTCAATCAGAGCTTCATCCAGTTCCGGAGCCACGGCTTCTTCCACTCTCTTCACCGCGATCTTGAATTTCATTTTCTTCTTTTGGAAATCTTTTTTGTGATAATCCTCAGGGAAAACAATATCGAATTCTTTTTGCTCATCTTTTTTCAAGCCAACGAGATTTTCTTCAAAACCGGGAATCAAAGTCCCATCGCCTACAATGAGAGGGTGGTTGGTGCTTTTTGTATTAGGAACGGCTTCGCCGTTCTGTTCATCAAAACCTTCGAAATCAATTTCAGCTCTATCACCTTTTTTGATGGCGCGATCGATATCACGATAAATTGTATTATGCTTTTTAAGATCGTCGATTACATCTTCCACATCTTTTGTGGAAACTTTCGCTTCTTCTTTTTTTACTTTAATAGATTTGTGATCTTTTACTGAAACTTCCGGCATTATGGCTACGATGGCCATGTAAGTGAGAGGGTTTTCTTTTTCAATTTTTACTTCCGGACGAGTAACCACCTGCAGTTTTTCTTTAGTCGCAATTTCAGCATAAGTCTCACGAACAGCCATTTCCTCGGCATGAGCGACAATGAATTTTTTGTCTACGTGTTGTTCGAGAATATGTGGAGGCACATGTCCTTTACGGAAGCCCTTAATCTCTATATCTCCGGCAATCTCTTCGGTAGCTTTTTTAATATATTTTGGCATCTCGTCTTCGCTAATCGTTACAGTCATTTCTACGAGAGACTTAGGTAGCTTCTTGATTTTGTAGTCCATGGAGTATGTGGTTAAGCAAACTGCGAGGAGTTTACAGGCCAAAAACGCTTTTGGCAATTGTTTTTAAGGAGTTTTTGTGGTATACTTTCTTGATAAAATAATATCTTTATGGGAGTAGCAAGAAAATTAGATAAGGATCAGGAGGCTTTTGAAAGTCAGCAACTTAGCGGCTTGGAAGGCGTGGCTGATAAAAGTGCGGAGGATATATTGACTGAAGCAGTGAAGATTAATCTCATTGATCAGGAGACTAAAGATAAGATTGCCACTGCAACTGATATGGAAGGTCATGCTGAAAAATTTCAAAAAACTCTAGATAAATTGGGCAAGGGGCCAGAGGCGTTTAAGAGGGCGTTCAAGCTTGTATATGGAAGATTCTTGATGGAACAAGAGGGGTTGAATGTGAAGTCTGATTCTAAAATAATTGAAAAATTAAAAGGAGTGCTCAAATTTGAAATTGATGAGCATGGTCTAAAAGGAAGACCGGAACTTCAAGCTGCTGCGAGAAGATTAAGAGTTTATGGGGCAAATAAAGCTGGAGCTGGTGACCCTATAGATGAGATCTTGAAAAAGGCTTTTGGTGAAAAGGCTGATGCTAAAGCTCTTAAAGAGCATGAGCGCAAGGTTCATCACGCAACTCATAAAAAGGGTGCCTTGGAAGAAGATCATAAATACTTTGATGGTGATGAAGTAAAAGGTTTAGGTAAAAAGGCTGAGGCTATCAAGGATTCTACTGCTACCGCCGCTACAGTCAGACAAAAGAAAGCCGCCTTGGATGCAACAATAGAAAATAAAGCTAAATTAGAAGATTTAAAAAAACTTTTTGCTGAGGAAAAGACTTCCGATGTGCAAGATAAATTTTTAAAATTACAGGGTCTTTGGAGTCATCATACCAAGGCTCCGGCGGATTTAGATAAACAGATTATTGCAAAAAGCGCGGAAGTCGATCTTGTTAGAGGAACTATAGATAATTTTGAAAAATCCGGAAGACAAATCAGTCTTGATGCTATTAATCGCAAGGAAGAGAGATTAGCTCAATTACGTAGTAATCTGGCGACCGCCAAAGCTGAATCATCTTCTGCGGCTAAAGTGGCGAATTTAGAGGCAGAAATTGGAGCTCTGGAAACTTCTTTGGAACAAGCGCGTGAAAAACTGAAAAATGATGATGCTGGTGATGTGGCAAATAGATCTAAATTAGTTTCACTTAAAGGTGAATTAGCTGACCTTGAAAAAATAAAAGCAAAACGAGATGAATTTAAAACACTACTTCAAACTTTTAGAACAGAAGTTCTTGGATATGCCAGAGGGTTGGAAAAAGCTATATCTTTGGGAGTTTTTGGTAACGAGAAAGCGGCTGAAATCGAAAGATTAAAGAAATTCTTTGATGGTCTTAATGCTGATACAGCCATGGATCAGACTAAGATGAATGAGGTTATAAACAATTACAATGAGGTAAAGAGTCATTTTGATGCAGTCTCTAAATCTGTCAGCGATCAACTAAAAAGCCCTGAATTGGGAGTAGAAGAAAAGCACGCGCTTGATCAGGATCAAGAAAAGATTGAGGCAGCTAAGACTTTCTATAATGAATTGAAAGCTGTTATAGAAAAAATTGAAAAAGCTGCAGATCATGGAGTAATTTTCAAAAAAGATTTTATAACAACTTTAAAAGACAAATTTAAAGATGTGAAAAAGCCGGAGGATAAAGATTTTTCCGCTAGTACAGTGGCAAGTTTTTATAATGACCAGCTCAAAGATTTGTTGGGAGATAAAGATAAAAGAGCAGCGATTGTGTCGGCAATTGAAACTGCGATGGTGAATGCTGAAAAAGAAGAAAAGGATGCCGAAAAGGCGTTAAAGAAATTGAAAGAAGCAGCCGATAAATATAAAAATCTCACTGATGATCAGGCGGCGAAAAAAATTATTGGGGCGATGGTTTATGAACAATTTCCGGATATTTCGCCAATGGAGCACAATAAACTTGTGACAATGATTTTGGCGGATGATGTGGCAACTTTGCAGACGGATGAAGGATATGAAGCGTTGGCGCAACGTGGCAGTGCTGAAGCGATGGAAGCTGCGAAATTTGCCAATGTAAGGAAGAGACTTTTGAACTTTAAATATAAAGAAGGAGACAAAGTAATACAGCCGTTTAAGGGCTTGAAGCCTGATGATTTCAAGGATTGGGAGCATATTGAAAAGCTTTTTACTTTCGGAAAGTTAAATTATAAAAATGCTTTCTTTGTACTCGCGGCCTTTCAGCATTTTGATGGAGACGTGAAATCAATTCAGTCCGTGAAATTGGAAAAGAAATTGAAGGAACTTTTGGCAAAGCAAATGGGCGTGGAAGGACATATGGATAAAGCGGGAATCAGCAAAATCGTGGATGACGCTTTCAAGGCTCAGCTTGCAAAGGTGAAACCTATTATGCAGGCTCATTCCGAATTAGTTGGAGGTAAAAAATATACTGAGGCCAAAGAGCATAAAAAGCATGTGTTAGACATGAAATATGCCGATTTAAACGATCAATTGCGTACGAAAAAAATCGGTCAGGAAGTTTACGAACATAAATTAAAAGCTCTAATCAAAGAAGCCGCCGATGCCGATGTAAAATTGGAATTTTCCGGAAATACCGTCGCGGCTCAATTCTGGAATTCACCCGAAGCGCAGTGGCTCAAAGATTTGGGTCATGACACGGGAGTATTTGTAGGGAAAAAGACTTTTGCTGTTGCCGCGGCCACTCCGTTCAAACTTGCCGGTAAAGGGCTTTGGGGAGGAGCAAAACTTGGCGCAAGCTTGGGTTTTCAAGGTGCAATGCTGCCTTTCAGAGCGGCTAAGTATCCCCTGCTTTTAGCGGCGAAACCAGTTGTGGGTTTTATTAATTTATTCAGAGCGAATAAGTGGACTCCACTGCCTGGCATTAGGGATTCAATTAAAAATGATGCAGCCAGAGTGGTTGGCTATGCCACGGAAAAATCTACAGGCGTGGTAAAGGGCACGGCTAAAACTGTTACGGAGACGGCTGCCGGTGAGTGGGGCAAGGTCAAATATACTGCTACAAAATATGAAGATAGAAATAAACATGATGCCGCAGAGCGTGCGGAGATGATGAAAATTCATGAACCTAAATCTGAGCTTGAACCGATAGAGCTTCCGGATTCGCCATTTGTAGATTTGAAAAAATATGAGAAGCAAATTGATATGGTGGCCAAGGCCTTGGGAATTTCGATTGAGGCGCCGCACGGTCATGAAGTTAAGGTAGGACATGAGACTGAGGCGAAGAAGGATGAACATGCTCATGATGCTCATGGTCATGCTGCCGAGGTGAAGAAAGAGGAACATGCTCATGGTGCACATGATGCTCATGGTGCTGAGCATAAAAAAGCTGAGGGAGGCCATCATTAATATCAAAAAATGAGCGAACAAAATTTTACAGATCAAAATCATCAAGATGCAGCAAAAATTTTTCAAGACGCGGATAATTTGTACGAGGCTGTCTTGTCTCAATTAAATATCGATCAAAATGACGAAGTTTATAAGGCAATTGTCATGGGCATGCTCAAGCGCCAGACAAAGGATCATATAGTTTTTAGCATTTGGAAGAATCTTGATGATGAATTAGCTGTGCGTTTACGCGAATTTATCAACCAAACTTCCATCACGATGCCATGGATGGAGCATGAAGATGCTTTGATTGAGTTTGCTTTGATGTATCCTGCTGTAATGAAGAAAATTTATATCGGAATGTCAGCGTTTTTCCAAAATTTCATTAAAAAATTCAACGAAATTCAGGCATCATAAACCAAACTTCTGTCAACAGATTCTATCTCGGCATTCACCCCTTGCGGATTGTAAAAATGTCCGTTTTTTGGTATAATGACTCGATACAAAAATAAAAATCGCGACAAATGGAAAAGAAAATTCTGCATACATTCAGGCTAATAAATTCCTTATTCTCTGAGGCAAGATTTGTTTATGATGAGCCAAAAGGCCCAGCTGGAGCTGAAGCCGGAAAGGTTGAAAAAAAGGAGGAGAAGGCTGAAGAAAAAACCGGAAAAAAGGAGAAAGTGGAGAAGGGTTCAAAGAAAGAAAGAGCCAAGGAAAAGGCTGGAATTGAAGGACGGAAGGAGCGCGAGAAATTTAAAGAAAAAGAAAAACTTCCGGCAAATGCAGGTGAAAAAAAGGAAGAGGAGGTAAAATTACCTTCAGCTCCATCTTTGAAATTCGAAGAATTTTTGAAAAAAGATATTGCGGAAAAAACCGGTGAACTCGACTGGTTTAAAATCAACGGTACGCGTGAAGAAACTAAAATAAACGCGCAAACTTGGGATCATTCCACGACCGAAGGTTTGCAAAAGATGTATAAAGATTTTAGGGCGTTGGGCATTATGTCTGACAATAAAGATAAAGCGTATTATGATACGATGTTTGCCATTTTGAATGGTGCCGCGAGTGCAAGCAATCCTTATCTGGCTGAGAACAATGGAAATTATCGTCCGATGTTTAAGAGTCCGACAGATGGAGCAAGCAGAGACACTATTGCAGGATTAAATAAAAAGGGTAGTTTTGCCGGAGGTGAATCTTACTTGAGAGCCTTTGATGCTTTGACTTTTGTGAAGGCAAGATTAATGGTTCAGGATAAAAAACAAGTTGATACATTAACAGCTCAGGGTAAAAAGGGTGTGGACCCTATCGGAGCAGCTACCGTAGATTTCGTAAAAAGCAATATTTCAGTTTTGCAAAAAGCGGCTCAGGATAGAGATTATGCCACTCTAGGTATTTATGCGGTCGGCGCTTACGCGTTATGGAAAACTTTGGGATCAAAACTTTTTGGTGATGATCACGGTCATGGTGGTGGAGATCACGGAGGCCATGGCGGAATAAATTGGAAGAATTGGGCACTTATCGGCGCGGCAGTTTATGGCGCAGATAAGCTACTTAAAAATGCCGGTTATGATGTTTTGAAAATGGCCGGATTTAAGGGTATGGATGCCGAAGTAAAAGGCACTCCGCTTGAATCAATGAAAGGAATTTTGGCACAGAGCCAATATTCCGAAGAAATGAAGGATTTTGATTATGGTATCGCTTTGACGATGTCTGAAAGCAAACTTTCGGATCTTAATAAAATGATGCTCGACGCTAATAAGAGCGGACTTCATTTTATTCATCCACGTGAATTCCCTGCTCTATTCCCGGATTTAAAAGACTCATGGCCATTCAAAATGGGACAAGGCGAAGGAAGTCTCAAGGATTACGTGGGAATGAGCAATACGAAATTGGGAGGTAAAGAACGTGAATATATTCGTGTAGGTCAACAATTATACAAATTGGCTTTGGCATTGCCGGTAATTTATGAAAAAACTTTATACAAAGATCATGAAAAATATAAGGGCCTTTCTTATGACAAAATGCTGGCTGATCCAAGCAGAGGTAACTTAAAGGTAAGACATTTGATGGAGGCTGTAAGTCAATACGCTCCAGAAACTGCCGCCGGTGGATTATTCTCAAGTAAGAAACCTCAAGAAATTGAAGAAAAATTGCGCAATGGAACAGGAAAAGTTTTGGGAGATGCCGGATTTACTTTGGATACAGCAGAACTTCAACCTGGCAGTGGACATTTTGCCGGACAGCTCAAAGGCTTCCCTGTCGTGATCGTGGCCGTAAAAGAAGGATATCGCGTGTATTTACAAAATGATTACAACGACAAAAAAGCTTACAATTCTGCTCCTGGCACGAAATTCACTTTAATTCCGGCTGAAGGATCGGGCATGGAAAGAGCCGCAAAAGACGCAACTGCGAAAGTTGATGCTAGAATGAAGGAATTGATGAAGAAGCTGAAGGACGAAAATAGAACTATTGGTGATTTAAAATATGAATCCGGCCAATGGAAAACCGTTACGGAATTTAAAGGAGCCGCCGATTTAGGTGTCGATCCGTCTAAAGTTCCGACATTGATTACTGTAGATGAATTAGGTAAAACTATTCGTCTGGACAATGGAGAGCCTACAGCAGATAGATATTTGGAGAGAGTGGTGCTTGGCAGACTATTGGACCAAGGAGAATTCCATGCCTTGAGATATTTTGGAGCTGTAAAAAGATTGGGTATAAATAAGACACCGGGCACTAATGATGGAGTTTGTACTTTATTGATTGGTAAAAATAAAAATATCAGTGCTGAAATTAAATATGTGAATGGTAGATTTGAATTTAAAAATCCAGCGGATGAAAAAACAATGCTGGCTTCATCAGGATTCAAGGAAGAATTTAGAGATGCTTTATCTGAAGATGAAAAACTAAATGAAGTTACTAAAAACTGGGAAAAATCCATCTCAGCCGCTCCGTCCGATTATTTGAAAAATTTTGTAAGACATATTCCGGATATTTTTACCCGTGCGACTTTAGACAATCCTTTTAGAGGTTTGAGTCTTGATATGATTGATGGATCAGTGGCAAAGAAATATGCCTTGAATTTGATTGAAGCTCAAAAAAGTTTAATTTTGGCAAAAGTAGCTGCTGGAATTGATGGAGCTCAGTCACTTGCAGATGTTTCAAAGAAAGTGGGACAGCTTTATACTCCGGAAATTGATAAATTAAATGCTGTCAGCAATGACTTTAATAGATTGGTAGTACAACATGAAAAAGATGGCAAAAATGTCACAGAGCAAGAATTCAATGAAGCTGTTATTTCAAAAATCGGTGAAATCGGTATTGAGAGCAGCGACTACAAGACTTGGTATGCGGAATTTACGAACGAATTATTCTTACATTATGGCGTAAACAATTTAAGACCCGGTAATGCTAAAAAAGCCGGAGATGTGGCAAAAGTTTTTGCTTATTACACTGCTGTATTGGATGACAAGAGCATTGACGGAGCAAATCTGAGTTTAACGGTAACCAAGGAAAGTGAAGATTATATTCAAAGAATAAAGAATGCCAGGGTAGCTTGGGCTCGTACCAAACCTAATCCTACAGACCTTGAAGTTGCAAGCGAGGTTAATCATCAATTAACTATATCAAATCCATTGGGATTGCCTTATTTGGCCGAAAAAGATATAGCAAAATTCGATGCTGTCTCAAAGGAAATTGATAAGAGTTTGAAGTACAAAACTTATGCCAAGTATAAGAAAGTTGTGGCTGATCAAATATTCTCAAAATTGAATGACGTAGATGAGAAAGTGGTTGTTCCAACTCCTGAAAATCACGGATTTTGGCAAATACCAGACTTTAAGACTTGGGCTGCGACTAATACCGTTAAGCTTCATGAATCTGTTGATACTAACGAGAGAATCAAGATGAATAGAGATTACATTACGTTAGATGTTTACTTTAAAATGTCCGATGCAGAAAGAGCTGCAAATAAGAAAAATGTCATTCTTCCGAGAGAAAATGCTCGTTTTGAAATAAGAATTCAATCAGGTCGTCCTATCCCGCAGGACGCAGACAAAGCTGAATTGATTAACAAACTTTTGGAATCTAAAGGTAATAGTAAAGACATAATAACTCCCGAGGTTTTTGAATACACCGAAGCTGAAACAATTTTTAGACAAAAAATAAATAAGGTCTTGGACAAAATTGACAAGGAATATGGCAAACGAGGCAAGGATATTTTGAAGGATCGTTTTGGAGAGTTGAAAGATATGTTCAATTATTCCGCACGTTTTAAACGTTACGTCAATTTGGATAAATCTAAAAATGGCGTTTTAATTTACGATTATTCATTCGATAAAACTGTTATTCGCAATGCTTCCACCGGTAGAATTACAAGTGAATGGGATAAGCAATTGGCAGACGAGATAAAGAGTTTTGACGCCAAGTTTTCTACGAGTTCACCTGAAACAATAACCAAAGGCGACCAAGAAAACTATATGAATAAGCAGGTGGAGAATTTTATCAATAAAGTCCTATTATCCGAACATGGTAAATTGACATATTTCAAAGAAGAGAAAGGTCTTCTTGAAAAGGTTGGCAACGCTTTGAAGCAAATCGGTAAAGATATTAAGGAGTGGCTAATTTAATTTAAAATGGATTTAATTAGTTTTAAAAAGAGTAAATTCAGTTCAAAGGAAAAATACCTGATTTTTATGGCTGGTCCGGAGTATAAAAACATAGTGCCCACTGATCCCGATGATCATTGGTACTATGACATTCCGGGAGTAAAAACCATTGGTAATGTTTTGGGTGGTATAGGTGATACCGTCGGAGCTGCCGGAACATTGGCCGGTGCAGGTGCAAGATTGGTAGGTGGCTTGGCTAATCTGGTAGATATTGCGACAATTGCTGTAGGCAAAGGAATTATTGGGTTGGAGAAAGGCGGTGTAAATCTTTACAATTATCTGAAGGATAAATATGTAGGTCAACCGGAAAATCTCCCTGAATATTCCTGGATGGCTAAGGACTTTAAAGATTTAAATCCGGATGATTATATAAATGCTAATAAACTTAGCGTCTCAAGAAGTACTAGAGCATCGATGCATTATGAATATAGGATGGCTATGCTTGACGCTCTCATTTTTCAGGCACAAGCTTTATATGATCCGGCGGTCAATGAATTGGCAGCTCTTTTGAACGAAAAAGAATCTAGAGATAGAGCTGAATGGAAAAAAAATGATGAGATTGATAGACTGCGCACAAAAATTAAAACGAAGGAAAGTCTGCTTGATGAGGGGAATTTAGGCAACGGTTCAATGAGAGGAATTCTTCTTGCCGAAAAGGAAGCTGATGAAAAAGCCCTGGCTCAATTGGAAGGTCAAACGACTAAAGAAATTATGTGGTCAATGCCGCAAGTTCAGAGAATAGAATTTCCAGCCGGATCTGGTCGTTATGTTTCCAGATATTTTCCGAATAAAGGGAAAAAAGTGAAGATAAATATTGATAAAGTTTGTAATAGTTTAAAATCAAATGTTTCCGAATACAGTGGTATTTTAAATAATTATGCAAAAGAAAAAATCAAACTTAAGTATTGGTCTGAAAAAAGCGCGCGAAGACCATCAGGTACTACTGAAATAGATAGTAACTACTCTAAAAAACTTGCAGACAGAGTTGGTGAGATAAAAAAATCGGCAGCTCCAAAATTTGATAAAGAACCGGCAGATCCAGTTTATTATCTAATGGAGGATCCGTTTGAAATTAGACAAAATCAGGTTGGTACTTATAAAATTTCTCCGGATTACATTGCTTGGCAGAAATCCAGGAAAATACCTGACAAGCTTATAAAATTCGGATGCACGTTTGAAAATGGAAAAATTGTAAAACGAAAGGGAGCTGTACCTTATGAATTTACAATTGGGGAAGCTGGTGATTTGGCTACACGCTATCCGGATAATGTCGTTCATCGCTTACCTGTCGGCGAGGATCCGAGTAATGGTAGGGCATGGAATCCACCGATGCCAGGGATTTAACAAAAAAAAATGAGTTCAATAACTTATAAAAAATTGGCTGAACTGATAAGGTCTTGTACTTTTTTACCTGCTGAGATAGTCAATAAATGGGAAAAAAAATTGCCTGATATTCCTGAGAGCTTTTATCCCCTATTTTGGAGAACTTTTGAAGATGTAAAAAAAACTATGAGTGCTCTTTATATTGAATTTGAGCTAAGTCGAGATTCAAGTAATAAATATAGGGAGCAAATTCAAAATCAATCCTTACGGGCCGTTAAGCTGGTAAAATCGTCAAAATTAAATAAACTTCGAGATTCAATAGATTGTAAAAAGACTCAAAAAATGGTATAATATTTTATGATACAAAAATAAAAATCAATATTATGTCTCCATCTGGTTTCCCAAGTCCCGAAAACAATATACTCAAAGCTGGTCAAGCAGTTGAACGCGTGGCTAATTCGCCGGAATCCGGTGAAAAATTAGCAAAGCAATTGATTGATGCTCGTGAGATGTTGGAAGTTGCAGCAAAGGAAACCAAATCGTCTGAAGATAGAGTTTCTCTGATGATTGCTTTAAAAGATATTCAAAGTTTGGAGGCTGTCTTGGCTGAAGCTGGAAAAAATAGACCATTAACTGAAGATGAAAAAATAAAACTTTCGCGTACTGCCGAAAAATTAAATCCAAAACTTAATATTCTTAATGTAGTTTTTGAAGTTGTTGAATTCAGTCAGAATTTTATTCAGTATGCTGCGGAAAGAAAAGAAATGGAGACAAGTTTGGATAAGAAATTTTCCGGTGATGCCTGTATGGCAATTTTGGCCGGAACTCAAAAAATGAGATCAAAATATGATAGTTATGTCCGTGATTTGAATTCATATTTTGGCGCTGAAAAAATGCCGGCAGAAATCTCCGCTGAACTTATTAAAATCGAAAAGGTGTTATCAGAATTGGAAGCTAAAGATAAGCAATTAAAAGCTCGCTTGGGGCAAATGTCTAAAAAAACAGACATTGAACCTGGTCAGGAAATTAGCTTAGAGAGAGAAAGAGAAACCGGTTTTGCAAAACCTCCACATATCGCCGAGGCTGAGGTTGTCATAAATCAGTTTACACAACAGCAAAAGGTTGAAATTTTGAAATTGGCCATGGAGGGAGAGCAATTGTCAGAACAGCAAAAACAAAGAATTCAACAAATAGGAATATTAAAAACGATGCTCCTATCTATCAAAAGTGATATCAAAACCAGCAGAACTTGGGGCGAATGGGCTACTCAAGCTTTTACTGAATTTGAAGGAACCACAAATGCAAAAATTCTTCGTGTGGATCAAATGATTTTAGAATTGGATCAGGCTGTCAAACAAATCACAGAGGATCCGACAAAGACTCTCGGAGGGTTGATTGATCAAAAAACCAGACAACTTCTTTTGGATTATGATTTGGATGAAAAGGTGCCTTCGCTTATGGATTCGAAAGGCAGACTTAAAGACGCTTCTTCTTTTAAAGATCTTCAAACTCAATATTTGGGATTGGTTGGATTTTTGAGAGATAGAAAAGATTATGCCAGTGCCCAAAAACTAATTGAAGAGAATTTACTTGGTCCTCAATTTGCCGCTAAAAGAAATGCTCTTTCAGAGACGGAAAAAAAGAAAGCGCACAGCGCAGCTAGAAAAAAGATTTTAAAAATGGCTTCTTCCGCTCAGGAAGAATGGGATAAACAAGGCCTAAGTGAAGAACAGCAAAATGGTTTTATAGAGGCGCTTGTCGAGGAAGAAACAAAACGCAATTTAAACAAAGTGGTTGCGGAAACGAACAATGGTTTACCTTTTGAGGGACTAACCGGAGTGGATAAACAAATAATGGAAGCCTATAAAGATATGATGGGTTACGGAGAATGGCATAATTTTGCGGATGCGAGTTGGGATAAAATTATTGAGGAAACAATTATAAATGCTCCTTTGATCATTGTCTCAGGAGGCGTTGCGTCTCTTGCGAGAGCCGGTTTGACTAATGGTGCCAGATTATTAATTGCTTCGGCAAGATTAACGAGATTTGGAATGACCGCCGTAAGAGCTGCTGAAGGTATTGAAGCGGCTGGAACAGTTGGTAAAGCTCTTTATTGGGGAGGAAGTAAGGCAATATCTACAGCTGGTAGAGCCGGTGGTTTATTGATCGAAGGTGCGGTTTTTGAAACAGTTTATTCAGGACTTCATGGTGAAAATCTTTTTGCCGGAGGATGGGAAAAATTTCCGGAATGGGGAAAAAGAATTCTCTGGTCATCTGCCACACTCGGAGTTTTTCATGTAGCCGGAGAAGCGGCGCAAAAAGTTAACAATGTTGTTTTGAAATATATTTCGAAATTTCCAGACGAATCAATTCGCGCGGCAATTCAAAAATTAGCGGTGACAGGATCGATCGAAACCGCTGCCATGCTTGGAGTTGGTGCTGTTCAACATTATGCGGAAACCGGTGAAATGAATGATTGGAATTTTACCAATGAACTTTTTCATGCTTTGATTTCTGTCGGTGCTTTGAAAATTGCCGGTCGAGGAGTTGAAGTTGCTAAAAAGAAATTTTTTCCACAAGGTGGTCCAAAATCCGGACCGGAAGCAACCTCTGCCGATGACTTGGTGCAAACGGCATTGTCCGGTGAAGAAGGACTGCAAAGAACTATTGAAACAATAGGCCAAATGGGCGGTTTGACATTATCCATAAAACAGTTATTATACGTTACTTCGAAGTTGCCTGATGCCGCTAAAGAAAAATTTTTAAGGGCATGCGGAGAAAAAATGTCACCAGAACAACAATTGCATTTAGAAACTTTACTAAAAGGAGGTGCTGCGGAAACTACCGCTAAAGCGGAAACTACCGCTAAAGCCGATACTCCTGTTATTGAAATAATTAGAGAATTTGGAACTAAAGGTCGTAAATGGGTTTTGGATACCGTGAGCTCTGCGGTGAGACATGGCGTGGCCTTAATCGAAGGTAGAAATCCTATGTTTGTTGAAAATGCAAATTTCTCGACTTTGGATATTGCCAGAGGGAATGAAAGAAGTTTGGCATTCAGCTTGGATGTCCCGGGTAGTGCCAAAAATGCAGATCCTATTTTAGTCGCGGATTGGAAAGCAAGAAGTCAGGGTGAAATCTGTTCACTGATGAATTCTCAGGGTATACCAACGGAAATGGTTGATTCCGCCAAAGCAGCTCATGCTGAAATAGCGCCTGAATTACGAGAATTTGTAAGAGTGGTTGTCGTCAAAGGAAATCAGGGTGGTCTCGAACCATTGGTACTCGTAGATCAAGAAGGTATGCGAGCAAAATTCGGAACAGATTTAGCTCAAATAGAAGAGGTACTAAGAGCAGATGGAGTTGTGATGCCGAGAACTTTAGGCGAATTAGCACAATCAACAGGAATGCCTATTGATTTACTTACAAGAATGACCGGCTTGAAACCTGCCGATGCGTTAAGTGGCACAGTAAATTTTGATGTAACTACTTTACTTGGACTTGGAATTGTTAAACTTTTTACAGGAAGCTTGAAAGCAACATGGTGGCTAGGCAAAAAGGGTTTTGGCTTGGGCAAAACTCTTCTTACCGGTAAGAAAGGTGGCACAGTCGGTCCTGATGGGAAACTTATTGAGGGACCAAAACCGGAAGCTGCTAAATTCCCTACTTTCGATGAAATTATGACCGGTCTTAATGTAACCAAGTTATCTGATAATTTGGAGCCAGATCAGGTTAGAGCCTTAGCTGAATATTATGATTCGACCAAGACTTTATTGAATCATTTGCTATACGATTCTGCCGCAAAGGCTAAGGATAAATCAGTAAACCCGGAAGTGGAAAGACGAAATTCAGAAATGGTTTTGAAGCTTTTGGTGGAAATTGAATATATTAATTTGAGATTATTAAAAATTCATGGCACAGCTACTACCATTCCTGCAGGCAGAAGTGCCGCGGAAATTGCCGGGGATATTAGTGATATAGGTGATACCAATACAGTGGTTGAACTCCAAAAACAACTTGCCACGCTTGGTGGTAAAGCAGCATTGCAGGCTCAACAAAAAGCTTTGCTGAATGGCAGACCAGTGGGCACAAAATTGAGGGATATTGTGAGTGAATTGGTGACCGAGAGAGATAAAAAAACTGCTAAAGGTAAACCGGAAAATAGTAAAGCTAGAATTGCTGAATTACAAGTGGAGATCGATGAAATCAAAAAACTTGAAAAAGATTTGAACCAAGTTGAAATTTTGGAAGATCTTATGTTACAAAGAGAGAAATTGGATAAGGAGCTAGCGGATGTCAATAAACCAAAAGCAGCCGGTAATGAGCAAGCTGAGTTGGCAAAAAAATTAAATGGACTTTACGATCAGCTTTTGGGAATTATGACGACCGGTGCTCTTGATATTAATACTGCCGCTGGTTCGCGTAAAACTCTTAGCTGGAAAAGAAAAGGAAAAATACCTGTTGGTATTCAAAGAGGTATTGTTGATGGAAAAATCAGAACTGATATTTCTGAGCCAAAAACCGATTTAACTCTTGCGGAAGCTCAAATTGCTTTAACAGAAATTGCGGAGGTTTTTAGAGCTAATCAGGAAAACTTTAAGAGATTAAAGGAGTTGGAAGTATCTTGTTTACTTGGCAAGAAAAGGTATGATCGTTTAAAACTCATCGCTACCGCCAATGATCCGACCAATCCTGAAACAGTGGCTGCAAAAGAGTATGTAACATTTTATGAAAAGATGATTGCACAGAGAGATGCTCTGAGGGATTCCACAGGTGGTATGGGCGAAAAATTGAAACGCAATCCACTTTGGCAGTTGGCTATGAAGCACAAGGTTGCAGCTGCTATCTTGGCGGCTATGCTCGGAGTGACTGCATGGCGTTTAGCTGGTCGCGTTTTTGGAAGTAACACCCCTCAAATTTCTCAAGATGGTCCAACCGGTGACATCGAGAGGGAATCCGATGAGAGAGGTGCTAACGAAGCTGATGATGTAATTCTGGATCAGGCTGACCATCCTAATAAATCTCAAGGTGAGGGAGCTAAGCCACAAAGAGGCGGTGGCGCTAGTGAATCTAAAAAACCTGCTCCTGCAGAAGGGCCAGCTCCTGCTGAGGAACCTGCTCCTGCAAACCAAGGTAATAGTGAAGCTCTTTCCGGAGGTAGCGTCTCAAAGGATGAAGCCTTGCGCTTACTTGGTGTGGAAAAATAGCATATAAAATAAAAACTAAAACAAAAACATATGGCTGAAGGAGGACAAAAAATAGAATTACCGAAACCTGATACTCAGCAAGCACCTCAGGAACAGACTAAAGCAGGCGGAAAGTTTAAAATCGAGAAAATTCCCGGGGCTTTATCTAAGGCTTTTGAAAAAATGAAAGGTGCTAAGGGTTTCGCAAAGTTGACCGTGTTTTTTGAAACTTTCTGGAATGAAACTCATGAAATTGAGCAAGAAAAAAAAGAAGTTTCTGAAGCGGCGAAAGCCGAAGCAACAAAAAGTGTAGAAGATCAAATGAAAACCGCTAAAGAAGCTGCAAAGCTTGATGACAAAACTCCGGATGCAGACAAACAATTTTATGATGAAATCTTGGCGATGGCGGTGACTGCCGGAAAGGAATTGCCTTTGGAAATGCAAACCGGTTTTATTTCAGCCAGAGATAAATTGTCTAAAGCTGTAAAAGGCGAAACGCCTGAAGACTCTACTTTGGATGAGGTGAAAGCAATATCTGCTGCTGGGCTTCTCACTGTCACGAAACTAAAAGCCAAATATAATGATCCGGCAAAATTCAAAGAAGCTCTGGATAAATTGGATAGAATTTCCGATGCTTCAGCGTATCCGTTGAAGAAGCTTTTGAGTATGCCTGTTTTAAAAATATTTAGGCTTAAATTGGATATTGCCGGAGAGGGTTTACAAGGTCTGGGTGCAGCATTGGGAGTGTCTGAAAAAGGTGAGGGCATGAAGCTTTTGGATAGTTTTAATCTTTCAATGGGTGATGCCATGAAATTAAAAGGTTTGAAGGAACAACCAATTAAAGATGAAAATGACGTTGTGGCAGTGATTAAAAAATCAATTTTGCCAAACACTGATGAAGCAAAAATTCGTAATGTGGCGAAAACAATAAATAAAATGATGGTTGAAAAGCCTGATCACATTGATACACAGACTTTGACCGATATAGTTTTCAATGTGGATGACAGAGACATGAAGCGATTAATCGAAATTTTGACCGGCAAGAAGGCTGAAATAGCCACCAAAGCAGCCTAATAATGAAACTTATGACAAAAGCTGAAACACAAGAAGCCATTCTGAAATTTTTGGTAACGTCTACCCTATCGGACCACCAAAAAAGCATGATTAAAATTCTTTTGCCCGGCATGACCGATGAGGAGCTCGGTGATATTTACAAAACTTTAAGCACCGAAAACAAGAAAATGTCCAAGTTGGACGAGAAGCAAAAGCGCATAGAACTCAAGTACAAAATTATGGTGGAAGGGCTTAGCAAAGCCAAGGGAGCTAAGTAAATTCGACTACTCAAAATCCACTTGCGCGAATAGTCAATATGGAGTATATTGATTTTTGTTGAGAAAAAAAGCCGGACTACGGGGCTGATAATACCGGGCAATAAACTCATCGATAGCGGTTCGCCGTTTCGAATAATCTTGAAGGATTAGGTTACAAAGGCTTTTCTAGGGCGTTCGTATTCCTAAGTCTAAACAAGGGCTCTCCCCCAAGTGGGGAGGGCTTTTTTATTTCTTGAGTTTTTTGGCGTACCTGCTAAGATGCAGTGGCGAATTTTAAAGATCCGCAAACGTGGTGAACTTAGCTCAGTTGGTTAGAGCATCGGGTTGTGGTCCCGGGGGTCATGGGTTCGAATCCCATAGTTCACCCCATACAGTACGGTTGGTCATTTCGGCCAACAGGTTGGTTTTGTGTTAATTATGGCGTACTAAAACTAACATGAAATATCGATATTATGTGAAAAGTTCGCATAAGAAAGTGTGCGCGCGCACACTTTTTAGTCCATTTTTTAGCTTATATAAACCATTTCAGTCTTTAAAATTGCAGTTTTGAGGCTGCTTATACGAACTCTTCGTTTTTGTTTTTAGTATCTCCCGAATCTTGGTGGTTCGGAGCCTTTTAAAACTAAATGAGCTCTTGTACATTTTGTGGGTCTTCCCTGAGGATTGCGTGCGACTACAATTATTTCACCTTCACCAGGCTCTAAGACGTGAGCAAAGGCCTCGTAGGATGGATGGCCAGGTTCTATTTTGAACAGATCCATATCAAGCAATCCTTCATATTTGCTTGGGCAGCCACGGGATTCTACGCCTCCCCTTACAGTTCTTTTACCATTATCTGTAGGAAGCGGCACATCGACAAATTTTTTTGGCGTGAAACTACCCTCAATCTTGGCTCTAAGTGTTTTTGAATCAATTTGTGGAAAATCTGCAGGATTTTGTGTCATAAATCAGTTAGTATTAAGCTTCGCCCGTGTCTCCAGCTCTTACGGCATCGTCAGATACAAGTATTTCTGTGCGGTGACAAATTCCGTGTGGATTCAGCGGAAAAAGTATAGTGGCCGCGCAGGTCTTGAATTTTGCTCCTCCTATGTTTTGAAGGGTATTATCGGTAATTCTATCGAGTAAAACAATTATTTGCACTCCTTTTTGGGAAGTATTAATATTATTCTTGGTCGCAAATTTCATAATTTCACTGGCAATTGCTCTTTGTGATTCGATATAAATTTCATTGGCAAAAATTCGAGATCCGACAAAAATTTCTACCGGATGATCGGCAAGAAAAGCATCCACCTCTTCAATGGTAATTTCAGGCATGGCCGGTGCTTCCTGCTCAAGCGGAACATGAGGTTGATTAACTTCAGGATCTATGCGAATAAATACACCCAGACTATCTTTTACGAATTCTACGAGTTGAGGAGCCAGAGTGCGAATAATAAAGTCGCATTCTTTTTTATTCATTGGTACACCGCTATGCTGTCCCGGATAATATTTCGTGCCAAAGGCGGCTTCAGAAAGCCAGTTTTGTAAAGCTACATTAATTAAATTTGCAGCCAGAAAATTTTTTACTTTTAAAAAACCGTTGTTTGTATTTATCACGGCATCAAGTGGGATATCACCAAGAGCATAGATTTGCTCCCAGTAGTCACCTACAAACTGACGATCACGAAGATCTTTTGGTACTATAGCCTCTATCTGTTGTAGGGCTTCCGATAAAGTGCTTAAACGCGGGTTTTCTAACGATTTGTCTACCATAGAGTGTTACTCTAGGTATATTTTTAAAAAAGTCAACCGCCTATGGGAAAAATACCAGTTTTAGCACAATGATGATGGACATGGCCACCATGCATTTTTTTATCAATTCATCTCCATGTTTTACGGCAAGATGTGAACCAATCCAAGCACCAATAAAATTGGAAATTAAAATTATCAGAGGCCACTCATAACTTAAAGTAGAGTTCGAATAAATTATGATTGCAGAGATAATTGTGCCGGGGGTCGTAGCGGCAGCATAAGAAGTTCGGCCCTGTAAAAAGCTTTTACCTAGCAGATGCGCCATTACAATTAGGGCCAAGGTAGTGCCGGCGATAGCGATAGATCCATCCCACATACCGCAAAAAAATAGAATTAAATATCCAAGTCCGGATTTCCAAGCAGGAGATTTTTCAGTTACATTGGTGTGCTTTACGGGTTTTAAAATGAAAAAAATTCCGAAAAAGACTCCTACTAAAATAATATTCTTTATTAATTCCGGGGATAATCCTACGATGACTTTTGCTCCTATCACCGAGCCGCAAATCAATATCGGAGCAATTGTCAGGGCAAATTTCCAATTAATTTCTTGACTGCGAAAATAGTTGTGCATGACGCCAAAAACTACTCCTACGTCAGAAATAATATTTAAAGCCAAGGCGTTGACCGCAGAAAATCCCAAAGCCAAAAAAAGAGGTAAAGCAAACACTCCACTGCCACCGGAAATAGCGTTTACAAGTCCTAAAACAAAACCAAAAATGCTTAAAAGAATGAGGTTCATAAATTGAAGCGATTATACAGTAATCAGTTTGTGAAGAAAAATATTTTATGATAAATTTTTGGCATGGAAAACAAACACCTCATAGATCTTAGTGTCAAATACGGCTTGAGTTCGGAAGATATTTCCAAACTGGTGAGCATGGTATATCAAGTGGGCGTGGACGAGATGGATTCGCCTCAGTTTAAGCGCATTGCAAATTATATTTGCGAAGCAAAGTTGATAGACATGCCTGCGGAAGATTTGATCGAAGAGTTAAAAAGAAAAGGAATTATCGCGTAGACTATTCCAGAAGTTTTCTGCCCTCGAGATTTTCACGGGTTTTATTTAAAATTCCGGTGATGATGAATTTGGCAAAGTCATAGAGTTTATCAAATGGCTCAGAAGCGTTGTTTTGTTCGAGAAACTCTCTCATTACGGAAGTGATAAGTTGGACAAGTATTGGCCTTACGCGTTCGATTCTTTCATATTTGCTTTCTTCAAATTCCCATTCTTTGGGCAATTCACGCATTTCCACTTCGAAAGCGGTTTTTAATAATTTTTGGGGATTTTCTTCGGCCTGGATCAATAAATTTTTTATCCAGTTATCAAGAGAAATTTTTACTTTTAGCGGCAAAGTGTCATCGTTTGCATTGAAGAAAACTAATGCCTGAGAGGTGGCGCCTGGCTGATTTTCAAGCATTTTGAAATGCCCCACTTCTTCGTGAATTTCCGGGTTACTGAGGACGATAATGGAAAGGATAAAGTTGGCCGGAATGTTTTGTTCGAGAACGCGACTAACCAGTAGAACCAATTCGGTTTTACTACTGGTTTTTACGAATTTCAGAAGAATTTTAAGCAATTCCTCTTCTTTCTTTTTCTGTTTGCCTTCTTCTTTTTTGATCTGGGCAATTTGGGCCGCTGCCGCCGCCATCCTTTCTCTAAAGGCCTCAAACGCGGCTTCGGACATTCCCTCACCCTGATCCGGACTGATAAATTGCTCTAATGACATAGGTAAATTATACTAAAGCCACTAAAAAAGTCTACCCGACGAACCGGATAGACTTTCAAATTTTGTGGTAATTTACGCGATTGGGAGAATATTCACGATACTGTCCTTGAATACACGTCCATCAAACTTTGTCATGGCTTTCTGAGTAAACTGAACCTTGCCATCAATCAAAGAATAGATTGTGTGGTCTTTACCCATACCAGCATTCTTTCCAGGGAAGTATTTTGTACCTCTCTGACGAATGATGATACCTCCAGCCCTAACTGCTTGATCGCCATAAACCTTTACACCAAGACGTTTCGCTTTCGAATCGCGTCCATTTTGCGTGGAACCGGCGGCTTTTTTATGAGACATAAAATTTAAGTTATTGCCTTATTGCCAGGTGATTTTAAGAGATTGTGTCAATAAATGCAAGTCTTTTTTGATTTAAATGCGGCGTGGAGGTGGATTATGTACATCCATTGTGCGTACATATTTTTACATACCCTCAGCCTACCTTGATCCCCAAAAGTGCAAAATGTGTGTGCACTTTACCCCCAAGGGTTGTTTACAGATTGGATTCGTGGTATAATAATAAGATATTTCGAACCCAAAAATGACCAAAAAATTCAACATATACATCACAATTTTAACGGTTTTGAGCTTGCTGACGGCTAATACCGCCTTGAGTTATGCCGATGATATGCCTATTTCCAATCAAAACACGCAATTTCTCGATAAGGTAAAACAACAAATCGAGCTGAATAAGACCGATTATAAGCAATTACTTACCAATGTGGCTGACACCAAGATGCGTCTGGATCTGGTTACGGAGGAAAAAACCACCCTTCAGGAGCAATTGAAAAATATCGATCAAAGAGTGGTCTCAATGGGAGATAGACTTTTGAGCGTTACCAAGCAGGTAGCTGAAAAGGAAAATGAGATTTCCCTACTCTATGACAAAATAGATACAACTCAAGTGGCCATGAATTATCAAGCCGAACAGTTAAAAGATTATGTAAGAACCATTTACCAGGATGAAAATAATTTATTGTCTCATGGTCCGGATGGTTCAGTGGATGCTTTTAAATTACTTTTGACCGATGGCAGTGTCGGTGAAAATATGCGCCAACTGGATTATTTCAATATTTTGGATGCAGCGGGACAGCAAATGGTGGAAAAGTTGGATGATTTGGGCAAAACTCTCAAGGCCGAGAAAGATGATTTGGAAAAAAAGAGATTAAAACTTGCCTCTTTACAGGCTGATTTATCCAATCAAAAACAAGAGTTGGATTTGCAAAAACGTTCTAAGGAAGATCTTTTAAAGATAACCATGGGACAGGAGGAAGTCTTCAAGAAACTGCTTGAACAAACTGTTCAACAACAGGATCAAATGGTGGAAGATATTAAGGCTCTAAATGATGCTCTTGAATTTTTGCAGGATAAAATTGCCATAGAAGGCGATAAATTTGATATCTCAAAATATAAAGCAATTTTGGATTATAGGACTCAGGCACTTTATGCCTTCCAAATGAGTCATATGAATGTCAAAGGCGGGCAATTTGCCTGGCCGGTGGATCCGACACGTGGAATCAGCGCTTATTTCCATGACGCTAAATACGTAGGTGTGTTTGGAGTGCAACATAATGCCGTAGATATTCCTCAGTATCAAAGCACTCCGGTACGTGCGGCGGCCGATGGCGTGGTGTACACCGCGCGAGATAACGGCTACGGTTACAGCTATATAATTTTGTCACATGCCGGTGGATTCATGACGGTTTATGGACATATCAGCAGTATTTTGGTGAGTCCTGGTCAAAAAATAAGTCAGGGTTCCATTATCGGTCTGAGTGGAGGTATGCCGGGTACTCCGGGTGCCGGATACATGACTACCGGTCCGCATTTACATTTCGAGGTTCATTTCAATGGTAAATATGTAGATCCTTTGATGTACTTGCCACTTACAGCGCTTGATAAAGATTTTGTTTCCACCATGCCTCAGGAATATCAGAATTTGTGGAGCAAGGAGATCATGGATGAGATCAAAAGCAGTGCGCCAACTCAACCTGGCGAAGTGGTGAGATAATGCTAGAATGGAAGCATGAAAAATGTCCAAGATCACGCGAAATCCATTATTAGGATTTTGAAAAAACAATATCCGCATTCTACGATTGCGCTGGATTACGGAAATCTTTTTCAATTGCTCGTATCGGTGATTCTTTCGGCTCAATGTACAGACGAACGCGTGAATAAAGTCACGCCGGCTTTATTTCAAAAATTTCCAAACGCCAAAGATTTCGCGAAATGCGATATTCATGAATTGGAAAAGATGATTTATTCCACGGGATTTTATAAAAATAAGGCGAAGAATATTAAGGGCGCGTCTCAAAAAGTAATGAGTGATTTTGATGGAAAAGTGCCTGGAACAATGAAAGAATTACTGACTTTGCCGGGCGTAGCGCGAAAAACGGCAAATGTGGTTTTAAGCTCCGGCTTTGGCCAAAATGAAGGTATCGTAGTGGATACTCATGTGGCCAGATTGGCGGGACTGCTCGGATTGGTGCCAAAAAAATTGAGCGAAACAAAAAACGCAGTAAAGATTGAGGAAATTCTAGTAAAAATTATTCCGCGTAAATACTGGGGGATTTTCGCTTTTTTGCTGATAGATCATGGCCGAGCAATTTGCGTGGCGAGAAGACCAAAGTGTGAAATATGTCCTCTAAATAAGATCTGCCCGAGTTCGCGAGTGTAATTATGGCAAAGCGATAAGCACGGCTTTAGCTTCTTTAGTGAGAGTGCAGAGTGGACATGATGTGTACCAGATGAAAAGCTGCGCCGGTTTTTTGCCGAGTTCTTTTTCGAGTTCGGCGATATCGTTTTTAATTTTCATCATCGAGCTGCGAGCGACTTTTGTATACACTTCCTTTCCTTCCAAAGAATAAACATCGGGATCATTTGTGTTTGCGCCGGTCACTTCCATCATCACGTTGCCGAAAAACATTGAACCATCATCGAGCACCATACCATTTTCAACCGGTTTATATCCTTTAGCCGTAGCGGCTTTTTGGGCGCGAAAAACATCTATTACAAAAGAAAAAGGATAATAAAAAATACGAGGGGAAAAAGCCTTATAAAAAGTTTTATTAATCGTGGTTTTCTTTTTGTCCCAATCGACAATATTTATGGTTGGGCACTTGCAAAGTTTTGGCATTGGAATTGCAGACGCAACCGATTTTGCCATATTGGCAGCGGAAGAAACTGCGGAAGCAGCATTAGAAACAACTGATTGAGAGGTAGATTGGGCGGGTGCTGTGGAAGGCGGATTTGCAGGTGCTTGATTTGGTTGAGCCGTCTGGGGGGCTGGAGGAGTATTTTGATCCATTGGAATGAGTTATTGATCTTCGATTTATTCTAACTCTTTTTTAGGAAAAATTACAAATTGACTTACACCTGACAGATTGATAGATTAATCCAGTCCACGTTGGGGATTCGCCAAGCGGTAAGGCAGCGCCCTTTGGAGGCGCCATTCGGGGGTTCGAATCCCTCATCCCCAGCCATTTTGAAAATTGCGTTTTTGTGGCCGAAATTTCCCACGGTTTTTTCAGGCGGCAAGCCACTTTTTGCCGCCTGAGCTGAAAGTTCGAGCCGATTTTTTGCAGAAACATTCGTTTCTCTTCCAAATTTTCGGTGTTCGCGTACCGAACGACTTGGTGAGCCGATAAAATCCATTCTTTGAAAGGTTCGAGCCAATTATTTCCCTTCCGCCCAAAATCCTTCATTTTTTCCTTTAAGTCGATTTTTGAATTGATGATTTTTTCTTTGGCTATTATGTATTCTTCTTCGCTGATTGTTTGTTCAAGATATGCGTCCAGTAAGCGCATTTGTTTTTCTTCAAGATTCTGAAGTTCCGCTTTGAGATTTTGGGCGGAAGGTTTCTCGGTTTGTACTTTTTTATAATCCTTCTGCCATTCTCGGAGAAATTTGTCTTTTAAATCATCGTTCAAAGCAACTTTTTGAAAGAGCTCATTGATTTGCTCTACGAGTGGTTGCTCTTCCAGATACTTTTGATGACATACAACATTCTTTTTGGTGCAGCGGTAATAGGTGTAAGTGCGGCCTGATTTTTTTATTTTCTTTTCCGCTGTGATTGAGCGGCCGCACTCACCGCAATTAAATGTTCCACGGAAAGCAAAAGCCAATTTTACTTTTGCTTTCCGTGGTTTGCCTCGTTCCGTCATTACCCGCTGCACCTTGTCAAAAAGTTGCTTTGAAATAATTGGCTCGTGAGAACCCTGATATATTTCTCCTTTATGGATAAAAACTCCATAATAGAATGGATTTTTTAACAGCTTCTGAATTTTGGAGATGGCGAGAGGTTTGTTTTCGTATCGGCTCATCAAGCCAAAAGAAAGTGACAATTTTTGTAAATATTTTAGTGATTTCTCGCCTATGGCATACGCCAAAAACAGCTTTTTTATTGTGGCCGCTCTTGCCGGGTCTTTTATGATTGTATGAGTTCTTAGATTGTTTAAGTATCCTGGAGGAGCAAGAGCCGGCCATTCGCCGCGTCTTAGTTTTTGACGTATGCCTCTTTTAACATTCTCAGAAAGGCTATCAACATAATATTTACTTTGCCCAAAAGCGATATTAAGCATGAATTTGCCCTGTGGCGTGTTGTCAAACCAGAAAGTGAGGAATTTTAGCGATTCAATCTTTCCGGTATCTACCAAATAAATGATTTTGCCTCCGTCTATTGAATTTCTAGCCAGTCTGTCGGGATGTCACGCTAAAATTCCCATCTTCTCATTACTTGTTTCCATTAAGAAAATCATTTCGTTAAATATAGGTCTTCCCGGGGCCTTGGCTGTTTTGCTTTCTATAAATTCTTTTACCACCTCTAAATTTTCTTTTCGGGCAAATTCATGCAACTCGGTTATCTGTGCTTCTATTGAAAGCACTTGTCTATCTTCCTCATCCGTTGATTTTCTGGCATACAAAAAGTATTTCATAGCATTAAGTGGTTATCGCTTTTGGGCAAACCGTGCGAAGCATGGAAAAATTGTCACTTTCTTTCCAAAAATTTGGGAGTTTCGCCTTCGGTGAAATGCAAAAAATCGGCTGTTCAGCCCAAGGGTACGATAATTTTACCATTGGCGCTGAACTTTGCGCTTCGCGCAAACGAACTTTCAGCTCAGGCGGCAAAAAGTGGCTTGCCGCCTGAAAAAACCGTGGAAATTTCGGCCACAAAAACGCAATTTTCTGAATGGCTGCCCTTCTATGCAGAAGTTCGGACTTATTTTAAAGAGAAGTACAACTAAATGAAAGAGCTTCCTAGGAAGCTCGCGGCCGCGCCGCCCGCCCCCTCTCGGGCGGCGCGTGTGAGATGT
>Ga0172371_10001481_pt1 | contig 37355 bp, 36 predicted proteins | sample Lak12m_FD_114543 | JGI IMG/M metagenome (GOLD analysis project Ga0172371, IMG submission 114543) | Freshwater microbial communities from Kabuno Bay, South-Kivu, Congo - kab_022012_12m | ecosystem: Environmental > Aquatic > Freshwater > Lake | place: Democratic Republic of the Congo: South-Kivu... | reverse complement strand
ACGAGGACACAGCTGCCGTCACCCCAGTCACGCTCAAAGTCACCAAGGTTCAGCTCGAAAGCGTCACTCGAGCAACGGCTGACGTACGGCACGCGATGGCTACCGTCAGACAGTAGAAGCGCATTCTTCTCGTCAAAGGACGCAGTCCATTTGCCGACCGGGAAGCTGCCTCTGATCTCCTGATAGGCCAGGGTCAACCCCTGGGCGCCAGTCAGGATGCCGTTATGGGCCTTATACAGACCCAGACAGTCATCCGAGGTCACACGACGGGTGATGCCGAAGAACTTAACCAAGTAGGTCTTGCCTGGCACAAGCCGTTGGGTGGCTTTGGAGAAATTTTTGTCAGTCAGGGCTTGGTTGGCAAAGGCAAAGCTGAACTGCCCACTATAGGCTTTGAAGAATGATCTGAGTTGCCTCTCGTGGACGAAGTTCTCTGGTACCGTCAAAGGGACGGTGTGAATCAGAACAAAGGGTCCCTTGTCCTCACTGGCCGAAGCGCCACTGGAAAGCCAGTCACGCTCGGCCGAAGTCTTGTTCAGATACCACTCGATTTGGTCGAGTGTTATCTGCCCTGCCCTCAGTTTCTGTGAAAAGTCAGTCAGCAGACCAGCCAGTCTGGCCGTTTCTGCGCCGATAGGTTTTAGTTTACCCATCATTTCCTCCTTAATGCTGAGGGTTAAATAATTAACTTTATGTCAATTATTTTCCAGCATTGTTAATATTATGGCATATTTTTCCGTTTTTGTCAAGAAAAAAAATATCCCCGGAGACGAGATAAATAAATTTTTTCTAAATTTATGGTTCCGAAACTTTAGTGAAGGACCATAGCCCCGAGGGGAATCAAACTCCTGTTACCAGGATGCCCGCCAGGGGCAGCCTGTCCGCCTACTGGCGGAGGTCCGCCTTTGGCGGAAAAACTTGGTGTCCGGCGGAATTTGTCAAAATAAAAATAGCCCCGAGGAGAATCGGACTCCTGTTACCAGGATGAAAACCTGGTGTCCTAACCACTAGACGACGGGGCCGAAAACAAGAATTATTCTAACGGTTAAACATTTTAACATTTTGACAGAATTTGTCAAAGAAAAAAAATCTGCTAAAATAAGCATTGCTATGAATAATAAACAAAAACTAACAATCTTGGGCATTGAAACTTCCTGCGACGAGACCTCGGTTGCCGTTTTGGAATACAAAAAAAATCGTTTCCAAATACTCTCTAATTTAGTTTCCTCTCAAATCCCCATTCATCGGAAATACGGCGGAATCATTCCGGAAATTGCCGCCCGCGCTCACATTAAAAACATGCCTTTGATAATAAAAAAAATTTCTCAAAAAATAAATCTGAAAAAGATAGATCTGATTGCCGTTACTCGCGGGCCAGGATTGGTTACTTCCCTTCTGGTCGGCGTGGAAACGGCCAAAACATTGTCTTATCTTCTTAAAAAGCCTCTGATCGGGGTCAATCATCTGGAAGGACACCTCTATGCTAATTGGCTCCCACCAATTAACGTAAATCTGAAATCAGAAATCAGAAATCAGAAACATATATTCCCCGCGGTCAGTCTGATTGTTTCCGGAGGGCATACTGAGCTTGGCTTAATAAAAAAACTAGGGAGGTATAAAAGAATCGGCCAGACCAGGGACGATGCGGCCGGCGAATGTTTCGACAAAATCGCCCGACTGCTCGGACTCGGTTATCCCGGAGGACCCGTCGTTGCCAAAATGGCGGATGAAATAAAAAACAAAACCCTGACGGGAAAACTACCCAGGCCCATGATCAATTCGGATGACTTTGATTTCAGTTTCTCCGGACTGAAAACCGCCGTTCTTTATCTGGTTAAAAAAAACAAGAAAAAAATGAGAAATAAGGAATTCGTCAAAAACGTCTGCGCTGAAGCACAACAGGCGATCATCGATGTCCTGATTAATAAAACCGTCAGGGTGACAAAAAAATACCGGGCCAAAACGGTTTTTCTGTCCGGCGGAGTGGCGGCGAACCGCGAATTAAGGGAACAACTGCGGGACAGCGTGGGAAAGCTGTCCCCGCAACGGAATTTTCTGGTTCCCCCGAACAATCTTTGTACTGATAACGCCGCCATGATCGCCGCCGCCGGAATCATAAAATACGGCATGCTTTCGCAAAAACAAAAAAAGAAACTGGATAACAACTGGAAAAGTCTGGCTGTCAACCCCAATCTGAGTCTTTGATGTAAAACCCTGAATAAAAGAAAACTAAATCAATAAAAAAACCGTCCCCATGCGGACGGTTTTCCGGTTTTATCTGATATTATATATTTCTAATCAATCATGTCCACTCTTTTGCCGATTTTTTTCTTCAAGGCCATCTTGTAGGCCAGCTCTGCGGTGAACAAATCCTGAATCGCCAGGCCAGTGGAATCGAAAATCGTGACTTCTTTGTCGCTTCTCCGCCCTGCCGATTTACCGCTGACTACCTGTCCCAGAGAAGCATAAATATCCTTTTCCCTGATTATCCCCTTTTTAAACGGCACGTTTATCTCCCCTGAATGGCTGGCTTGAGTCCAGTCGTCGATAAAAATCTTTCCTTTTTTCAAGATTACAGGGTCCAGCTCTTCCTTCCCCTGGGCATCGGCGCCAATGGCATTGATATGCGTTCCCGGTTTAATCCATTCTTTTTTAATAATCGGTTTCACTGAAGGCGTAACCGTCACCAGAATATCCTGACCAGCTGCTTCCTTCAGGGAAGTGTCCTGGACTTTAATCTTCAAGGGTTTCAGCTGATTCGCCAGCCAGGTTATCTTTTTTCGGTTGATGTCGGAAACGAAAATCTTCTTTATCTTCCTAACCTGGCAGATGGCGGCAATCTGGAATAGAGCCTGGACTCCGGCTCCTGCCACGCCTAATGTTTCGGCGTTTTTGCGGGATAAATATTTCGTCGCCACGCCACCGGCGGCGCCGGTCCGCATGCCCGTAATATAGGTGCCATCCAATAAAGCGAGGGGTAAACCTGTTTTGGCGTCATTCAGAACGATGACGGCCATGACCGTGGCTAATCCTTTTTCCGGATTCTTTGGATGGACGTTGACTATTTTCGTCCCCGCCATATCCAGTTCCGGAGCAAAAGAAGGCATAATCCGCAGGTCTCCATGGTACTTTCTAAAATAAAGATAGTTTTTCGCCGGCATCTGGACTCTCTGACGTCCGTAGCTGTCAAAAGCCCTTTCCACTCTCCCGATTACCTTTTTAATTTCCCTTAAAGGAAGGATTTCCTTGATTTGATTCTGATCTAAAATCAAAATTTTTTTTCTCATAAAAATATCAAAATTAGCTAATTAATCTTCCCTTTTATTCCCAAAGGGGCTTTTTGTTTCAATGGTTTTTAGACTTATTTTAAAATCACACATAACGTTCCAGTATGTCTGAGTCCGCCTTTGGTGGATATGGATAAGTAAAGACAAATTTCATTTTTCAAAAACCATTATTGATCAATAAAAGGATTTTCCATATTGAAGACAACTCTGGGCGTCGTCATGATCCTGTCTCTAGAAATATTATATTTCTTACTGTAAACATAATCAATAGAATCAAATATTGCTTTATTCCAATCAAATCCTAATTTTTCGGCGATTTTTCTCACTTCAATCTCATTTTTGCCTTCTATCTCAATAATCGGTTCTAAAAATGGCCACCAATCAATCATTAATTCTACTCCGTCTATTTCCCAAAGCTCTCTTTTTGTTTCTTGAAAACCTTTTTCTTCTGCCCCGATTGTTTTTAATAAATTTACGGCATTCTCATAACTGTTTATAATAAGTTCTATTTCTTTCTGCCCCTCGATGGCATCATTTGACTCCATAATTTTCAAACTCATTGTAATTTTGTCAGCCTCATCCCTTACTCTTAACCACCCGCCTTTAATTTTATGCCCTTTAGGAAGATTAAATACAGTTCTCTTCTGATTGAACATCGGTCGAATTAATTTTCCGTTTAGACTTTTGATTTTTTCTCTAATTTCATCGACATTAATATCACAAAAGGTCGCCTCGTATTCAATGTTTAATTTCGGTATGGTCATAATTGTTAAAAATAAAATATAAAGTTTATAAATAAATCGTTTTTTGAGCGTAGCGAAACAAAAATATGGGTGGAGGCTTTTGTATAAAAGCCGTAACCAGATATGCCGTGTTAGGCGACGTTATTTGGAAATATCAATTTTCCATTAATAAAAATTCTACAATTGATGGTGGACCAACCTCCTAGTGAGACTTTTATATCTTCGCCCGCACCTTCATGATTTTTAATTTTCCCGTACAATCTAGATCTGAAGCCAAATCCGACCTGCTCATCTTGAAGTTCACCATCTACATACAGACGTTCACCCGAGAACCAACCATTCTCAACTCGAATATCGTGATCTTTATATTTTATGTCCCATTTTTTCATATGATTATTTTTTTAAAAATTAAATAATGTCGCCTAACTCGTTTCTATGTGAATTGTATGTATGATATTGTTTGATTATTGTATATTATACGAACTTGACGTATAATCATCAATAATTGCCTAACTAATTTCAGTTTACCAGTTTTATAAAGTTATGCAACAGAAATACTTAGAACAAACAAAACAAGAATTAAAATTAAGAAATTATAGCCCTAAAACCATAAAGGCCTATCTTGGTTGTTTGAGAGGGTATTTTGATTTTCAAAAATTCAACTTAGAAAAAATAGACGAAGAAAATATAAAACGATTTTTATTGAACAAACAGAATAAAAATTATTCTTCGCAGACAATCAATCTTTATTTGAACGCGATAAAATTTTTTTACCGTGAAGTATTGAAAACTCCGCAAAAGATAAACTTAAAATTCGCCAAACGAAGTAAAAAACTACCGATTGTTTTATCAAGAGAAGAAATTAAAAACATCATTGAGTCGATCAAAAATCCAAAACATAAATTAATTATTTCTCTGGCTTACGGCGCTGGTCTGAGGATCAGTGAAATTACCGGCTTAAAAATAGAAGATGTTGATTTAGAAGAGTTAATTATTCATCTTAAAAACACTAAGGGGAAAAAAGACAGGATCACTGTTTTCCCGGAAAAGATCAAAATAGATCTTCAAAATTTAATCGCCGATAAAAATTCGGATGATTATTTTTTTGAAAGCGAACGGGGAGGAAAATTAACCGAAAGAACGGCCCAAAAAATCTTTGAAAATGCGCTCCATAAAACCAATATCAAAAAAAACGCCACTTTTCATTCCTTAAGACATAGTTTTGCGACACATTTATTGGAAAATGGGACTGATATCCGCTATGTACAAGAACTTCTCGGGCACGCCAATATCCGCACAACGCAAATCTATACTAAAGTAACCAATCCGATATTAAAAAATATCAAAAGTCCATTATGACAATATTTTTAACTCATTCGGAAAAACAAACATTTGATTTAGGCGGAAAAATTGCTCAAAAGCTTCAGGGCGGAGAAACAATCGGTCTAACCGGCAACTTAGGCGCAGGCAAAACCGTATTTATCAAAGGACTAGCCAAAGGACTAGGTGTCAGACAAATGGTTACCAGCCCTACTTTTGTTTTGATGAAGATATACAAAATCAATTCAAAAAACAAAAATTTAGTCCACATAGATGCATATAGATTAGAAAATGGTCAAAACTTAACTAACATTGGCGTTGAAGATTATCTTAAAAACAAAAATACCATCACCGTTATTGAATGGGCGGAAAAAGTTAAAAAAATTTTGCCAAAAGACGCGATTTCTGTTAAAATAACCATTGGTAAAGAAATCAATCAAAGGATAATTGAAATAAGAAAATAGATGGAACCCCGTTACGACCCGAAAATTTGCGAGGAAAAAATATATGAACTCTGGGAAAAGAGCGAATTTTTCAATCCGGACAAACTGCCGGGGAAAAGAAAGAAAAAATATTCCATCACCATCCCCCCGCCCAATGTTACCGGCTCTCTGCATATGGGACACGCCCTGAACAATACCATTCAGGATATCCTGGCCCGATATCACCGCATGCGAGGAGAAAAGGTCCTCTGGCTCCCGGGCATTGACCATGCCGGCATCGCCACGCAGAACGTAGTGGAAAAGGAAATCGCCAAACAGGGTCTAACCCGCCATCAGCTCGGCCGGGATAAATTCATAGAAAAAGTCTGGCAATGGAAGGAAAAATACGGCAATCTGATTCTCGAACAACTGAAAAAGATAGGTTGTTCCTGCGACTGGTCGCGGACTAGATTCACTTTGGACAAGGAATATGAACGGGCCGTACAGACCGCTTTCGTCAGTTATTATAAAAAAGGCTACATTTACCGGGGTCCGCGGATCGTCAACTGGTGCCCCCGCTGCGCCACGGCCATTTCCGACATTGAAGTGAAATACCAGGAAGAAAAAGGCACCTTGTGGTACGTCAAATATCCTTTTAAAAACGAAGCTGGATGCGTCACCATTGCCACCACCCGTCCGGAAACCATGCTGGGAGATACGGCCGTCGCCGTCAATCCCCATGACGAAAGATATCAGGAAATAATCGGAAAAACCGTTATTCTTCCCTTGGTTAGCCGAGAGATTCCCGTTATCAGCCACCGACTGGTAGACCCCTCGTTCGGCACCGGTGCCTTGAAAATCACTCCTGCCCATGACAGAACCGACTGGCAAATCGGCAAGGAAAACGGACTGGAAACGATTAACGTCATCGGACCTGACGGGAAAATGACCGAACAAACCGGAAAATATAAAGGTCTGGCGACTTTGGAAGCCAGAAAAAGAATCGTAGCCGAACTGAAAAACCTGGACCTTTTGGAAAAAACCGAAGAATACGAGCATCAGATCTCCCTGTGCGACCGCTGCCAGACTCCGATCGAACCGCAGATATCGACCCAGTGGTTCGTAAAAATGGAAAAACTGGCCAAGCCGGCCATCAAAGCGGTAAAAAAGAAAAAAATAAGGATATTTCCCGAACGATACAAAAAAACGTATCTTGAATGGCTCGACAACATCGAAGACTGGTGTATTTCCCGTCAGCTCTGGTGGGGACACCGTTTGCCGATTTGGCTCTGCCAAACGGCAAACGAAATCAAAAATATTGATAACGATTATGTTGTTTCAACGACTAAACCGAAACAATGTCCATTTTGTGGACATTGTGAAATGAAGCAATCCGAAGACGTTTTGGACACCTGGTTTTCTTCCGCCCTTTGGCCGTTTGCCACCCTGGGTTGGCCGCAAAAAACAGAAGATCTGAAAGAATACTACCCTACCTCCCTGCTTTCGACTGCCCGAGACATCATTTATCTCTGGGTCGCGCGCATGGTCTTCTCCGGCATGGAATTTCTGAAAAAAATTCCTTTCAAAGACGTATACATCCACGCCACAATCCTTAATCTGGAAGGCCGAAGGATGAGTAAATCATTGGGGACGGGTATTGATCCCCTGGAACTGATCGACAGGTACGGAGCGGACGCCACGCGTTTCGGCCTGATGCTCCAAACCAACCGCGACCAGCAAGCCATCCGCTTTGACGAAAGATCGATCCTGGCCGCCAGGAATTTCGTGAACAAACTTTGGAACGTCAGCCGGTTTATCAAAATGCAGACAGAGGACGTTGCGGCCGGAAAATTCAAGCCCCTTACTCTGGCCGATAAATGGATCCTTTCCCGGTTGAACCATGTGATAAAATCAATCGGAAAAAAAATCGAAAACTACGAATTCGGCGAAGCGACCAAGGAACTTTATGAATTCGTCTGGCATGAACTGGCGGACTGGTACCTGGAAATTTCAAAAATGCAGATTAACGACTCTGAACTGAAGGAAAACACAGGCCGAATACTGAATTTCATCAGCCAGACCTGCCTGAGACTGTCGCATCCTTTCCTGCCGTTCGTCACCGAAGAAATAAACGTTTCCTGTTGTCAGCCGGAAATGTTGATCATTTCCTCCTGGCCGAAAGCCAAAAAAAGACTCGTTGATCCGCAGGCGGAAAAAACTTTTACGGAGATAAAAACGTTGATTATGGAGATAAGGAACTGGAAAATGGAAAGGAAAGTCCCCCTTAAACAAGAAACGGAATACCGGATAAAAGAAGAAAACAAAAACCTTTTAACCGAAAACCGGTTAAAAGGTCTGGTGGAAACGATAACTAAGACGAAACTAATTCTTTAACTCCCTGCATCTTTCGTCTACCCATTCCTGAAACTGCCGGTCGTCGACGAAGGCACAATGCCAGGAAACGTCCAAGCTGGCCGTTTCAAACAACCGATGCAGAACATTCAGATCATCGACTATCGCACTCTGCTTTATCTCCTTGTCCAAACTCTTCCGTTCAAACTCATCCAGAAGATTCCGACGATCTTCTTCGGAAACCGAAATGGAATCTTGAAGCCTGCTCTGGGCTTTTTTATATTCTTCGGCTATCGACAAATAACTTAGACAATCCTCTTTTAATTCCTTAATTAATTCCTGAACGACCGTCTGGTCTTCATTTTTTATTTCCTGCGCCAGGACTTCTAAAAGCCGGAAGCTGAACTTACTGGATTTTTCTTTTTTTTCTCCGACGTTATAACCTCCTGCTACGGAAACTTGTTCATTCATAATGATAAAGCGTTAATTATTTAATATTTGCATTTATTCTCGCGGCTCTTTATTCCGCCACCCGGAACACTTCTTTGACAGTGGTTATGCCGTCCAAAGCCTTAAGAATCCCGTCCTGAACCATATTGATCATCCCCTGACTTTTTGCCAACTCCCTCATCTTGTATTCAGAAAGATCCCCTTCCAAAATGATCTTTTCTATGTCTGAATCGACGATCATAACCTCATAAATCCCGATTCTCTCTTTATATCCCAGGCCCTGACATGCTTCGCATCCTTCTCCCTGATAAAACTTCAGGTCCTCTCCCGCCTTTATTCCCGAATTTCCAGGAATCTCTGAAAGAATTTTCTTCACCCTTTCCAGTTCTTCGGGTAGAAGAGTGATTTCTTTTTTACATTTGGGACAAATTTTCCTAACCAGCCGCTGACCGATCACGGCATTGATGGCCGGTGCCAAAAGATATGGTTTGACACCCATGGACAAAAATCGGGGAATCGCGCCAGCTGCATCGTTCGTATGGAGAGTGGAAACGACCATATGTCCTGTTAAAGCGGCCTGAATGGCAATTTCGGCCGTTTCCAAATCCCGGATCTCGCCCACCATGACTACGTCCGGATCTTGACGCAGGATGGAACGAAGACCTTTGGCAAAAGTATAGTCCCTTGATTTATCGACCTGACTCTGATTGATTCCCTTTAAGTGATATTCCACCGGGTCCTCCAGAGTAATGATTTTGGTTTCCGGATTATTAAGTTTGTTTAAAATCGCGTATAAAGTGGTGGTTTTCCCCGAACCAGTCGGCCCAGTGGTGATTACCATGCCATTCGGCCTTTGTATCTGTTTCAATAAATTATCATTGATCTCCTTTCTGAATCCCAGCTGTTCAAAACTCAGGCTGGCGACAGAAGAAAATAAGAGCCTCATGACCACGCTCTCGCCATAAGCCGTCGGCAAACAGGAAATGCGGGCGTCGATTTTTTCCTGCCCCAAAAAAATCGTGAAACGTCCGTCCTGCGGACGGTCAACGACGTTCATCTTCATCCCCGCCAGCAGTTTGATGCGGGAAATGATTTGCGGCCAAAATTTTTTGTTTATTTCCGCCACATCGATTAAGACCCCATCTATCCTGAATCTTGCCTTTGTTGCTTCTTCCTCTGCTTCGATATGAATATCTGATGCCCTGGCTTGAATGGCCGCGGCCGTAATCAGATTTACCAGGTCCGTAGTCTTGACACCCTGGATTTCCCGATCAAGATCCCTGAATGTTTTTATCTTATTTTTGAAACGCTCCAGATCTTCGGCAGCGATCTCTATTCCTTTGGCCGGTTTACTCACGCTAGGCAGAGAAGCATACCGTCGATAAACAAAATCAAAGCTGTTTTGGGAAATAAGATACAGCTCCGTTTTCAGATCATAGGCCCCTTCCAGCTGTTCCCGATATTCGCTTAAACCATGACTTTCCGGATGAACACAAGCCAATTTGGCCATCTGTTCCGTACGATAAAAACAGACTGTTCCGTATTTCAACGCCTCTTCCTGGGGGATCAAACTCAGGGCTTCGGGAGAAACAGGGAAATCAAGCAGATTGATGTAAGGCAAGCCCCACTGTCTGGCTTGTGCGGACGTTTCTTCTTCTTTATTCTTCAATTCAATATCCTCCAGCTTTTTTTGAAGCTTTTGCTCTTCTTCCTGGGAGGCGATCTGCGGTTTTACATTCGTCGCTTTCCGGCTTTGTTTTAACAAATCGTTTATATTCAACATAATTATCCGATTATCAATTTGGCTTCATTGATTAAACTTGTCGTCTTCTGTTCCCCAATTTTCGCCTTCTTCATCAATATTTCCTTATTAATCGACAGCAAGTCACTACAGAAAATTATTTTCCGAGCGAAAAGCTTGTCTTTTGTCTCCTTGTCTAGCGATTTCAGAATGGTAAGGGGATATAATTTTTTCTCTTCTATCAAACTTTCCAGACCTCCTTCCTTCGGATATTGCCATCCCAATAATCTCATTTTTTTACACTGCGCATATTGAATGGCCGAATCGGAAAATTTCGTATTGGAAATCAACCAAGGACGATCAAGCTTCTGCCCTTTCTTTCTCCGCCAGGCGTCATGCAGGTCCAGAAACCTCGCCCAGACGTACAAGGCATCCTTTAGCCCCGTACGCAGGCCGAGCCTGTTGTGATATTTACATTCTACCATGAAAGTCTTTCCTCGGCCATATTCCGGAAATATCAAAAGATTGTTTTCTCTCAAGGGCGACCTGGCGATGATATCCACCTCGTGCTTAACGCAAACTCCCGGCAACAGAGGGGGGAGCCACGCCTGATATCCATAGGCCGTCAGAAGACGAAGGATAAATTCCTCAAAAATAAATCCGGTCGGACCCAAGTCTAGAAAGGATTTTTTCAGGTTATAACGGACGGCCGCAACCGGATCTCTTTGCTTTAATGAGCGCAGAATCAATTTCAAGATTTCCCCTGTCCCCATGCCTTCATAAACATGCTCCGTAATCTCCCTCACGATCCTGTCCGTCAAGTCGCGATCCGCTCCCGCCCGACGACAGGTTTTTCTAATCTTGGCGGGATTGAATCTGACTCTTTTACCAGAGGCTTTGATGATATACATCTTTATTGATTATATAATCTTTGTTTAATTAGATCTATTTCCTGCTTTATGCGGCTGTTCGTCTCTATCTCCTGTTTTATTTTTTCGTGGGCATGCATGGCTGTGGTGTGATCGCGATTGCCCAATTCTTTGCCAATTAAGGGGAAAGAGGCACCTATTTCCTCCCTCATTAGATACATAGCGACCTGGCGGGGGGTGACTAGTTCTCTCTTCCGGGAAGGGCCAATCATTTCGCTTAACTGGATGCCGTAAAAATTCGCCACTGTTTCGATCAGCTCCTTGTTCTGCACAAGGCCCTTTTTCCCGCGACTTTCCAAACTAGTCAAGATATTCTTGACTAAAGGCAGGTCTATTTCCGTCTGATGAAATTCCTGATAAGCGATCAATTTATTGAGTGCTCCCTCCAATTCCCTGACGTTTTTCTGGACGTGCGAAGCCAGATATTGCAATATTTCCTCATTCAGGTCGCATTTTCTTTCCTGGCACTTGGCTTTAAGAATGGCCAGCCTGGTCTCCATGTCCGGCGGCGTGATATCGACGATCAGCCCCCATTCTAGCCGGGAAATCAGACGTTCTTCGAGTGCCGGAATGTCTTTAGGCGTCCGATCGGAAGTGATGACGATTTGCCGACCTTCTTGATAAAGACTATTGAAAGTATGAAAAAATTCTTCCTGCGTCCTTTCTTTGCCGGCCATAAACTGGATGTCATCGATTAAAAAAACGTCCAGTTCCCGGTAAGTCTTCTTGAATTTGTCAATCGTTCCATTACCGATAGCTTGGACGAATTCGTTGGTGAATTTCTCCGCATTGGTATAAAGAATCCTTGCTTTGGGAAATTTCTCCAGCATCGCATGCCCTACTGCTTGAAGAAGATGGGTTTTTCCCAAACCCACTCCCCCGTAGAGAAAAAGGGGATTATATTTCTTCCCCGGCTGCTTAACGGCTGCCTGACAGGCGGCATAAGCCAGTTCCGACCCCTTGCCCACCACAAAATTCTTGAAAGTATAGCGGATATTCAATCCGTAACCATTGGTTTTTGTGGTTTTCTCCCCTGAGATTTTCTTCAAATCGACGGCGACCGGTTTCTGCTCTTTGACCGGAGAAGTCTGCTCAACATTATAGATCACTCTTTTTACCCTATTGTCCGTAGCCCCCCGTAAGGTTTCAAGAATGGCATGATGATATTTCTTTTCCAGCCAGTTCTTGGAAAAATTATTCGGTACGCTGACGATTACCGTTTCCCCGTCGTCTTTTATTTCTGAAATACCGGTACTCTGAAACCAGGTCTTGAAATTGGCCTTGGAAATGGACAATTCCAATTCCGACAAAACGATGTCCCAAAGTTGCTCTTTGTTATTTATTTCCGCCATAAAAATCGGATTATTACAATAATAATAACATTAATGGTCAAAAAGACAAATCGCTGGAAGTTAATAAACTGGGGAAATTATGTGGAAAAAAACAACCCTCATCAAATTCCGAATAATAAAACAAATCCCATGCTTGCGAAATTATAAGAACATGCTAAAATGTTGATACCGTTATAAATATTAAATAATTCGATATGGCCTTACCAACGCAAAAAAGATCAAAATCACGCAAAAGAGTCAAACAATACAAGGACCGGATGAAAAAAAGAATTTTGTCCGTCTGCCGCCAATGTAAAAGTCCCGTCCTTTCCCACCATGCCTGCCCCTCTTGCGGCAAATATTCGGACCGGGAAGTATTCCAGCCGAGAAGCGAAAAAAGGAAGAAAAAGGAAGAAATAAGGAAAAAAGATAAAGAAAAATAATTTAAACTTATGCCTCAAAGACACCTTGCGCGGACGCTTGCCTTGCAGGCGCTGGCCGAATGGGATTTCAATAAATCCATGCTTGGAAACGATCTTGAAGTCATGGAAATCATTGAACGCAACATGCGTAAGGCCGCTCCCCCCAATTTCGAAGGTAATGATTTCGCCAAAGAACTGGTCAAAGGCGTGATGAAAAATCTGCCGGCTATCGACGATTACGTAAAAAAATACGCTCCTCAATGGCCCTTGAAACAGATCACTCTGGTCGACCGAAACATAATCCGACTGGGGATCTTTGAGTTGATTCTCCTGAAACAGACTCCGCCGAAAGTAGTGATTAACGAAGCCATAGAAATGGCCAAAACTTTCAGTGGCCGGACTTCGGGTAAATTCGTCAACGGCGTACTGGGCGCCATTTACGAAGACATAAAAATGGAAAATGACAATGGAACCATCTCCTCTTGAAAAAAAACTTGGAATCAGGTTCAAGGACAAAAACCTCCTTAAACAAGCCTTAATCCACCGTTCATATATCAACGAACACCCTCATTCTGGCTTGGAACATAATGAAAGACTCGAGTTTCTTGGCGACGCCGTTCTGGAACTGATCATTACGAAATTCCTGTACAACAACTTCGATCGCTCCGAAGGCGAGCTTACCTCTTTCCGGGCAAGTCTGGTTAATACGAAAAGTCTGGCTAATGTCTCTAAAAAATTGAAGATAAACCAGCATCTCTGCCTAAGCAAGGGAGAGGAAAAATACGGCCGATTCCGGGAAGCCATTTTAGCTAACTCCTTCGAGGCATTGATAGGGGCGATTTATCTGGACCAGGGGTTTGAGCAGGCGGAAAATTTCCTCCATCATCATCTCATACCCTGCTTGAAGACCGTGCTGGAGAAAAAATCATACAAAGACCCTAAAAGCATATTTCAGGAAGTTATCCAGGCAAGATTGAAAATTACTCCCACCTATAGGATAATCGGCGAATCCGGTCCTGATCACGCGAAAAAATTCAAAGTCGGCGTGTTTTTGAAGGAAAAAATGATCGCTGCAGGTACGGGAAAGAATAAACAAGAGGCTGAATTAAGAGCGGCCAAGAAAGCCCTGCAACATAAAAAATAAATCAACGGGAAAACCGTTTTTATTATTTAAACCAATATGTATCTCAGGCGGTTAGAAATAGTCGGTTTCAAATCATTTGCCAGTCGGACCGTTTTGGAATTCCCCTTGCCGAAAAAAAACGATTTTACCATCACCTCAATCGTCGGACCGAATGGTTCGGGAAAATCAAACCTGGTTGAGGCCATCCGCTGGGCCCTGGGTGAACAAAGCATAAAGACGTTAAGGGGGAAAAAATCCCAGGACATTATCTTCTCAGGCCCTTTACAAAAAACCCATCTGAATCTGGCGGAAGTGACCTTGTTTTTCAACAACGAAGACAAAGCCGCTCCCGTTGATTATCAGGAATTCACCATCACCAGGCGTGTCTATCGCAACGGCGAAAACGAATACCTGATAAACAAAAGCAAGATCAGATTGCAGGACATCATTCTTCTTTTGGCAAAAAGTAATTTCGGACAGAAAAGCTACAGCATCGTCGGCCAGGGCTTGGTCGATCAGATCCTCCAATCTTCTCCCCTGGAACGAAAAAAATTTTTCGACGAGGCAACCGGCATAAAACAATACCAGATTAAAAAAGACGAGGCTGTCAGGAAGATAGAGAAAAGCCAGATAAATCTGCAACAGGCCAACATTGCCTTGGCGGAAATTACGCCCCATCTCCGGTCCTTAACCCGACAAATCAATAAGCTTGAAAAACGCCAGGAAATCGAGAAACAACTTCTGCAACTGCAAAAAATCCATTATGGATCATCCTGGCAAAACATCAGCGGAGAAATTTTTTCCCTGGAAGAAAAAATAGATCGTCAGCAGGAAGAACATGACTCCGTAGAAAAAACCCTGCAGGGAATCCAAAAACAGTCGGAAAGCCTGGTTTACGAAGAAAACGACGATCAATACGAAAAAATTCGAAACGAATACGGACGGATCATGGAACAAAAAAATGAACTGCTTCAGCAACAGTCCGTCGTCAACGCCCAATTGATGTTCGAGGAGGAAAAAAGCAAAAGACCTCAAAAAACCGAAATTACGGTCGACCAGGAAACGATCTTTTCCGATCTGAAAAAACTCGAATCCGAACAAAAGGAATTCTTAATCCAGGTAGAAAAATTCTCCTTACCGCAGGATTTGGAAAAAATAAAAAACCTGGCGAAAAAAATACTCGAAAAAATCGAACGATGCCTGAAACTTTTCCGATCAGCAGAAAGTGAAGCGTTTTCCAAAACTTCCGAACAGGAAAAAATCGGGAAATTGAAAGAAAAAAAAGAAAAATTCCAAATAGAAATCGACAAGTTGGATGAAAGAGCCCGGGAACTAAACAAAGAAATGGGCCAGTTCAATGAAAAAGAAAGGAAAAAACGCCAGCAACTTCTTAATTGGCAAAAAAACATCCAAGATAAACAGTCGCAATTAAACGAACTGACGTATAAAATAAACAATTTGAGAATCGATTTGGCAAGACTGGAAACGAAAAAGGACATGCTGAAAAACGAGATCAATGAGGAAATGGGATTGCTGGGCAAGGAAATTATCAATTCCGCCGGCACAGCGGAAAAAAGAACGATGAAAGACGATTTCTCCGAACAAATCCACAGATTAAAACGCGAACTGGAATTGATCGGCAGCATCGACCCGGAAGTGGCCAAGGAGTATCCCGGCGTCCGTGAGCGTCATGAATTCCTGAATACGCAAACCGAAGACTTGAATCAGAGCATAAAATCACTGAATAAAATCATACAGGAACTCGACCAAAAGATAAGGGATCAATTCAAAAATAATTTCTATCAGATTAACCAAGAATTCGACCGTTATTTCAAAATTATCTTTGGCGGAGGAAAAGCGAAAATCGTCCTCCAGGAACAACCTGAGCAAAACGAACCTTCCGACGCGGAAGAAGAATCCCGGAAAAATTCCGCGACCGACGGCATCGATATCCTGGCCGTACCGCCGGGCAAAAAAATAAAAAACGTGGAGGCGCTCTCCGGAGGCGAAAGAGCCCTAACCTCCCTGGCGCTTATCTGCGCCGTCATCGCCATCAACAAGCCGCCATTCGTTATTCTGGATGAAGTCGACGCGGCCCTGGATCAGGAAAATTCGTTCCGCTTCTCCGGCATCCTGAAAGAATTGAGAAAAAACTCCCAATTTATCGTCATCACGCACAATCAACAGACCATTGAAGGAGCAGACATCCTTTATGGCGTCACTATGGGTCACGACGGCATTTCCCGCTTCATTTCCCTTAATTTGGAAAAAGAATAAAAGACATCTCTTTAAACAAAAAAACCGTTTGAAAAAACGGTTTTTTTATTTATCCTGTCTCTTGTTTTTCGTTAAAATACTCCCAGATCAATCCCGGGCGGAAGGAATGAAAACCTGCTTGAGGTTCTCGAAATCTTCTAAGATCAGGCCCGTACCCCGGATAATGGCCGTGGAAGGATCATCGGTAACCATAACCGGAATGTTGATCCTTTTCTGTACGAGCTTGTCCAGTCCTGGCAACTGCGCTCCTCCGCCAGAAAGAATAATGCCCCTTTCGTAAATGTCGGAAACCAATTCCGGCGGCGTCGCCTCAATGGTTTCATGAATTCCTTCTATAACTGTTTTAAGCAAAGGCATTATCGCTTCCCTGACCTGTTCCTCATTGATAACAATCTCTTTAGGCAAACCTTTGACGAGATCGCGTCCCTTGGCCCTTATTTCTTGATTTTTATTGTTGAAAGCCGAACCAATCTTGATTTTTATCTCCTCGGCCGTCTGGTCCCCTAAAAGGATTCCGAATTTTTCTCTGACATAACCGATGATATTCTTATCAAGCAATTCTCCTCCCATTTTCAGCGATTTCTTAGCCACTATCCCGTTCAGAGAAATGACTGCCACCTCGGACAAGCCGCCGCCCAATTCGACGATGAGATTACCGATAGATTCCTGAATAGGCAACCTGACGCCGATGGCAGCCGCTACCGGCCTTTCCACTAAAAAAACTTCCCTGGCGCCGGCCTGAAGGATTACGTCTTCCAATGACTTTTTCTCCACTTCCGTGACGTCGAGAGGAATGGAAGCGACCACTCTGGGCCGGGAAACTAAAGTGAACGTATCCCGGTGGACCTTCTCGAAAATCAATTTCAGCATTTTCTCCGTGACCTCGAAATCGGAGATGACGCCGTGATTCAACGGCTTAACGACGGAAATATGACTGGGCGATTTACCCATCATTCTTAAAGCATTGTTGCCGATAGCCACAATCTGATCATTCCTCAGATTGACGGCCACTACCGAAGCTTCATTGATCACTAAACCGCGGCCACGGACATAGACACGAACATTGGTCGTTCCCAGATCAATGCCGATATCTTTGGAAAACAGACCGAAAAATTTTTTAAGCATAATCGTCTATAATAAACCAATTTAAAAAAATAACGACCCTCTAATCGTTAATAACTCTGGGCAAATAGCCAGCGGTGTTTGGCTGGTCGGCCACAGCAGACACATTTTCCTTTTTCTTCCTTATCGGCTTCTTCCATCTCCAAAACGCGGGTAGTCAGCTTTGTCTCCTGTTTTATCTTTTCCTCGCATTCTTTCCTTTCGCACCAAAAGGACCTGAGAAACATCTTCTTCTCCCTGCTTATCTCCTTGAACGTTTCGTAGTCGCCCGCTTCTTTGGTCATTTCCTTCTTCATCTTTTCCGATTTGCTCAACATGTCTTTTTGTATTTTATCCAGTAAGCCGTTTATTTCTTTGTCTAGGCGGCCGGCGGGAATCAAACCCTTTTCGAAATTATCACGCCGTACGAATTTCACTTCTTTTACAGAGACCTCTTTTTCCCCTATTTCCAGCCTTAAGGGCACGCCTTTCATTTCCCACTCATTAATCCGATAACCGAGAGAATATTTGAATTCCTCATCCAATCTCACCCGTAATCCCAGATCAAGCAACTTTTTGTGAATCTCTTGACTGTATTTCTCTATTTTCCCAGAATCTTCCTTTTTCTTCGGCGGAATGACGATGATGATTACCTGAGGGTCGGCGACTTTAGGCGGCAAAACCAGACCCGAATCGTCTCCATGGGTCAAAACCAGACCGCCTATCGAACGCGTGGAAAACCCCCAGGAAGTCTGCCAGGGGTGACGTTTTTTTTCCTGATTGTCTAAAAAATTTATGTCGAAAACTTTGGAAAAATTATCACCTAGGTTATGCGACGTGGCGGCCTGCAAGGCTTTTCCGTTAGGAATCACCAGTTCGACCGAATAAGTGGTTTTGGCGCCGGCGAATCTTTCCTGATCGCTTTTGATTCCCACGTAAGGGGATAAGGCAAAATATTCCTTGTAAAAATCCTCATACCATTTCAGGGCTTTCAGGGCCATGGCCACGGCTTCCGTTTCCGTTTGATGAACCGTATGCCCTTCCTGCCAAAGGAATTCCGTCGTCCTTAAAAAAGGATATGTCCTTTTCTCCCAGCGAATCACATTGCACCATTGATTTATCTTCAACGGCAAATCGCGGTAACTCTGGATCCAGCCGGCAAAAGTCTTATACATGATCGTTTCTGAAGTCGGCCTCAGAACGTAGGGCTCCGACAACTTCTCTCCTCCCGCATGAGTCACGACAGCCAGCTCGGGGGAAAAACCGGCTAAATGTTCTTTTTCTTTCTTCAAAAGATAATAAGGAATCATAATCGGAAAATAGCAATTTTTCACCCCATCGTCCTTGAATTTCCGATCAAGGGCTGATTGGACTTTCTCCCAAATGGCGTAACCGCCCGGTTTGATGATCATGCTCCCTTTTACCTCCGAATAATCGGCTAAATCAGCCAAAACCACGATGTCGTTGTACCAGTCGGCGATGTTCTCCGATTTTCTGGTTAAACCTCTTTTTTGAAAACTTTTTTTTTCTTCCATACAAAACTCTTTAGAAAAGTTGGACGATTTCCTTGTAAGTTATGACGATTAGAATCAATAAAAGGATGTAAAAACCCGCATTGACCACGATCATTTCCGCCCGACGATTGATCGGACTTCCCTTTATCCCCTCAATAAAGGAAAACAGTATCCGCGAACCGTCCAGGCCTGGAAAGGGAACTATCTGAAAAGAGCCGATGGCGATCGAAATCAAGGCTAAGAATTGTAGAAAATAAACGATTCCTATGCGGGCCACCTGGCTGGTCATGGTGGTGATGCCTACTGGTCCCATTATTTTCCCAATCATTCTCTGATACAGGATAAGATTCTTAAAAATCATCCACAAACCGGAAAAAATCTGAGTAATCATGGAAACGGTTGTCTGAAACCCTAGTCTGATGGCCGAGAAAAGGGAATAAGAAACGATGGCTGTTTCACTCAAGCCGATTCCGATGACGCCATAATCTCCTTCCATATCCTTAAAAACTTCTCCTACCGGCAACACCTCCATTTCTTTTTTCATGGTTTCTTTGTGCCGTTTAATCTCCATCTTAAGGGACGCATTGACTTTCGTTTTCACGTAATCCTGGATCTCGTTCAGTTTCTGGAATTTTTGTCCATCCAACGATACGATAATGTCCCCCATTTTCAATCCGGCGATCTCCGCTGGCGAGCCTGACTCAACCATGTTGATTTGGACTCCGATGGGGCGCAGAACCTTGCCTCCGTTTATGTCTCCCACATCCTGCGGCAGACCGACCATATAACAGAAACTGTAAATCAGGAAGGCTAGTAAAAAATTCATCAATACGCCGCCCAGGGCGACCAGAATTTTTTTCCACCATGGCTGGCTGAAAAAACTGTCCTGATCGTTATTTTCGTCTTCCAGCTCCCCTTTTATCTTATTAAAACCTCCGAAAGGAATCAAATTCACGGAATAAACAGTATGCTTATCCGCCTGCGAAGGCAATTTCTTCCCCAGAAAAAACTTCACTTTCTTTTTCTTCCAAAATCCCAAAAATCCGGATTCGTAAAAAATCATCCCTCCCAAGCGGGGCGGATAACCAAGGCCGAATTCTTCCACCCTGATCTTGAAGATCTTGGCGAAAAGAAAATGACCGAATTCATGGAAAAAAACCAAAATGCTCAAACCGACGATGGCCAAAAAAATAAACATAAGTCTTTCCCTTTCCTAAATCGAAGTTATCTCTTTTTCTTTTCTCTCGCCGACCGTTTTCACTTCTTCCTGATAATCGCCCGTCGCCTTATCCAGTTTTTCAAAAAGACGATATTTGTCATCCTCGCTGATCTCTTTCGCCCTTTCCGCCTTGACGATCTCATCCCTGATTGAATCACGAATGGCTCTCAATGATTTTCTGGCGTTTTCCAACTTCAAGTGCAAAACCTTAACCAGGTCGTTTCTTCTTTCTTCGTTCAAGGGCGGTAATATCAAACGGATTACCCCTTCATTGATAACCGGCATAGTCCCGATATCCGCTTTGGTCAACGATTTTTCGATTTCCTTGATAACATTCTTGTCCCACGGTTGAATAACGATAGTCCGCGGTTCAGGAACGCTCAAAGTAGCCAGCTGCTCTAAGGGGGTTTTTGTGCCGTAAACTTCTATCAGAATATGACTCACTAATTCCGGATTGGCGCGGTTGGTCCTTATGGTTTGGACGTCTCTTTTCAAAAAATCGATTGCTTTCCTAAATTCCTCCTGATGTGACTCTATTATGTTCATATATTTATTATTTCTATCCATCTTAAACATTACTCAAACCCAGATAAATCACGTCGGTATTGACCGGATCAATCAGCATCCTGACCGGCATTCTTTTACTCGGCAGAGATTTAATGGCCCAGTTTTCACCGCCGTCAGTCGATTTATAAACCGCCTTCTGGGTCGCGTAATAGATGACATCCGGATTACGGAGATCAATTGCCAGGGAATAAATCTTCAGCCCCCGGCTGGAAGACACCAGTTTGTATTCGCTCCAGTTTCTCCCGCCGTTCTCGCTATGAAACAGGCCGTCATCCTTGACCATAAGCAGGGCGTCGGAAAAATTCCGATTAAAGATGACCTGCTCCGAATCTCCCGACTGATAATTATCCTTTAACGAGAGCCACGATATTCCTTCGTTTTCCGAACGATAAATTCCCTTATCCTTCACCAATAGATACATCACCCGGGTATCATAAGGATTGATCAATATCTGCTTTATCTCTCCCTCGAAATCGTACAGATTCATCCAACTGATTCCGCCGTTTTCACTCTTGATAAGCCGCCCGTCGGAAAGACCCGCGTAAATGAAATCTCCGGACGAACCGGTGACGGCCAGACAGGTTGTCCTCACTTCAGGCATCGTTTCCAAATAGACATTTCCCCATGTCCGATTGGCATCATCGGTTTTGAATATCCTGCCATCGACCGCCACATAAACGACATGTTTGGCTCTAGGATTGACGGCTACGGCATTGACCCGACCTGACGGCAGTCTTCTGACTCTCTCCCACGATTCCGCGCCGTCGAAACTGGCAAAAAGACCGTTTTCCCCTGCTCCCAAGTAAACCGTATTTGCATCCTGAGGGTCGAAAACCAAGTCCGTTATCTCAATATTATCCAGGATGTTGCTTTCCTGCGGCAAGCTTAAGAATACGGTTTTCTGACGCCAATACTCCGTCCCGTCGGTCGACTTATAAACGCCGCCATCAAACATTCCTTTTTCGACTTCGATACAACCACTGGCGACGAAGAGAATAAACGCTAAAATTACGATTAATTTTTTCTTCATAAACGAATTTTAAAATTCTTATCAATTAAAATTATCAATGAAATTCTCTCCTTTTGCAAAAACTACAGGCTGTTGATTAATACTCCTTCAATCGCCAGACGGGGATTCACGTTCGCCGCCAGCAAGAACCGAATCTGGTAGATTCCCTCGATTATATCTATTATCTTCGTAAAGGAATATTCCTGCGACAATGACTTCAGCTTTTTCGAAGATTCTCCGCCAGCCGGAAGGTCCAGTTTAAGCAGCAACATTTTCCTGATGAGACTTAAAAAATTTTCCAGAATCTCCCCTCGTGACGTTTCTGAATTCGCGATCAAATCCATCAATTTGAACTTGTTATCCGCGTCATCCGCCGCCAGAAAAAACAATATCTGATCCATTAGCTTTTCCTGCCGCCCCATTTCCTCAGGATCACGGGAAAACCCAATGGCCCGTCCCGGCCGCCCCAAGGCGAAGTCCAGAACTTTCGCCGCCTCGGTCGGACGAAAAGAATACTTATTTTCCAGATGGGTTATTATTTCCTTGCAGGGAGGAAAACCGAACCTCAAAGCCTGACAGCGGGAACGGAGCGTAGGAATAATCCGATAAAAACTCCAGCCGATCAGGATGACGATCGATTTCTCCGGCATTTCCTCCAAAATCTTCAAAAATGAATTGGCGGCCGCCAAAGTAAGATTATCCGCTTCTTCTATTATAGCAATTTTGTAAGACGCTGCAAACGGACCGGAAGAAAGGAATCCCTGGACCTGGCGCGCCTGTTCAATGCCGATTTTATCCTTTTTCAGGGAACCCTGCACCCAAAAAACGTCCGGATGGATCCTTTTGGCGACTTGCTGACAAGCCGAGCACTTCCCGCAAGGGCTTTTCCTTTCCTGGCAAAACAGACGGGCAGTGAAATACTCCGCGACCGCGGTCTTACCGACGCTCTTTGGACCATAAAACAAATAAGCAGGGGCTAATTTCCCGTTAGTTATACTTTGTTCCAAAAAACGAATGTTTTTTTGATGACCGATAATATCCATTTTCGTGTTTGAAAAAAATCACCCGATCGACCGGAAAACTTCATAGGTTTCGAAAGCGCATTTACGCCAGGAAAAATTCCTGATGTTTTCCAGTCCTCTCCGGCGCAATTGGTCCGCCAGATCATCATCTTCAATCAATTTTTCCATTTTTTCCGCCAGATCGTCCGTATCCCCAGATCGAAAATATAAAGCGGCCGAATCCCCTATCTCCGGCAAACAGCCTGATTCGCTGACGATAACGGGGCAACCGCAGGCCATGGCCTCTAAAACCGGCAGACCGAATCCCTCATATAAGGAGGGAAAAACGAAAGCCGTCGCTCCGTTATAGAAATAGCCCAAATCCCGTTCTCCAACATAGCCGAGAAAAAAGATCATCTGCCCGAGGGATTTCGTCTCTTTTTCTATCCGCACATGACCGAATCCCTTTCCTCCGATTAGAACCATTTTGGGAAGATTTAATCTTTTCCCAGCCAGTTTTTTGTAAGATTCAATCAATCCGAGAATGTTTTTCTTGTCCTCGATTCTTCCGACATAAAGAAAATACGGCTTTTCGATACGGTACTTTTTTAAAACCGTGTTTATTTTTTCCTGATTTTCTTCAAAATGGAAAACTTCTACGTCATATCCTTCATAAATAACCCTTATCTTGTCCTGCCTTATGTTGTAAAATTTCTCCACATCCGCCTTAGTCGATTTTGAAGGAACGATTATCCCGTCCGCATGATATGCCGCCCACCAATAAGCAAAACCGAGGTAGATTCTCTGCCAAAAAGAATAGGCCTCTTTGAAATATTTGAATCCCAGGTCATGCATGGTCATCACCGACTTGACCGGACAAATGACCGGCAAACAATGAGCAGGAACGAACAAGACATCCGGCGGATCAGACATCATTTCCCAGGCCAGCCTAATTTGCGTCCATAAATATCTCAACGGCCATTTTAATACTTTGCTTTGCCAGTTCTCCGGTAATTCGGCCAGATCATCTCGCAATTCGTCATTTGAATATAAAATAAATTTATCCCCTCGGCGTAAAGGGATTTTTTTCAATTCTTGAATCAAATGGCGCGAATACCATCCGATGCCCGTTTTCTGTTTTCGATTAGCCCGCGAGGCATCTATTCCAATAACCATTATTTCATGGCTAAAATGCTTCTTTTGTATGAATCCAGATTGTCCAAGGCCATGCCTGTCCCCCGCGCTACGGAAAGCAAGGGTTCATCGGCCAGATAGGCGGGAACCCCTATTTCCCTGGTCAATAATTTGTCAAAATTCCTCAATAGAGAGCTTCCACCCGACAAGACCATCCCTTTCTCCATCACGTCGGCGGATAATTCAGGCGGGGTTTCGTAAAGCACTGACTTGACCGCGACAACGATCGATTTCAATTCTTCCTGAATAGATTCGGTAACGTCATCCGAGTCAATGGTGATAACTCTGGGCAAACCCAGAATCATGTCCCGCCCCTTGATGTCCAGTTTAAGTTTCTTCTCCAAAGGCAAAGCGGATCCTATTTTTATTTTGACCTCCTCGGCCGTCCTCTCACCGATGGCCAGATTGTATTTTTTCCTGATAAAAGTGGCAATGGCGGCATCGAATTTATTTCCCGCTACCCTAACCGAAGTACAGGCGACGATTCCTCCCAAAGAAATGACCGCTGCTTCAGTGGTGCCGCCTCCGATATCAATGATCATGTGTCCGGAGGCCGAACCGATCGGTATGTTCGAACCGATGGCTGCGGCAATCGGCTCTTTAATAATATAAGCGGCTTTGGCTCCTGACCTCATGGTCGCGTCTACCACGGCTCTTCTTTCGGAAGAAGTGCAGCCGCCGGGAACGGCTACCATAACCTCTGGCCGAAAAATATTGAAACGACCCACTACTTTGCCGATGAAATATTTCAACATCGCCTCAGTCGTCTTGTAATCGGCGATTACCCCATCCTTCAGCGGTTTTTTGGCCACAATCGTATCCGGGGTGCGCCCGATCATCTCTTTGGCTTCGTCTCCCACGGCTAGAACGCTCTTATCAATGGTGGAAATGGCCACCACTGAAGGCTCATTGGTGACAATCCCCTTATTTGGCAGATAAACGAGGATATTTGTCGTTCCCAGGTCAATGCCTATTTTTTTATTAAACATAAACTTTTCATCATTATAAAAACTAATTCTTGGCTACTTCTTGTTTGTGTTCCAAATAATATCTGCCTATGATAGCGATAACCGTGGCGGCCGGAACGGCTAGAATCATGCCGATGGGGCCAGCCAACTTGCCTCCGATCAGCAAGGCGAGGATAACCACCAAGGGCTCGAGCCCGACGGCCCGATGCATGACGTAGGGAGATATCAGAGCGTTCTCAATCTGCTGGATGGCGGCGTAAAGAATCAAAACAAACAAAGCTAAAGTTGGCGACTGGGTAAAAGCGATTAAAATAGCCGGTATGGCTCCCAGCCACGGACCAAGATAAGGAACCACTTCTGTCACGCCGGCGATAACCGCCAGGGTCAAAGGAAACTTGACCCCCAAAATCAACAAGCCCAAATAGGCCAAAATGCCGACGAATAGGCAAAGTATCAACAACCCCCTTGCCCAAGCGCCTATCTCTCTCTGCACCGACTCGATGAATCTACCCAAAAATTCCTGATATTTGGAAGACATCACCGAATGGACGAACGAGCGGACACATTTTTTTCTGACAGACATGTAAAAAGCCAGGATAAAAGACATTAGAACCGATATTATCTGTCCGGCTACCGTACTTAAAAAGGAAAAAACCGACAGACTGCTCAATGAAGATTTAGCCAGCCAGTTATTGATGATTTGCAAAAACTGATTTTGCGAATCGGATTGAAAACTTGTCTGAATCTTGGCAAAAACAGTTTCTAAAAAATTCGGAAGTTGCTCGACGAGAAGATTGCTCTGCTCTGCTACGGCCGGAACGACGGCCAGACCGATTAGGACGAGAACCAATAAAAGCCCCAGATAAACGAAAAGGGCTCCCAGTAAGCGGGGAATCTTTTTTCGTTCAAAATAATTGACTATGGGGTTGATGACCGCGGCCAGTAAACCGGCGATCAAAACGATCAAAATAACATCTCGCAATAAATACAATACCCAAAGGGTTATGGCAACCAAAACTATCTTAACGATCGACCATAAATCAATCTTGATTGTGGTCGTACTGTGATGATTTTTTTCTTCCATATCTTTATTTATTATCCACTTCTAATTATATAGTTTTTTCCAAAAGGCGCAAGAAAACGTTTTTATCCTTAAACGGACCGATTAGAGATATGCTTATGTTGCGGAAAAGCTCCTGAGCGACGTTCTGAATGTCTTCTCTTCTGACTTTTCTCATTTCCTCAAGTCTTTCTTTGGGAGTAAAAATCCTGCCGATCATCAAAAGCTGCTTCGCATACCATTTCGCCAAATTGGCGGAATCCTCAAGATTGAGCCGGATTGAACCTTCAATGTAATCTTTGGCTCTTATCACTTCTTCTTCCGTGACTCCGTCCTTCTTTATTTTTCTGAGTTCCTTTAACATGATTTCCGTCGCCTCCATGATTTTGTTTTTGTCTACGCCGGCGAAAATTCCGTAATTGCCCGTATCCTGATATATGTTCAGATCCGTATTGATGGCATAGGCCAGACCCCTTTTGACTCTGACTTCCGTAAACAACCGCGAACTCATGTTCCCTCCCAAAATGATGCACAACAATCTAAGGGCTTCAATTTTCGGATGAGTATAATGATAAGCCAGGCCCCCCAGGGCGATCTGCGCCTGTTTCAAATCCTTAAACAAAATCTTCACTCTGGTCCTGGCTTCAGACTTCTCTATGTTGAAAAGACCGAGTCTGTCCCGTTTCCCCCGACCCTGATGCGAACCGAAATGTTTTTTCACCAAACGGACGATCTGCTCTTTTCCTATGCCTCCGGCGATAGCGATGATCATCCGGTCCGGCTGATAAAATCTCTCTTTATATCCCAGCAATTCCCGTCGGCTCATTCTTTTAACGTCACTCAACTGCCCGCTGATCAGTTGGCCGAGGGAATGATTTTGATAAAGCGTATTTTCAAAAAAATCATTGATGTATAACAGAGGATTTTCCTGATACATCTTGATTTCTTCCAGAATCACCGTCTTTTCGCGACAAAATTCCTTTGGGTCAAAAAGCGAATTGAAAAGCATATCCGACAGGACGTCCAGGGCTGTTTCTATCTTGTTGTTGACGGTTTTTATCCAATAACCGGTATGGTCTTTCCCGGTAAAGGCATTGTAATCAGCACCGATGCCATCCAGCTCCTGGGCGATGGCCAAGCTGCTGGGGCGGTTCTTCGTCCCCTTGAACATCATGTGTTCTATCAAATGAGAAGCGCCATGCAAATAAGAGGGTTCATACCGGGAACCAATCGGTAATAACACCAGAGCGGTAACCGTCTTGGAACTCTTCTTGGGAACGATTATTAATCTTAATCCGTTGGAAAATCTGGTCTGATAATACATAATCAATTCAATTTTTCTTTTAAAAAACCAGTTAAATCACCTATCTTCACCCTCTCCTGTTCCATGGTATCACGATCACGGACAGTGACCTTTTTATCTTCCAAAGAGTCGAAGTCTACGGTCAGACAATACGGCGTGCCGATTTCGTCCTGTCGCCGATACCGTCGGCCGATTGACCCGACTTCATCATACTGCACCATCCAGTGTTCTTTTAGTTCTTTGTTTATCTCCTGTGCCAACGTTATTAAAGGCTCTTTTTTTACCAGTGGCAAAACCGCGGCCTTGACCGGGGCCAGATATCGATGCAACCGCAGGACGATTTCCGTTTCATGTTTAGCTTCCTCGTCCCCGCTTCTGGTCTTGACCTCGTCATAAGCGTCGAGTAAAAACAAAAGGACGGCTCTGTCCACTCCCATAGAGACTTCTTCCACATAAGGAATGAATTTTTCTTTCGTTTTCTCATCCATATAGCTCATTTCCACGCCGCTGTACTTTCCGTGCCGCGACAAATCCCAGTCTCCGCGATTATGAATTCCCGCGAATTCGCTCCAATTATCGAACGGCGTCTTGTATTCCACGTCCCAGGCCTCTTTGGCATAATGGGCCAATTCATCCTTTTCATGGCAACGGAGACGCAAATTATCCGGCTGATAAATCAGGTTATTGTACCAGCCGAACGTCCAGTCCTTCCATTGCCGATAGTATTCATCCGCCTGGGCTGGTTTGACAAAATATTGCATTTCCATTTGTTCGAACTCACGCGTCCGAAAAATAAAATTACCCGGCGTGATCTCGTTCCTGAACGCCTTACCAATCTGAGCGATTCCGAACGGCAATTTTTTTCTCATAGATTCCCTGACGCTCAAATAATCCAGATAGATTCCTTGACAGGTTTCACCGCGCATGTACGCTTCGCCCTGCGTCCCTTCAACCGCACCCAAATGGGTTTTCATCAAAAGATTGAATCTCCTCTCCTTGGTGAGCCCGCCGCCGCAATCCGGACATTTCCCGCCCTTGATCTTGTCGGCCCTGAATCGCTGATGGCATTTTTTACATTCCACTAAAGGATCGGTAAAACTCTCTAAATGACCTGAGGCTTCCCAAACGATACGGGGCGTCAAAATGGAACTGTCCAATCCTACGCCATCGTCCCTTTTCTGAACCATTTCTTTCCACCAGATTTTTTTGACGTTGTTCTTCAGCTCCGCGCCCAAGGGCCCGTAATCATAACAGGAGCCCAATCCCCCATATATCTCGGAAGACGGAAAAATAAAACCGCGACGCTTACACAAAGAGATTATTTTGTCCATTGAATTCTGATCCATATATAAAATAATATCAGATTTGCAAAAAAAACAAAGAGTTACAGCTTTCCACTCTTAATGGTTCCCCTTATCTTTTCCATCAGGCCGAGATAGAAAGCCAAATTATGAATGCTGGCCAGTCTCTGGCTTAACGGTTCGTTGTTTGCGAACAGATGTCGCAAATAGGCCCGGGAAAAATTCCGACAGGCGAAACAGGAACAAGTTTCATCCAAGGGCCGGAAATCGTTTCTGTATCTGGCGTTGGTAATGTGCAGCTCTTGGTAAAAAGCGCCGTCGAATTCCGCTTTACTCTTCCTGTTTTTCTTGTTCACGTAAAGTAAACCGTGACGCGCATTTCTGGTAGGGATGACACAATCAAACATGTCGATGCCGAGCTTGACGGCCTGAACGATTTGTTCCGGCTTACCCATGCCCATTAGATAACGCGGTTTGTTTTGATCAAGCTTTCCGGCGACAAGCTCGATCATCCGATAGGCTTTTTTGATCGGCTCTCCGACAGCCAGGCCGCCGATGGCATAGCCATCGAATCCAATGGCTGTGATTTCCATGGCGCTTTTCAGGCGTAAATCAGGGAAAACAGAACCCTGGATGATACCAAAAAGCAGCTGTTCACCGTTTTTCAAATGTCGCTTTTTACATCTTTCCGCCCACCGGCTAGTCCTGTCAACCGCTAAAGCGGCCTTTCGATAATCAGTCGGGTGTCCCGTACATTCGTCCAAAATCATCATGATGTCCGAGCCTAAAGATTGCTGAATTTCCATTGCCAGTTCCGGAGTCAGCATGATTTTTCGGCCGTCAATCTCGGACCTGAATTCTACCCCCTGCTCGTTTATTTTCCTCGTCCTGGCTAAAGAAAAAACCTGATAGCCACCGCTGTCCGTCAAAATCGATTTTGACCAGCCCATAAATTCGTGCAGACTGCCGGCTTTTCCCATAATTTCCAGTCCCGGGCGAAGAAACAAATGATAAGTATTAGCTAGAATAATCTGTGCTCCCAAACCTGTCAATTCCTCCGGACTTAAGCACTTGACTGCTCCCCGCGTGGCAATCGGCATGAAAAACGGTGTCCTGACGACACCGTGAGCAGTGGTTAGTTTTCCCAAACGGGCCCGGGAAATTGCCGATTTTTTGATCAGTCTGAACATATCAAGCCAGATGCCAATTAAAAAATTCCTTTAACGTTTTAGCTGCTACTGAGAAGTCGTTCGGCGCAAAACTTCGATTTATCAAAGCGTCAAAATCCCGATAGAGCAGGTTTTGCAGGACATCCAGAATTCCCTGATTAATTTTTATCCCGTGGAGATCGGCGTCCGCCTCCCGTTCGTGTTTCGAACATATTATCCCGCCCTTAACCGGGTCGAAAATAATCTCTCCTCCTCCGGGAGTCTTACCGCAGATCAGGCATTTTTTTATCTGCGGACAATAACCCGAGAAAGCTAAAAATTTAATTAAAAAAGCATTGATGACGATTCCTATTTTTTCTTCCGGCAGGTGCTCCATTTTTTCCAAAAATTTCAGCATCAAGGGGAAAATCTTCTGATCCGACTGGTTATTGATCAATCCGCTGATTCTTTTAAACAAGGCGTTGATCCTGATGATTTTGGCTTCGCTCCCATACAGGCCCGGGAAAGATTTTTTGACTTCTCCCCCGATCAAATGGAAATTGTTTCGTCCGGGCGCAACCACTAAATCCAATGCGGCAAAGGGCTCCGCGATGACGGGCGCCAATTTGGAGTTGATTTTACGCCTTCCCCGAACCATGATTTCCACTCTCCCCGCTTCCCGACTGTAAAAAAAAATTATCTGGTCGTTCTCTTGATGATTTTTCCTGTCCAAAACAATGCCGAACAAATGTCGCGTACTAGCCATATTAAAACCTTTATAATCCGGCGTCTCCCGTTACTCTCCCTTTATTCTGCCCCCAAAGATCACCGGTCAAGTCCGTATCTAAAAAACCGTTTTGAAAAGAAATCAGTTCGTTGGTGAATTCGTCCCGGCCGGAAAAAACGACCTCTCTAGTCAAGGGTAACACCATGTTCACCTGATCCGCCGTAGGGACCGCCTTAACCTCGAATCCGGCTTCCACCACTGAATATGCTCCTCCTTGGTAAACGTTCAAATGAGAAATATTCCAATCTACTTCCCTGCCAGCTTCGCCGTAGAGGATCAGCCCCTGGCTGGTTTTTGTCCTTCCGGTCCAGCTGACGCCGTCAGGAAGCTTCGTCTTGACTACAATATCCTTTAAAGGGTTAGTGGTATTTTTAATTTCCCAAAATATCCATAAATTCGTTTCCTTGCCGACTTGCAGAGGGAGCGGGCCGTTTCCCAGGGTGACGTGTTCGTCGTCGTAATAGCGGGCCGATGCCTTCAGACTTACGTCCGTTTTCACCAAAAAATCTATTTTACTTCCCGTGATATCCCATTTTGTCTGCTTCTCGTCCAATCCGCCCTGAGCGACGATCTGTAACCCTATTCTAGCCCGGGAATAGCTATTTTCCGCCGCTATTAGGGGATCTTTTATCGGTAAAGCGAAAACGATAATTCCTTCCTCTCCTGGTTCGATTTCCTCGAAGTCCGGGATCAAATCTCGATTCCAGCCGCCGCTCTCTTCTTGAATAGAAGAAGAAATGGAGTCGGAAAACATTCTGTTTGAAACTTTGCTGGAAACCACGGGAAAATCCTGGACGTCTGATCCCTGATAATAGTGCCAATACGTCTGATAAAGCTTGTCTGCGTCGACGTATTGTTCTCCTACCAGTTTCAACTTCAAATCCAGATTTTTGATCTTTCGCTGACTTTGGTTCTTAAAAATTAATTTTATTGGAACATCTTCTCCCCAGCTGGCGGTCTGTTCTTCCCTGACGGAATCATTCGCTTTTAAAAAAACATTAAAATCGAATTTCTCAAGAAGAATCTTCTTGTCTTTCTCCGTCTGAAGAAAAAACTTATCTTGATAAAAAACGCCTGCTTGTAAGCCAAAAGATAATTCGCTGGAGGAGGGATCAGCCACCAAGCCCTCGAATTCGAATCCTTTTTTGTCTCCAGCATTCAAATCCTTGATTTTCCATCTGAATTGTCTTTGTAAATTATCCGTTTCCCAAGTCTCTGAATCGCTCTGGAGGGTGATTGATTCCGTCCTTGTTAAAACGAAATTTTCAGGCCAGCTTAAAATTACCTCTGTTTGGGAAAGCATTTCCTGACTTACGTTCTCTAAGGAAACCGTCGATTTTATGGTCTGACCAAAGGAAGACTGCTCAGGAAGCTGCCAATTCAGAAGAAGGGATGGTTTAAGCATTATTGAAGAAGACATGGTCTTTTGAAAACTTGAAGAAAATCCGGCCAAATGAAAATTCAAATTACCGGCGAACATCTGGTCCTGATCGCTTCGCCCAAAAAGCCTTCCTTTCAGTTCTATTTCCTTTAATTCTCCTTTTTTTATTTTCCCTAAAGACCAAAGACAACCCTGATTCAGGACTTGATCGCAGGCCGGAGAACTCGAATTCAGAAGGAAGCCGTCCGGAAACTTCAAAACCACCTCCGCATCTTCCAGGTTGCGCTTTTCCTGATTCTGGATGAAAACAAAAAACGTACTCTCTTCTCCTACTTCCTGTTCGGCATGCCGGTAAAGCCAGAACTTAACGTCCTGGTCGTCCGTCGCTCCGTTTCTTTGGTTAAAATAAAAAAGGCTGACGAAACTGATCGCCAAAACCAAAACCGAAAAAACGGAAAATAACGCCAAAAAACCCGGATTTTTTTTCTGTCCGCGTACAGTCATCTTTATATTTACAAAATCATCGGCAAACCGCTATTTGTTCTCCTGTTGTTCGATGCTCGATACCACCTGGGAATTCGCCCTTAACTTCTGAATGAAAAGTATCTGCCCTCGGCTGATCTGCAATTCGCTTTCAGGCCCGTGAATTTCGTCGCTCACGTTGATCAGGGAAATCTGAGACTGGGGTTCTTTCCCTTCTTCGGCCGGAACCTGCTGCACCTGGAGATAATAGACGTCCTTTAAAACCAACGTCTGCGAATTCTGCCTGATAACGTGACCGAAATAACTGCGGCCATTGGTTAAAAAAACCGCATACCAGTCCCCTGATCTGGGAGAAACGAAAATGGTGAAAACCAAAAAAACAACGATCGCCACGATAACGATAATTCCGAGCGTCAGTACGACTATGCTCTTTTTCCCGTTGGCTCTCTTTGTTTCCTGAGTTTCCAAATTTTTCATTGTTTCCGTCATTTTAATGAAATTAATTTGATTAATTATTTCCTAATAAATCGCATCTACGCCTTATTTACCCCTGTTGTTCAACTGTTTATAGACATTCAGCGTCTCTTTAGCGCATTTATACCAGGAAAAATTCCTGGCCCTTTTGATCCCTTCCCTTCTCAGTTTTCCGTTCAATTTCTTGTCGCTCAAAATGTCATTAATAGCTTGCGCTATCTGCGCGACGCTGTAAGGGTCGACCAATAGAGCCGCATCCTGCGAAACTTCGGAAAGAGAAGGGGTCCGGCTGGTAATAACCGGAACGTTTTTGGCCATGGCCTCGATAATCGGCAACCCGAACCCTTCGTATAAGGAAGGAAAGATAAATAATTCTGCGCCGCTGAAGAGACGGCCCAAGTCGTTCGAAGCGATATAGCCGGGAATGATAATGTCTTTTTTATATTTCGATTTCTGCACCCTCTTTCTTATATTTTTTGACTCGGCTCCTTCGCCGCCAGCCAAAACCAACTGATAAGAGGAAAAATCCTTGTCTGACAAAGGCTTCTCTACCAGACGATTCCTAAAACGCTCATAAGCCTCGATCAGTCTGATGATATTTTTTCTCTTCTCAAAGGTTCCTAAGAACAACAGATAATCGCCGCTAATCTTATATTTCTTTTTTATCCTTTTTATTTCCGACGGACCTCTTTTAGTGAAAAAACGCTTGTCCAATCCATGATAAACCATCTTTATTTTTTTCTTATCTATGGAAAAAATTTCTTCTATGTCCCGCATTGTCGCCCGAGAAACGGCGATTATCCTGTCTGCCTCCTCAAGAACGTCTTTAACTTTTTTAAAAGACGTCTTTATTCCGCCGTTCTTGAATGACCCGGAAAGTTTATAGGCGGAAAGGTCGTGGACCGTGACTACGCTTAAACCCTTGTAAAAAGAAGGCAAGGAAAAATCAGGGGAATGAAAAACATCCAGTTCTTCCTTAGCCACAGCGGCATTGATCAAAAAATAAGCGTAGTCTCCGGGTAGCAATCTCCCATATTGGCGAAAGGGAAAAAATCTGATCAAAACGTTTTTCTGCCTGAATTTGTCGAGTCTTCTTTTTTGAACCGACCGATCGAAAAACAGGAAATACGTGTTCTTTTTGTCTATTTTCAGCAAATGCCTGACGAGCTGATAGGTATAATGCCCGACACCCGCTCCCTCACCTTTTCCCGGATTTAAAATTGTCCGGCAATCGATTCCGATTTTCATTTTATCATTAATTCTCCCATTTAACGTTATTATTTTACCATATTTAAAAACGACCGCAATAGTGCTACAATACAAGAAGAAACCGATTTAAAAGGGCATTGAAAAAAACATGGAAATCATAACCGTGAATAAAAAAGCCTATTTTGACTACGAGATCATCCGGGCTATGGAGGCGGGCATCGTGCTGTCCGGTCCGGAAGTCAAATCGATAAAAAACGGCCGGGTAAACCTCGCCGGCGGTTATGTTAACATTAGTAGTCATAACGTCCCTCAGCTCATCAACGTCCATGTGGATCCATATCCGCCCGCGGCCCAGGCCCAGAAGAACTACGATCCCACGCAGACCAGAAAGCTTCTTCTGCATCAGAAAGAAATTTCTTCCCTGATTGGAAAACTAAAAACCAAGGGTCTGTCCCTGGTTCCCCTGAAAATCTACGTCGAACATCGAATCATTAAGGTACAGATCGCCCTGGTAAAAGGAAAAAAACAATGGGACAAAAGGGAAACAATAAAGAAAAGGGAAATAAAAAGAAAAATCGAGCAATCGCTCAAAAATTAGGATTTGCTCCGCCGCCTATATCCTCTTGATTTTCCTTAAAAACACATAAGCGAGCAATCCACCGACCAAGGCCGTAAACAGTTGAGGCCAGGACATCATATTCGCCAGAGTTATGGCGATTTTCTCTTTCATTGACAGTTCAAGAACTAAACGACTAAAAAAAGAAAGAAATATGAATTTTCCCAAACTGGCCGCGACAATGCCTGCCCAGTAATTTTTTTTCCAAAAAATATCAAAAATTAAAATCAAAAGCGCGTTGGAGACCATAATAAAAGGAATAATCGGAGCGGAAACTATGGGTAAAAAACCAAGTGAAAGAGCCACGAGACTGGGAATCAGACCGATTAGTATGGCTATGCGCGCTCCGAAAAGACAAACCGCGATAAATAAAAGCGCGTTAACCAGAGGTCCGGTAATCATTTGATTATGAAAAAACGGAATGATTGTCATCAGTCCCGCAAAAATCAACATCTTCAACGTTTTAATCACTTCTCTCCTGTCCAAAATACCGCTTATATCGTTTATCATAAAATTATTTCAAAATCTTTATCGGTTTCTTGCTTTTTTTACTGAAACGAGTATGGCAGACAGTATGAATATTTTTCTCTTTTTCAAAAAATTCCTGATAGATCTTCTTGATAATCGGATTGTGATGAGCTAATCTTATCTTTTTTCTTCCGTCAATCCGATATAATCCTTTTGTCCGACTCTCTCTGATCTTCGCGTCAATCGGAACGGGCTGACCTCCTCCGCCAATACATCCTCCCGGACAGGCCATTACTTCCAAATAATCATAAAGATGAGGTATTTTTTTCATTTTTTCCAAAATTGTTCTCGCTTCACCCGTTCCATTTATTATCGCCGCGTTCAAACTCCGGCCATTGATCTTGATTCTCGCCTCTTTCATATTTTTCATTCCGTTTACCTGATGAAAATTTATTTTTATGTTCTTTTTTCCGGAAAGTTTGCTGATCGCCGTTCTTAAAGCTGATTCCATTACTCCCCCGCTGGCTCCGTAAATTACGCCGGCGCCGGAAGGAGCGCCAAACGGCATCTCCGGATCAATCGGCCTGATTTTTTGTAAATCAATTTCTCTTTTTTTAAACAAATATATCAATTCTCTAGTGGTTAAAACGTAATCAACCGGTCGCAAACCGTTTATTTCAAGTTCATTTCTGGTAATTTCGTATTTTTTCGCCACGCAAGGCATAATTGAAACGACGATAATATTCCGCGGATTTGTTTTCGTCTTTCGCGCCCAATAGGTTTTAATCAAACCTCCCAGAATAATATGAGGAGAGCGAACCGTGGTTAAATAAGGGATAAATTCGGGAAAATAGAATTCAACAAATTTGACCCAAGCCGGACAGCAGGAAGTAAACATCGGCAGTTTTCTCCGGCCATGTAAGGCTTCGATTAACTCTTTGGCTTCTTCTATGGTTGTGAAATCCGCGCCCACACTCACGTCAAAAACGTTTTTTGCTCCTAATTTTTTTATCCCGGCCGCCAATTTTCCGGTAACATCCGCGCCGAACGGAAGATTAAAGCCTTCTCCGATACTTGTTCTGATTGAAGGAGCAAACTGAACAACCACTGTTTTGTTCTTGTCGGAGAAGGGTTTTTCCACATCCTCAAATTCGCCCACGGCTTCAAAACTGCCGGCTGGACAATGAGTAATGCATTGACCGCAGTATATGCAATCTTTGTTTTTATTTTTACTGGGAACAACTTTTATATCCGCGCCACGTTTTTTCAACTCAAGAAAACCCACTCCTTGTTGGCGGCAAATTTCCACGCAATTGCGGCAATCAATGCACTTGGCGCTTTCAAAAATAAAAGCCGGGCCCATTTGATAAACAGGATAATTTTTTTTCTGTCAATAAAACGATTTATTTTGACATCATATTTCTTGGCTAATTCCAAAAGTCGACACTGATAAGACCAAACACAATCATTGCATTCTTCCAAATGCTGGGCAAAAAGAAGTTCCAGGTTAATCCGCCGCGCCCGCTTGATGTCCGGTGACTCGGTAATAATTCTCATTCCCGGACGAACTTTAAGGGAACAGGCGGTTAATAATTCTTTATCATCTTTATTTTTCACTAAACAAAGGCGACAACTTTCCGAGGCTTCCAAATCGGGATGATAACATAAGGAAGGAATATCTATTCCGTTTTTTCGGGCGATTTCCAAAACCGTCTGTCCGGATACGGCTTGATATTTTTTCCCATCAATTGTTATTTCAAATCTCTTGTTCATAAATGATTTTTTCAAATAAACTTTTAAACGGCAGACTGATGTTTCGCCCCAAAGAGCAAAAACTTGTTTTTTCCAAAACAAAAAACAAATCCTTCAAAACGTCTTTGTCTGTCTTTTTCTGAGACAAAATTTCTTTAAGACGATACATTCCTTCGCGACATGGCGTACATTTGTCGCAGTTTCCCCGGTAGAAAAAATCCGCCCATTTATTCATTAAGGCAAAATAATCCGTCTTTTCAAAATGATAAACGATGATCCCTCCCAATCCTTGAATTTTTCGTTCCAATTCATCCATTAATAAAATTTCTCCTGTGGCGCCTCCGCCCGCTTGGATGAAAAACTTGAAGTCCGGCCAGTTGCCGGTTTTTTCCAAAATTTCCTT
>Ga0172371_10001480_pt1 | contig 37368 bp, 33 predicted proteins | sample Lak12m_FD_114543 | JGI IMG/M metagenome (GOLD analysis project Ga0172371, IMG submission 114543) | Freshwater microbial communities from Kabuno Bay, South-Kivu, Congo - kab_022012_12m | ecosystem: Environmental > Aquatic > Freshwater > Lake | place: Democratic Republic of the Congo: South-Kivu... | reverse complement strand
TCGGAGCTATATGCCCTTTTACAACACAAGAAGAACGCATTCAGCTCTTGGCTATCTGTCACCAGCAGAGTATGAGTTTAAATCTGCTTGGTAAACCGTGTCTATTTTAACGGGGGAAGATTCCATTCATCTTTAGGAAAGGGAGGATAGCCGTATGAAGAACTTACTTCGTGTGATGTGGGTTGTTGTGTTTCTGGTGACGGTGACGGTTGCCCCTGCGCCGGCCAAGACGAACTGGAACGCCAACTCCGTCTGGCCCCCCAAAAACCTTCACAGCGTCGGCCTCGGTGATTTTGCCGAAAAGGTGAAAAAAGCCACCAACGGCGATCTTGAAATGGCCGTCCATACGGGCGGAGCCCTGGGCTTCAAGGGGCCGGATCTGCTCAAAGCCGTCCGTGACGGGCTCATCCCCGTGTCCGACATGCTGATCAGCGGCGTGGCCGGCGACGAGAAGGTCTTTCAGATCGTCACCCTTCCTTTCTTCGTCCGGAATTTCGACGAGCTTCGGCTCCTGATCGACATCTCGCATCCTTACTTCGACAAGAGCGCCCAGAGATGGGGTCAGAAGATCCTCTATATAGCCCCCTGGCCGGGAGCGGGCCTGTGGACCAAGAAAAAGATCACCACCCTGGAGGAACTCAAAGGGCTCAAGACAAGAACCTATGACAAGAACGGCGCCCTGGTCATGGAAGCCGTCGGGGCGACGCCGTTAGCCCTCCCCTTCAGCGAGGTTTATACGTCGCTGCAGACCGGGCTCATCGACTCCGTCATGACCTCGACGCCCACCGCCGTGGACGGCAAGTTCTGGGAAGTCCTCAAATACTTCGAGCCGCTGAACATCACCATCGCCACCAACATGGTGACGGTCAACCTCAAGGCCTTCCAGAAGCTCCCCAAGGCCCAGCAGGACGCCCTGGTCAAGATCGGCAAGGAAACGGAAGAGGCGATGTGGGCGAACGTGAAGGTCTGGGACAAGGAGCAGGAGGCGATCAGCAACAAGAACGGCATCGAGACCGTCAAGCCCTCCGTGAAGCTCATCGGCGAGTTGGAGAAGATCACGGGAAACATCCGCGCCGAGTGGCTTAAAACCGCGCCCGCGGACGGCAAGAGGATCTACGACGAGTTCATGAAAAAGGTGAAGCGCTAAACGTCGGAGAGACCGACATGAAGACATTCATCAACGCCCTCGACCGGATCTCCGGTTTCGGCGGCTGGACAGCGGGCATCATGATGGTCGCTGCGCTTGTCATCGGGATCGCGGAAATCGTTGTCCGGTCCGTTTTCAGCAAGACCCTGTACATCGCCGACGAATACTCGGGCTACCTCATGGCCATGCTCACCTTTCTCGGCCTGGCGTATACGCTGCGCGAACGCGGCCACATCCGGATGATGTTCCTTCCCCATTTCCTGAAGGGTCGAAGGAAGATCCTCTACAACATGGCCTGCATGCTGGTCGGTTTCGTGTTCTGCACCGGGCTTCTCTGGTTCACCGGCGAATTCTTCTGGGATTCGGTGGTCAACCAAACCCAGTCCATGCAGATCACGGAAACCTACCTGGCGATCCCGCAGGCCTTCCTGCCCGTCGGCTCGTTTTTTCTTCTGCTCCAGTTCCTGGCCGAGTTTCTCAAGGGCGTCGCGATCCTGAGGCGGGATACGGCGGGACTGCGGATCCAGGAGGAAGTCGATGAACTGGGAAGGTGAGGTGAAGAACCCATGAACGTAGCCCTCGGCCCTGCTTCCGCGGTCCTTCTCGGTCTGCTCGTCCTCTTCCTGGGCGGATCGATCTGGATCGGCATCGCCCTGTTCATCGTGGGCATGGGCGGCTTTTTCGTGTTTACCGATGTCTCCTTCGGCTCGCTCCTGGCGAATATCGCCTGGAACAACACGAGCGGCTCCGCCATGATGGCACTGCCCTTTTTCATCTGGATGGGGGAAATCCTCTTTCGGAGCAAGATCTCGGAGAACCTGTTCCGGGGCCTTTCCCCCTGGATGGATGGGATTCCCGGCCGGCTCGTCCACGTGAACATCCTGGCCTGCACGTTTTTCGCGGCGGTCAGCGGCTCTTCGGCGGCCACGACGGCAACGGTCGGAAAGATCACGGTCCCGGAACTCAAGAAAAGAAACTATGATCACGACCTGGCCATAGGGTCCCTGGCCGGCGCAGGCACGCTGGGATTCATGATCCCGCCCAGCATGATGATGCTGGTCTATGGCATCATCGGCGACGTGAGCATCGGCAAACTCTTCATCGCGGGCTTCATCCCCGGCTTTATGATCGCCGCGATGTTCAGCGGCTACATCCTGATACGCTGCCTGATCTCCCCCGAGCTCGCCCCCAGAGGGGAGGATCATTATACGTGGAATGACCGGCTCGTCGCCATCCCCGCCATCCTGCCGGTCGTCCTCCTCATCCTGTTCGTTCTGGGGAGCATCTATATGGGATGGACGACCCCCACGGAGGCGGGGGCGCTGGGCGTCGTGGGCGCCTTCTTCTTTGCCGGGATGACCCGGAGCCTGACCTGGGAGGTGTTCACGGTCAGCCTCATCGGTTCCGTCCGGACCAGCTGCATGATCATGCTGATCGTCATGGGCGCCGCGTACCTGTCCAACGTGATCGGCTATCTGGGGATCACCAGGGCCCTGACCGGCCACGTGACCTCCATGGGGCTTTCGCCTTATATGCTCATCGTCATCCTGACGGTCCTCTACCTGATCCTGGGCTGCCTTGTGGACGGCTTTTCCATGATCGTCATGACCGCGCCGATCGTCCTTCCCCTGATCGAGGCGGCCAAATTCGACACGGTGTGGTTCGGGATCTACCTGGTGCTGATGATCGAACTGGCCCAGATCACGCCGCCCGTGGGCTTCAACCTGTTCGTCATCAGCGGACTCAACAACGACGAACTTTCGACCGTCGCGCGGTCGGCCTTCCCCTTCTTTCTCATCATGCTTTTGGCAACGGTCCTGCTGACGCTCTTTCCGGAAATCGCCCTGTTCCTTCCGAACAGGATGATCGGGAAGTGATGCCGGAAGGGTCGAAACACCTGCACGGAGACGGAGCAATGAAGAGGATCGATATCAACTGCGACATGGGAGAGAGCTTCGGCGCCTATACGATCGGGATGGACAGCGAGGTGATACGCTACATCAGTTCGGCCAACATCGCCTGCGGATTCCACGCCGGCGATCCCCGGGTCATGAACAGGACGGTGAGGCTTGCCAAGGAAAACGGCGTAGGCGTCGGTGCCCATCCGGGATACCCCGACCTCGCCGGATTCGGCAGGCGGAACATGGACTGCAGTCCCGATGAGGTGCGCGACGACGTGATCTACCAGATCGCGGCCCTGCAGGGCTTCTGCGCCCTGCACGGTGTGAAGATGCAGCATGTGAAGCCCCACGGCAGCCTGTACAACATGGGCGTGGGGGACGAGAACCTCTCCCGCACCGTGGCCGAGGCCATCGCCGTCGTCGATCCGGGACTGCTGTGGGTCGCGCTGGGAGGCTCCCAGGCGGCTTTGGCGCAGAAGGTCGCCGACGCGGCGGGGATCCGTGTTGTGTTTGAAGCGTTTCCCGACCGGGCCTATACGCCCGAGGGGAGACTGGCGCCGAGAAAACACCCCGGGGCCGTGATCACGGATCCGAAGCGGGTCGCGGAGCAGGCCCTCCGGATGGCCAGGGAAGGCAGGGTGATCGCCACGGACGGCACGAGCATTGAGATCGAAATCCATACGCTCTGCGTACACGGCGACAATCCGTCGGCCGTCGATAACGTGAGGACGATCCGGCAGGCACTGGAGGCCGAGGGTCTTTGCATCGCCCCTATGGGCGCAGCGGCCTGACTCCAGCGGATATTTCCGAACCATGGCAGCGATTCTCTACGAAAAGGCCCGATTCCGATTGAGCGGCGACCGCGCGCTCCTGGCGGAATACGGCGAGGGAATCGATCCCGTCGTCAACGAGAAGGTGCGGGCCGTAACGTCGCTCCTGAAGAGGAACCTCCCTGACGGCGTCGAGGCGGTTGTCCCGGCCTACCGTAATCTCTCCCTTGTTTACGATCCCCTGGTAACGACGCTGGAAAGGCTGACCGCGATCCTCCATGGCCTGGAAGCGGACCTCCAGGCAGTGGCGGTTGCGGAGACAAAAACCGTTTTGATCCCGGTCTGCTACGGCGGTGAGTTCGGCCCCGACATCGGCGTGGTGGCGCATCTCACGGGCCTCAAGGAGGATCAGATCGTCGCCCTCCATACCTCCGTCGACTACCGGATCTACATGATCGGCTTCACGCCGGGATTTTGCTACCTGGGCGGACTGGACAGCCGGCTGCAGACACCCCGCAGAAAGACGCCGGGGACGAATCTTCCGGCAGGCTCCGTAGGCATCGCCGAATCTCAAACAGGGATGTATCCCGTCGACAGCCCCGGGGGGTGGCAGATCATCGGGCGGACGCCGCTGCGGCTCTTTGCCCCGGCGCGGGAAACCCCCTTTCTGTACGAGGCGGGGAATCGCATCCGGTTTGTGCCCATCGACGAGGCCGAGTTCCACAGGGTGTATGCAAAGGAGTGGTCCTGATGGAGACCTTCGCCATCCGAAATCCAGGCCCTATGACCACAGTGCAGGATCTCGGGCGTCCGGCGTTCCTGGACCGGGGCGTTCCCCTCTCCGGGGCGCTCGACATCTTTGCCTGCAGGGTCGCGAACCTGCTCGTGGGGAATCCCGAAGGGGCAGCCGTCCTGGAGATCACCGTGATGGGGCCGACCCTCGAAGTGCTCGCACCGGCCGATATCGCACTGACCGGCGCCGACATGGGGATGACGATCAACCGGGAACCTGTCCGGGGCTGGAAGGCCATCAGGGTGAATTCCGGGGACACCATACGGATCCCCCGAACCACAAACGGCTGTCGGGCCTACCTCGCCGTCACGGGAGGCATCGACGTCCCTCCGATGATGGGAAGCCGCTCAACCTTCGCAAGGGCGGGCATCGGCGGCTTTCAGGGCCGCGCCCTGATCAGGGGCGACCTCCTGCGCCGGGGCCCCGGCCCTCTGATGAACTCCCTCCGTGAGCTCCCCGATGAGTGTATTCCCCGCTACCCGCAGGAGATCACGCTCCGGGTCCTTCCGGGTCCGCAGGACGATCTCTTCCGGAAAGGGAGCGATGATTTTTTCCGCGCTTATTATGAAGTGACCGAGCAGGGCGATAGAATGGGCTGCCGGCTCCGGGGGCCTGCCGTCCGCCGCGATGACGGATCACCCGAGAGCATCGTCACAGAGCCCACGATGGCAGGAAACGTTCAAGTCCCGGCCGACGGACAGCCAATCATCCTCCTTGTCGAGCAGACCTCCGGAGGATACGCAAAGATCGCCACGGTGATTACTGCTGATCTTTCCAGGGTGGCCCAGGCCATGCCCGGCAGCACCGTGCGCTTCGAGCGGGTGAGCCTGGAGACTGCCCATAGCCTTTATCGAGAGCAAAAACGTCTTCTGCAACGGATCCAAGAATATCTCAAAAGCAAGGCAAGGCTGGGAGGTACTGCCTGAAAAGCACGTCCGCCGGGGACGAAATTCCAACCTTTCCTCAGGGCGCGGGCAAAACAGCTTGTGGCTCCCCGGCAATCCCTGATGGGGACGTCCCTGCGACATGCCTGGAGCCGCCGATCACGGTCGCCAGATCCTCGATATAGCCCCGCATCCGATTCGCCTGGCCGTTCATCTCCTCGGCCGCGCTCGCCGACTCTTCCGCGTTTGCCGCCGTCTGCTGCGTCACCTTGTCCATTTCCGAGATCGCCTTGGTGAGCTGCTCGATCCCGTTGGCCTGCTCCTGCGATGCCGTTGCGATCTCATCGACCAGCTGGGCGATCACCGAAGAGAGTTTCGCATTGGCGCCAAAGGCTTCCTGAGTTGAAACCGTCATCGTGTTGCCGTTCTGGACCGCCTTGATCGTCTTTTCAATCAAGGCGCTCGTGTTTTTTGCCGCCTCCGCCGCCCGCAACGCCAGATTCCGCACCTCGTCCGCCACCACCGCAAACCCCGCCCCCGCCTCTCCGGCACGCGCCGCCTCCACCGCGGCATTCAGCGCCAGAAGGTTTGTCTGGAAGGCGATCTCGTCGATCGTCTTGATGATCTTTCCCGTTTCCTCGCTCGAACGGGTGATCTCGGCGATTGCTTCGGTCAACTGCGCCATCTGGGCGTTGGCCTTCTCCACCACCTCTTTGGCCTCGCTCATCTTCACCCTGGCTTGCCCCGCGTTGTCCGCATTTTGCCGGGTCATGGAGGACATCTCCTCCAGCGACGACGAGGTTTCCTCCAGTGACGAGGCCTGCTCCGAGGCACCCTCCGCCAGCAGATGGCTCGACGCAGCCACCTGCCCGGATTCCTCGCTGACCTGATCGGCCGACGCCATGAGCCCTCCGATCGCGTGATGAATCGGACGAGTGGTGATAAACGTCAAAAGAAAACCCAGCCCGATTGCCGCGATCACGTTGATGACCGTCAGGACCATGCTGATCCAACCGGAGAGCTTCGCCATACCGGCGTTCTTCTCCGACGTCGCTTTCGCCTCGGCCACGCTTGATGCGAAGAGATTCGTGATCGCATCGTTGAGCTGCTTGGAAGCGATGACGCCGTCGGTCTGGAGAACCCCTTTTGCGAGTTCGGCCATGCCCGAATTGATCGAGCCGCTTGCCTTGACGACCACCTTTCCATAGGCGGTCAGGCTGTTTTTCAATGCCGTGACTCGCTTTTTCTTTTCCTCGGTATTGACGGCTTTCTCGATCTGCTTCATGCTTTCATCGTTTTGCCGGACCAGCTGCTGGATCTTGTCCATCTTCTCCTTGCGTCGATTGTCGTCGGTCTCTTCGGTGGCGTCCCTGAGCAAGACGCGGACCTCCTGGAAATTCGCCCCCAGCGACCCTATGTTCGCCAAAGGAGCTGTATTGAAGATATAGAGGTCCTCACCGGCCGCCGTGATCTGGCGTGTATAATACATCCCCACCCCGCCGACCACGCCCGATATGACGGCCACAAACAGAAATCCAAGGATGATCTTGGTGCTGAGTTTGACACTTGGCATATCCTTCTCTCCTTCATGAGTAAGAAGAAACGATCCGCCCAAAAGGGGCTGACGTTCTGCTGCCGACCATAACAGGTCAAGCTTCCAGCAGGCAAAGAAGATCTATGAAAACCAGCAAAAATCGAGGAAAAGAATCAATTCATGATCTATATCGGCAAACCGGCCGGAAAACTTTATTTTTCAGAGAATACCGTCTGTCGGAATACATAATCCGCCTTGGCTGAATCGGACCGCAATGCCCTTTTCTTCGCACATGGATGCCTCCTTGACATGAAGACGCGATTCCGCGATACTGCCGCGTCATGAATGGGCAACGATGAAATGGATAAAGGAACGCGTATCACCCTATGAGCTCTCTTGCACTCCTTTTCATTCTCTGTTTTCTGGTATCGGTGGACATCAGGATCCTGGCGCCGGTTCTGCCGTCCATCTCGAATTCGCTGGGATCTTCTCCCGGCGCCATCGGACTGGCCATGACAAGCTACTCCCTCGCCTATGGGACGGGGCAGCTCTTCTACGGGCCGCTTTCGGACCGCCTGGGACGGATCGCGGTGGTAAGGGCGGCGGGTGTCGGCTTTTGCATCTGCACGATCCTCTCCGCCCTCACGGTCACCACGTGGCAGTTCATCCTTGTCCGCCTTATGGCGGGCGCCCTGGCCGGTGCGGCGATCCCTCTCACCCTGGTGTTCATAGGAGACATGGTGGCGTATGACAACCGCCAGCTCATGCTGGGCCGCTTCGCGGCGATCAACTCCGCGGCCATGGCCTTCTCCGCATCGATCGGCGGCACCATCGCCCATTTCATCTCATGGCGGCTGATGCTCATCGGGAATGCGGCATTGGCCCTGATCCCCCTTGCCCTCATGTGGCGGCTGGACGCCCGGCCCAACGAGGAGACGCCCGCCTGCGCCGACCGATATATAGACCTCCTCCGCAACCGCCGCGCCCTGTTCGTCTATGTCGCCGTGTTTCTCCAGGGCTTCTTGCTGTGGGGCGGTATGACCTACTTCGGCTCTTTCGGGATCCATCGCCACGGTCTGGACCAGTTCACGGTCGGACTGCTGATCGCCCTGTTCGGCATCGGCATGATGGCGGGGGGGCTGATGATGGGCCGGATCCGGCGACATTTCTCTGAAAACACGCTCGCGATTGCGGGGGGGCTGATGATGGGCCTATCCTATCTGGCGTTCATCCCGCAAGGACCGGTGTTGGTGTTCGCGACCGGCCTGCTGGCGATGGGGCTCGGATATGCATCGCTGCACACGACCCTGCAGGTCCGGGGTACGGAAATCAGCGCAACAGCCCGCGGCAAGGCGTTCTCGCTGTTTGCCGTCAACCTCTTCGTAGGGCTTTCGATCGGCAGCGCCGCCTTCGGATGGCTGGTGGACAAGGGGTGGTATGAAACGATATTCGCGATTGCGGGTGTCGGTCTGATCGGGGTCGGTTTTGCAACGGCACTCGCTCCGCAGACCGGGACTTCCCGCCAGTGCCCTGCAACCGAACCCTGAAAGAGAGGCGGAGCTACGTGCTGCTCTCCGCCCTGAGCTGGCAGGCCTTTTCCTTTCTTTTTTCAGCAAGGCGGGTCTCCCGGCGGGCCTTCGCCTCTCTGTTTCGCCGCATCTCCTCCTCCGTCTCCAGAATCAGCGGAGGCAGCGGCAGGGGCTTTCCGTTTCCGTCAAGGGCCACATAGGTGAGATAAGCGGACGCCGTATGGCGCCTTTCACCGGTGATGAGGTTTTCCGCCTCCACGCGGACGCCCACCTCCATCGAGGTCCTCCCCACGAAGTTCAAGGTGGCCAGGAGGGTCAAGAAATCCCCGATGAAAACGGGGTGGTGAAAATCGAGCCGATCGATGGAGGCGGTGACCGAATTGGATCTCGCGTGGCGGATGGCAACCACCCCCGCCGCGGTATCGATCAGCTTCATGATCACCCCGCCATGAACGTTCCCTGCCACATTGGCATCCTGAGGGCTCATCAGTTGGGACATCACGACGCTGCTGTCCCTGATCCTTTTCCCCTCCACCGGTTTCCTCCCTTCTCCTCTCCAAGAGGCCGTGCGCCCGTGCCACATGCGGCCGTCCTTTTCCCGAGATCACATCATGAAGGCCCCGCCGTTGACGTCGAGGCATGCCCCGGTGATGTAGGAGGCATCCTCGGAGGCGAGAAACAGGATCGCCGCGGCCACCTCCTCGGGTCGCGCCGGACGCCCCAGGGGGATGTTCCGCAGGATCTTCTCCTGTTCTTCTTCTCCCTTGAGCGCCCACTTCTTCGCCACCCGCTCCACCATGGTCGGGCCGGGGGCCACGGCATTGACCGTGATGCCGTGCGGTCCCAGCTCCACCGCCATATGCCGCATGAAGGCCAGCATCCCTCCCTTGGCGGCGCTGTAATCGGGCCCGGAAAGGCGACTCATGTTCCTTCCCGCGACGGAAGCCACCATCACGATGCGTCCATGGCGGCGTTGCCGCATCCGGGCCGCGACTGCCTTCGTGACCAGAAACGCGCTCTTCAGGTTCATCGCGAGCCCCCGGTCCCAGGACGATTCATCCAGGTCATCCAGCCACCTGGCCATCGTGCCGCCGCCCGCGTTGTTCACCAGGATGTCGATGGTCCCGAGCTCCGCGATGACCGCATCCGTCATCCTCAGGACGTCAGGGGCACGGCTCACGTCCGCCGGCGCCGGTATCGCGCGTCCTCCTGCCGCATGGATCTCCCTGACGACAGCCGCTATCGCCGCCTCATCCCGGCCGTTCACCGCCACCGCGCCTCCTTCTCGCGCCAGCCGCAGCGCCGTGGCGCGTCCGATTCCTTTGGAGGCGCCGGTGACTAGCGCCGTTTTCCCATGAAACCGCATCACCCTTCCCCTTTCTCCGGCAGCAAGCGCTTCGGCCGCGGTATCCGATAGATCTCTTCCAGACGTTGGTGATGGAGGATCCCCAGGGCCTCCCGGGTCACGATGAGATAATAATAGCACGTCCGGACCTGCTCGAGCTGTTTGTTGTATACGCGGATTTTCCCGTTGAGATCGCAAGTCCAGCGGCACCGGTCGTCCCTGGGGGCGGCAGGGCCGTCCTTCTGGCCGCCGCAGTGCCGGCGTGCCATCCCGGCGGCGATATCGTTTTCGATCTTCGCCAGTTTTTCCAAGGCCTCCGAAAGCCGCTCTCCGGCCCGAGCCAGAACAGCGGCCCTCTCCCGGAACATCTCCTCCTGAAGAACATCCTGGACGTTCTTTTTCCTGCTCGACATCTCCTTGCTCACTGCGATCCCTGAACAGAGAAGGGTAATCCGTGCCAATCCCCCTGTCACGCCGGCCCTGCAAGGGATCGGGAGACACGGGGCCTCTATTTTTCCAAATACTTCCGCCCGAGCATCACCGCGCCTTTCAGGGAGGATTCCTCCTCATGGACATAAGCGCAATTCCGCATCCAAGCGGTTTTCGCCCGGACCATCGCCTCGTTGACCGCGCCGCCGGTCACGTGGATAGTTCCACTCAGCGGGACCTCCCGACCGACCTCATCGAGGTGCAGCCGCTGGTAGCGGCAAAGCCCCCGGACCACGGCGGCCAGGAGCTCTTCACGCGACGTCTCCTGGGTAAGACCCTGGAACTCGGCCTTGAGCGGCTCCCGGGAGTACCTCGACCCCATCAGGAAGGGGACATAGGTGACTCCGCTCTCCCTCCCGAGCCAGGCATCGATCGCCTTGGTCAGAAAATCGCCGTAGAACTGCTCCGGAGTCATCTCGCTGCAGAACAGGCGATGAAACCATTCCAGCGCCTTCCCGCCCGCGTTCATGACGTAAAGGGTCAGCCATTTCCCGGGCACCGCATGGGCGCGGATATTGTACTGCGGCGAGGGAAGGCAGCGGGGGAGGCACACCAGGGTGATTTCGCAGGTGCCGTTCACATTGATGACATCGCCGGGACGGCGGATGTCCACCGAGTAGGCGGCCAATACCGCGTCGTTTCCGCCGATGACGACCGGCGGCTGCCGGGTGAGGCCGGTCATCGCGGCGATCTCCTTTTTCAGCCGCCCGGCGCTTTCAAAAGAAGGGAGGATCTTCGGCAGAAAATCGAGAGGGACATCAAAGGCGGAGGCGATCTCCTGGTTCCAGGCAAGGTCGTTGCGCACCGTATTGTACAGGGCCGTCAGAGACGCGGAAGAGGGGTCGATAGCGCCTCGGCCGGTCAGCCACCGGACCATGTAGGTGTTGGAATGCCCGAACAGGCGCGCCCGCGCGTAGAGATCGGGATGATGCTCCCTGAGCCACAGAAGACTCGCCAGGGAGCACCCTCCTGCCACTGGGATGTTGCCGGTGGTCTCCAGGAGTTTTGCCTCCCCCACGGTTTCGATGATCCGCCGCGCCTGGACCGAGGACCGCTGATCGAGCATGAGGATGGCGGGAGAGAGCGCTTCCCCTTCGGCGTCCATTGCGGTGAAACCCGGGGTCGTACCGGAGAGCGAAATCGCCTCGACCTCTCCCATCAGCTCTTCCATTTCGCGACATCCCTCCAGAAAGGCCTGCCGCCATTTTTCCGGCTCAATGTCGCTGAAGAGGCCGTCATGATAGGTGTTTACGACATAGGGACGGCTGAACTGCCTGACCGGCAAAAGGGACTCTCCCTGCAAGCGGAAGATCCCCATCTTCATGCTGGTCGTTCCGATGTCCACCCCCATGAGGATCATTGTCCCGCGCTCCTTCTGATCACCTCCATCCTGCCCTTGTTTGCAGGAACGGTGATACACACGCTGTCCTTATTTTATGGGGCGGCAACGCGCCCGCTGCTTGCGGTGAAAAACGATATAAGGCGATCCGCGGTCTGGTCAGCGTTTCAAAGCGGCGCAGACCGCCTCCGTCACCTCACGGGTGGTTGCCTTCCCTCCCAGGTCCGCCGGCAGGCAGCGGCCTTGCGCGGTCACCGTCTCGATGGCCGCCATCAGGAGGTTCGCCGCCGCGCTCTGACCCAGATGCTCCAGCATCAGGACCGCCGACCAGAAGGTTCCGATCGGATTGGCGATCCCCTTCCCCATGATATCGAACGCGGAACCGTGGATCGGTTCGAACATGGAGGGGTATTTCTTTTCCGGATTCAGGTTGGCCGTGGCGCCCATTCCGAGACTTCCTGAAAGGGCGGCCGCCAGATCGGAGAGGATATCGGCGTGGAGGTTGGTCGCTACCAGGACATCCAGGGTTTCGGGATGCAGGACCATCCGGGTCGTCGTGGCATCGACCAGCATCCGATCCGTCTTGACGTCGGGGTAGTCCGGGGCGATCTCCTCGAAGATGGAGTCCCACATGACCATACCGTGGCGCTGGGCATTGGATTTGGTCACTAGGGTGAGCTGGCGCTTCGGCCGCTTCCGGGCCAGTTCAAAGGCGAACCGCATGACCCTGGTGACCCCCTTCCGGGTGAAGACGGCCACCTCCATCCCCACTTCCTCCGCATGCCCCTGGTGGGCCCGCCCCCCGACGCCGGCATATTCGCCTTCCGTGTTCTCGCGGACGATCACCCAGTCCAGATCCTCCGGGCCCCGATCGCGCAGAGGGCCCCGGACACCGGGCAGGATCCGGGAGGGGCGGACGTTCGCATACTGATCAAATCCCTGACAGATGGGAAGGCGCAGGCCCCACAGCGAGATGTGATCAGGGACGGTGGGGTGGCCGACGGCGCCGAAAAAGATGGCGTCAAAAGTCTTCAGGGTCTCCAGGCCGTCCTCCGGCATCATCCTCCCATGGGTGTGGTAATAATCGGATCCCCAGTCAAAGGTCTCAAAGGTCATCCGGAAGGTACCGGTGATCTTTTCAAGGGCCTTCAGGACCTCGATCCCCGCGGGGATGACTTCCAGGCCGATCCCGTCGGCGGGGATGACAGCGATTCGGTATGTCTGCATGGTCGTTTGTTTCTCCTCTGCATCATTCTGACGAAAGTCTTACCCCGGGACACCAGCGCCTTTCAACGGCACTCCAAGGCGCCGATGTCCGGTGAAACGATAATCCAAGTGCATTCCTCCACGAAGAGGCGGAGGAACTAAGCGCTCTACTTCTTTATCCGCCCCAGCTCTTTCATGATCTGTTCGTACTCGACCATCTTCTTCTTCACCAGGGCCAGGGACTCCTCAGGACCCATGAACTCGGTCTTGAAGGCGTTCAGATCCATCTTCTTTTTGACTTCCGGGTCCTTCATGACCTTGTCGAAGGCGTCGGCGAGGATCTTGACGATCTCATCCGGCGTTCCCGGAGGAGCGGCGACACCCCGGTAGGCCCCTTCGACGACGTCATATCCCTGTTCCTTGAAGGTCGGGATATCGGGGAGGACCTCCATCCGTTTCTCCGAAGCGATGGCCAGGGCGCGGAACCGCCCTTTGTGCTGAACCGCCATGGTGGAGTAGCTCATCAGCGCCGTCACGTGGCTTCCCAAGAGGGCCGGAATCGCGGAGCCTGTCCCGCCGAAGGGGATGTAGGTCAGCTTGATGCCCGCGGCCTTGTTGAGCATCGTCGTCCCCAGGTCGTTCGCCGACGAGGTGCCGCTGCCGCCGACGGTGAAGACGCCCGGGGGAAGCTTCTTGGCGGCCTCGACGAAATCCTTGAGGGTCTTGTAGGGGCTGTCGCTGCGGACGAGCAGGACGTCCGGGGTGCTCTCGAACATGTAGATCTGTTTAAGATCCAAAGTCTTGTACCCGGCGTTGCCCATCTCCAGGGGCTGCAGGACCGTATGGGGCAGGTTGTGACCGGCGATTGTGTAGCCGTCGGGCGTGGTTCGGGTCAACTCCGCCCAGCAGAGTGCCCCGCCGCCGCCGATCTGGTAGGTGATGTTGACATCGACGCCAAGGGCCTTCTTCAGGGCCGCCTCCTGGAATCGCGCGGTGATGTCCGATTCCCCTCCCGGATTGAAACAGATCTTGTAGTTGATCCGCTTGCTGGGGAACTTGTCCGCCGCAGAGGCCGTGCCGACCCAGACCAGGGCAAGGATGGCCGCAAGAACGATACAACCGACGATCTTCTTTTTCATAGTTTCCTCCTGAAAATGGTTGATGGTTTAAACAACGGTCAATATTCCGCATCATCCGTGACAACTTCGGGTGCTTTGGCCTTTACCTGCGCCCAGATCCCCCTTCCGATGGACAAAAATGCCAAGACCATGAAGACCGCGGCTATGGGACGTGTAAAGAAGACCAGGGGCGAGCCCTGGGAGATGAGCAGTGATTGCCCCAGGGCGGTCTCCAGCATCTGCGCCAGGACGCTCGCCAGGACCATCGGGGCGATGGGGAAGCCGAGCTTCCGCATGAAGTACCCGATCACCCCGAAGATGAGCATGACCCAGATATCGAACGTCTGGAACCGGACGCTGTAGGTCCCCACAAGGGCGCAAAAAACAATCATCGGCCCCAGGATATAGAAGGGAATGCGGACGATCCGAACCCACACCCCGATCAGCGGCAGATTGAGGACCAGGAGCATCACATTACCGATGTACATGCTGGCGATGACCGCCCAGACGAAATCCGGGTTTTGGATGAAGAGCATCGGTCCGGGCTGGAGGCCGTACATCATCAGCCCTCCGAGGAGGACCGCCATCGAGGGGGCCGTGGGAAGCCCGAAGGAGAAGAGCGGCACGAACCCGGCGGTGGAGGTGGCGTTGTTGGACGTCTCCGGAGCGGCGACCCCCTCCATCGCCCCGTTGCCGAACAGTTCTGGGTGTTTGGAGACCCGCTTCTCGAGATCGTAGGCGACAAAGGAGGTGACCGATGGGGCGCATCCGGGGAGGAGGCCCAGAAGGAACCCGACCGCCGAAGAGCGCAGGAACGTTCCCCAGCAGGGCTTCAAGTCGTCCCAGGTCGGCATCCAGTTTTTGACCTCCACTTCGCTGATGGTGGTGATCCTCTGCTCCACGTTGACCATCACTTCGGTGATGGCGAAGAGCCCCACGATGATCGCGATGAAATCCATACCGACCGTCAGGGTGACGGATCCGAAGGTCAGCCGCTCCGCGCCTGTGAGCGGGTCCTGGCCGACCAGGGCCGCCGTGAGCCCCAGGGCCGTGGAGATGATCCCCTTCAGGAGGGCGCGGCCGGAGAGACTGATCACCAGGGACAGCCCCATGAACATCAGGGCGAAATACTCCGGCGGGCCGAAGACCACGGCAAACTGGGCCAGCGTCGGGGCAAAGAGGGTGAGCGCGATCACGCTGATCGTCCCCGCAATAAAGGAACCGATCGCCGCAACAGCCAGGGCCGGCCCCGCCTTTCCCTGCTTGGCCAGCTGGTAGCCGTCCATTGCCGTGGGGACGGAGGAAGCCTCGCCGGGAATGTTGACGACGATCGCCGTTGTCGAACCTCCGTACATGGCACCATAATAGATCGACGCCATCATGATGATCGCCGACGTCGGGGGCAGCACCGTCGTCAAGGGAAGCAGGATGGCGATCCCGGAAACCGGTCCGATGCCCGGAAGGACACCGACGAGCGTTCCGATGAAACAGCCTACCGCCGCCCAGAAGAGATTCTGCCACGTGAGCGCGATCGCAAACCCCTGGAAGAGATACTCAAAGGAAAAACCCATACCGCCCTCCTATTCAAACAGGAAGCCTGCGGGGAAAGAGAGGCCCAACAGACGGATGAACAGATAATACGAGATCGCGGCTGTGATCAGGCTGATGGCGATCGCCAGCAGCCATTTCGACCGTTTCAGGTACCAGATCGAAAAGGCGATGTAGAGGAACGAGGCAAGCGGCAATCCGAGCGGATTTAAAAGGACGATATAACAAGCCACGCTCGCAAGGGTGATCAGGATCGTCCGGGCCCCTTCCCCGTCGGGCCATTTGATGGCGAGATCCGCTCCTCGCAACCGCCAAGACTTCAGGGCGAGTGCGCTTCCGCATATGAGGAGCAGGAAACCGACAACCATGGGAAAGGTTTCGGGAGGCAAGCGATGCTCCGCACCTCCCCTGATCAACGTCGATGCGTAGATGATGAAAATGCCGAACAGGGCGATGCCACAACCTACGATAATATCGGCCGCTCTTAGTGTCTTCACAGCTACCTCCTGGCATTTATTTTGGGGAGAATGGCATCTCCCGGGGGTTGAATCCGCTGTTGCCGGAGCGGATCTACAACGCCCCCAGATCCGGCAAGGATGGGCAAAAAGACTGCTGGCTACGTAACATGGTTTGATGGCAAACGCAAGCAGATGCCCGTGCCGGTGGTGATGCCGTTTGCCTCGTTTCTTGACTCTTTTGCCTTGACAATCTCCATAAATCCTGTTAGCAAAAGCCCGTAACACCTTATAATATTGTGATTTTCTGAATAGTCGGCCCCTCTCAGCAGGCAGAGCTCCTATGGATCTGAAAACGGAAGTCCTGATCATCGGCGGCGGTGCAACAGGGGCAGGCATCTCGCGGGATCTGGCGCTGCGAGGCATTCCTTCCCTCCTGGTGGAAAAGGGCGATTTCACCTCAGGCGCATCCGGACGGAACCAGGGCCTGCTTCACAGCGGCGCCCGCTATGCCGTAAGCGACCTCGAAGCCGCCAAGGAATGCATCATTGAAAACCGGATCCTCAGGCGAATCGCCCCCCATTGCATAGAAGACACGGACGGCCTTTTCGTTTCCCTGCCTGAAGACGGAACCGAGTACCGGGCGACCTTTCTGCGGGCCTGCGCAGAAGCGGGGATCGACACCCTGCCTCTCTCCCCGCGCGAGGCCCTGTCGATGGAGCCGAAGCTCAATCCCCGGCTCATCGGCGCGGTTCAGGTCCCGGACGGGGCGATCGATCCCTTCACGCTCGTCGTGGAAAACGCCCGCGATGCCGAATCCCGCGGGGCGCGGTTTCTGCTTCACACCGAGGTCACCGGCCTGATCCGCGACGGCCTTAGGATCACGGGGGTGCGCGCGAAAGACCGGATCACCGGCAATGAGTTTACGATCGCGGCCCCCTGGGTGATCAACGCGACGGGAGCCTGGGCAAACCAGATCCTCGCCTTCGCGGGACTCACGATCGGCATGGCCCTCTCCAAAGGGTCGATGCTCATCACCAACACCCGGCTCAGCGAACGGGTCATCAACCGCTGCCGCCCTCCGGCGAGCGGCGACATCATCGTCCCCAACGATACCGTTTCGATCCTCGGGACCACCTCTTTGCGCGTAGAGGATCTGGAGCACTACGAGGTCACCCCGGAGGAGGTTTCCTTCCTGGTCGAAGAACTCTCGAAGGTGATTCCCGCCATTCGGGAGGAGCGGTTCACCCGCGCCTATGCCGGCGTCCGGCCCCTCGTTCAGTTGGCGGGCGTCAGCGACGATCGGGAAATCAGCCGCGGCTTCGCCCTGATCGACCACGGAAGCGTCGACGGACTGACGGGACTGATCACCATTACCGGCGGGAAACTGATGACCTACCGCCTCATGGCGGAGAAGACGGCGGATTTCATCTGCGAGCGGCTGGGGCTCCATGTGCCCTGCATCACCCATTCTCAGCCCCTTCCCGGGGCGGGCCGCGGCCACACCCTGAAGGACCGTCTCCTGAGACTTCGGCATCAGATCCCCGCCAGCCGGGGGGAACTTCTGTGCGACTGCGAGCTCGTTCCACGAGAAACGATAGATGCGATCCTCCGGGAGGGGAAGGTACGGGAGCTCCAGGACATCCTGCACCGCACCCGTCTGGCCAAAGGGACCTGCCAGGGGGGCTTTTGCGTTTATCGCCTCCTGGGCGTCCTGAACGAAATGAGGAAGGAAACGGTGCTCGGCGGCTCCAACCGGGCCCTCAGGGATTTTCTCGAGGAACGGTGGAAGGGGATCCGTCCGGTCCTATGGGGGACTTCTTTAAAGGAAGAGGAACTGATCGAATCCATCTACAAGGGGCTTTTCAATCTCGCCCCTGAAGCGACCTTGCCGCCTGGCGGAGGGGACCTGTGAAGCGCTGGGACCTGATCGTCATCGGAATGGGCCTCGCCGGCCTTACCGCGGCCAAAGCGGCGGCGGAAAAGGGCGCTAAGGTCCTGATCGTTGGCAGGGGGATGGGGTCGGTCACCCTGTTCGGCAACACGATCGACCTGCTGGGCGAGATCCCGCCGGGGAAGGATATGCAGGGGGATCTTACACGCTGGATCGCGGCACATCCCCATCATCCCTACGCCAAAACGGGATGGGCCGGTATCGAGGCATCGCTCGGCGCCTTCCGGAGCCTCTTCCCCCCGCCTTACACCTTCGATACGGTCGGCTCGGGAAACAGTCTCGTCCCCACCGGCGTAGGGACGCTCCGCCCCTCTTATCTGCTTCCCGCGACCATGACCGCCGGGGTCGGGATGTCACCCTCGGATACGATCATTGTCGGGCTGAAGGGTTTCAAAGACTTCCAGGGCGACACGGTTTCGCTCCACCTGCAATGCCGCGGCGTGAACCTCTCGCTCCCCCGTTACGGTCTGGAGGGGCTCACCGCGATCGCCCTTGCCCGGCTGATGGATGAGGAGTCGTTCCGGGAGAGGCTCGGCGAGGCGATCCGCAGCCAGATGGCCGGAGAAAAACGGGTCGGCCTTCCCGCGATCCTCGGTGTCAGCGCCCCTGCGGACGTCCTGAAGACCCTGGAGGCAATCACCGGCGCCAAGGTCTTCGAAATCCCGATGCTCCCCCCCTCGATCCCCGGCCTGCGGATCTTCCACCGTTTCCGGGAGGCCCTGATCGCCCAAGGGGTGACGTTTCTCATGGGGAATCCCGTCACCGCCGCCAAGGTGAAAGAGGGCCGATGCGAGGAGATTACCGTCCACAACCCGCCGATTGCGACGGTCTTTCGCGCCGAGAATTACATCCTGGCGACGGGCCGCTTCCTCGGCGGAGGACTCTGGGCGGACATGGAGAGGATCACCGAGCCTCTCTTCCACCTCCCCGTATTCCAGCCGGAGTCGCGGGGGCTGTGGTTCCGGGAACGGTTCTTTCAGCCCGAGGCGCATCCGATCCACCGTGCGGGGATCGTCACCGACGAGGATCTCCGGCCGGTCGATTCGGAAGGGAGGGTCTTGCTCAGGAACGTCCGGGCGGCAGGTTCGATCCTCGCCCACCACGAGGCGATCGAGGGACATTCGAGCGAAGGGATCGACATCGCCACGGGCAATCTGGCAGCCGGGAGGGCGCTCTCGTCATGATGCCCGCCGACAAAACCCCCACGCCTCCCCGGAACCTTCCCGACGTTTGCGTCCGCTGCGCGACCTGCATGGCAGTCTGCCCGGTTTCCCGTGTCACACCCCGCTTCCCGGGACCGAAACAGGCGGGTCCAGGGGCGCAGAGATTCCGCTCCGCCTCGGATGTTTCCGTAGATGACTGGATCGAGCTGTGCACCGCCTGCCGCCTGTGCGATACCGTCTGTCCCGCCGGGGTCCCCATTTCCGAACTGAATCTGATGGCAAAGGCAAAGTACCTCGACGAGCGCGGAAGGACCTTCCGGGACTGGCTCCTGGTCCGGAGCGACCTGTTCGGCGAGCTCGCCTCCCGCTTTTCCAGGATCGTCAATCCCCTGATGAAAAACCCTACCCTTCGGTGGCTCCTCGACAGGCTGCTCGAAATCGACCGGCGGCGGACCCTTCCCGAATACGAAACCCCCACCTTCCGACAATGGTTCGCTGCCCGTCCGGTCATGAGCGAAACCGTCGGCCGTCCGCAGATCGCCTATTTTTACGGCTGCTTCACCAATACCAACGAGGTGGATGTGGGAAAGGCGTCTGTGGCCCTCCTGGAGGCGTATGGTTATTCGGTCGGCATCCCCCCCCAGCGCTGCTGCGGCATCCCCCGCCTCGGGGTCGGAGACCTGCGGGGGGCACGGGAGATGGGGCTTCGGAACCTCTCCCTGCTTCTGCCGGTGGTTCGGGAGGGGATTGACATCGTCTTTTCCTCTACGAGCTGCGGGCTGATGCTCCGCCATGAATACGGCCCCCTCCTTCACCTCCCGGATGCCGAGGAACTGGCGCGTCGCCTCTTCGACATCTGCGAGTTTCTCCTGCGCATCCAGCAGGAAGGGAGTCGGACGGTACGATTCCAGTCTCCGGCCATGAAGGCGGCCTATTTCGCCCCCTGTCACATGAAGTCCCTGAACATCGGCCTTCCCGCACTGGAGCTTCTCCGCAGCCTCCTGGGGATCGATATTCCCCTGATCGAGGCGGAGTGCTGCGGCCTGGGGGGGCTTTACGGTTTCAAAAAGGAGAAGTACGCCATCACCGAAGAGATTGGAAGAGACCTGGCGAAGGAGGTGGCGCGGATCGATCCCGAGGTCATCCTCACCGACTGTGAAGGGTGTCGAATGCAGATCCGCCAGCTCACGCGGCGCAGGGTCCTGCATCCCGTCCAGCTCCTCCGCGACATGTTAAACCGGGCATAAGCAGGCGCAAACACACCTTTCGACGTCAATAGAGATACGTGGAGGCGATGAAGACGTTCCAGGTCCGGGCCGAGGCATCCTGGATGACCGGATCGGAGGTGATTCGCGCCGACCCCGATCCCTGCCCATAATTCCCGCCGACGGTGATCGAGTTTCGCATGATCCGGAAGGTGATCGAGCCGGTGATGCCGTACATGTCGATCTTTTCCTTCCCGGATTCCATCTCCGTGTTGATATTGGGCGAGTTGGACAGGTTTGTGAAAACCCCTGCCCGAAAAATCCAGTCCTGCCAGGGCGAATACTCCGCTCCGAGAGCGGTGTTGACAACGGATTCCCTCTCCACCCTGGTTCCGATGATGTCGTAACCGAATCCTGGATAGAAGGTCAGGTCTCCGGAGACAAGCCAGGAGGGATTGATCCGATAGGCGGCTCCGAGGCGGCACTGCCAGGGGTATCTCTGTTTGTCGCTCGATGTGAAGGACTCGTTGTTCAGTGGGGGCGGGCTCTCCACGGTCGAGTAGACGGTTTCCTGGTAGGTGATGTCGGAATCGACCACAAAGGTCCGGGAGAGGGCCGCACCGAGGGAGAACTGTTCGGTCGGCTTCCAGAGGACCCCAAGGAGGGGCCGTGTCCCCCATTCACGGATCTTCACATAGTAGTTACCCCAGTGATCCAGGCCGTTGCTGAGCCGGACCAGTTCGTTTTGAACATACAGATAGTTCCTCTTGTGGATATACAGGGTCATCCCCAAGGACAGGGTCTGCGAGACCTTGAACGCGATGGTGGGGCCGAATTCATTGATACTGTCCTCCGTGTTCAGGTTCAGGCTATAGCGGGCTATCCGGAGATTTGGATTTCCATATTTCTGCACCATCCCCTGGGTTGGAGGCAGATCGACGAAGGTCTCGTCCATGTTTTCAAAGGCGTGCTCCGGCACGGCATAGGAAAAGCCGAGGGAGACGGGCCCCACGGGCTGCTGCACCCCGAAAAAATTGGGAACGATGGCGGAATAGGTCCTCTTGAGGTCGGACCCGGCGATCGCACCCCGGTATTCCTTGGAGAGGCTGTAATAGGCATTGACGCTGGCGGACAGACTCTTGGTCTGGGCATGGACGATTCCGGCGGGATTATAGTACATGCCGGAGGTGTCGTCGGCCAGGGCGGTGAAGGCCCCGCCCATGCCCGCGGCCCGCTCGCCGATGATCATGTTGTTGTAATGGAACTCATCGGACAGGGCGGTTGCGGCATTCAGCAGGCAGCCCAGGATCAGGCAGGCCCCCGGCAAGTGTCGTTTCAGGATGGTCATGGCGTTTTCTCCTTTCTGTCCACGATGCTGCATTCCTCATCACCGGACAAGAAAATCGATATATCAGTACCATGACTTGCATCGAAAATCTATCCTGGAATGAAAAACATCCGGCGGTTTGGCTGTCCTTACATTTTGCCCTCCCGTTTGCCCTCCCGTTGAACTCCGCGAGGGGATCGCAACAGGCTGCCTAATAAACAGAGCACAGAAAGGCGTCCTGGTCTGTTTGGCTTGACATTCTTTTTCTTTTAGGGTTAAGTGGCGAAGTCACCATCAGCCATATCAGAATCGGGGAGGGGAAAAACGCCGCTCACAAAGCGGCGGTATGGATAATAAGGAGATGGCTTGTCTGAGTCGTACGGACGGACGCATTTTTCGTGAAAGAGCGAAAGGAGGTAGTGAATGAAACGCTTCAAACGGTCCAGCTACACGGTCATTGCCTTGGCAGTCATAGGTTTCTTTTGCCTGACAGGAACCGGTTTCGCCCAGGCGATCGAGAACGAGTTCTATCTCATCACCCCTGTTTCAAAAGATGTCCACGACCCGGCCCTGAAGGCCTTCGCGGCCTTCGTGAAGAAGAAATACAATGTGGATTTGAAGACCAGCGCCATGCCGCAGGGGACCCCGGTCGCCTACGGCCAGATCGTCGAGTGGAAGGGGAAGCCCCAGGCGGACGTCTTCTGGGGCGGCGAGGGGACGCTGTTCGACCTCCTGGCGGATCAGGGTCTCCTGGATAAGGTGAAGATTCCCAAGGCGATGTGGGACGAGATCCCGGCCTCCATCGGCAAGCCGGTGGGCCTCCCCCTGAAGGACCCCAAAGGATTTTGGGTGGGAACGACACTCGAACCCTACGGACTGATCTACCAGCCGAAGCTGCTCAAACGGCTCGGCGTCGAGCTCAAGGACTGGGACGACCTGCTCAATCCCAAACTCAAAGGTCAGATCGCCCAGTGCACGCCGGACCGCTCCAGCTCCAGCCATGCGAGCTATGAAGTGATCCTGGCGATGCACGGCTGGGGAAAGGGGTGGGAGTGGCTGACGAAGCTCGCGGCCAACACGGGGATCTTCACGGCCCGCTCCCGCGACGTGCCGAGCGTCGTGGCCAAGGGTGAATTCGCCGTCGGAGTCGCGGTCCCCAGTTACATGGCCTTCGCCGAGGTCCTGGGCGGCTACGATGTGATGTTCGTCTACCCCAAGAACGCCTATGTGACCCCTGAGCCGATGGCGGTGCTCAAGGGCGCCCCGCATCCCAAGGCGGCCCATGCCTTTATCGAATTCCTGCTGACCGAAGAGGGGCAGAAGATCTTCATGGAGCGCGGCCTCTACCCCATCACCTCCAAATACAGAGTGCAGGGGGCACCAGGCTCCGCCGCGGAGAAGGCGGTGCAGTTCACGGCCGGTATCCGTTCCTTCTATGACATCCAGGTCGGCAACGTCTACGACCCCAAGATCGCCGGCGAGAAAAAGCGGAACGCGGATGTGAACGCTTACTTCCGGAAGGAAATCGCCGAAAAGCACAAGGAAATCATAAAGAAATAGCTCCCCGCCCATGGCTGGGCATGACGGCTTCCCCCCTGTTCCCTCCTCCCTTTGAGAGGAGGGAACAGGGGTGCGAAATAAACCGGTTCCTTATCACCCGCTGAGCCTTCGGAAAGCCGGAGGAAATGCACTCACTGACGGATTCACACCCCTATCGGATCAAACTATGAATATTCAACTCAAAGACATGGTCAAGCGATTCGGCGCCCTGGAGGCGGTGAGTCATGTCACCCTGGATATCAAAGACGGCGAACTGTTCACCCTGCTGGGGCCGTCCGGCTGCGGCAAAACGACGATCCTGCGTCTCATCGGCGGTTTCCACAAACCCGATCACGGGGAGGTCTATTTCGGGGAGAGGGAAGTGTCGGCGATCCCCCCTTATGAACGGAACATCGGGATGGTCTTTCAGAACTACGCCCTCTGGCCGCACATGACCATCTTCGACAATGTGGCCTATGGTCTCAAGATCAAAAAGGCGACGGGCGCAGACATTACCAGGAAGGTGAACCATGCCCTGTCGCTCGTCAATCTGACCGGACTTGAAAAGCGGTATCCCGGCCAGCTCTCCGGCGGGCAGCAGCAGCGAGTCGCCCTGGCCCGCGCCCTGGTCCTCAACCCGGATGTGCTGCTTCTGGACGAGCCCCTCTCAAACCTAGACGCCAAAATCCGCCAGCAGGTGCGGGCCGAGATCCGGAAGCTCCAGAAAGACCTGGCGATCACCGCGATCTATGTCACCCATGACCAGGAGGAGGCCCTGACCCTTTCGGACCGCATCGCCGTCCTCGATCGCGGTAAACTCCAGCAGATCGGCTCCCCGCGCGACCTTTACCAGAGGCCGCAAAACGCCTTTGTGGCCGATTTCATCGGCATCAACAACCTGATCGCCGGCGAGGTGAAGCAGATCCTGGAGGCAAAAGGATGGATGGCCGTGCAGACCCGTTTTGGGATCATCAACTGCCTCAACGAGGGTCGGTTCAAGGTCGGAGATGCCTGCAAGGTCACCGTGCGGCCGGAGGTCGCCACCATCTGCAACTCCGACGCAGCCGGGGACGACATGAACCTGATCAACGGAAAGGTCAGCTTTGCCTCTTATATCGGCAACACCATCCGTTATGACATCGAACTGGATCCGGAGACGATCTTCAAGGTCGACGTGCAGAACCCTTGGAACCAGCAGACTTTTCCCATTGCCGAGCAGGTGCATGTGCGCTTCCCCGTCCAGATCACCCTGGGAATCCCCGCCTGAGAAGAGAGGACTTTGATCGTGAAAATGGAAACCGCCGTTGCCCTGCCCAAGACCAGCGTCTGGTCCGATATGAAGATCAGCGGCCTTTTGGCTTATGCCGCCGTCTGGGCCTTTTTCATCATCTTTCTCATCTACCCCCTGATCCGTCTTTTTTACGACAGCTTCACGACCGAGGGAGGGGCCTTTACCATCACCAATTTTCAGGATTTCTTTACAGACACCTTCTATCTGAAATCCCTGCTGAACTCCCTGATCCTCGGGGTCGCCACCGTGATCACGACCTCCATCATCGGGATCGCCATCGCCTTTTTGCTGCTCCGGTACGACTTTCCCGGCCGGGGGCTCTTCTCGTATTTGACGATCATCCCCATGATCATGCCCCCGCTCGTGGGGGTCATGGGTTTCGTCTTCATCCTGGGCCGCGCCGGGACCGTCAACATCATCCTTCAGGATTATTTCGGATTTCAGCATCCGGTCAATTTCATGTACGGCCTCCACGGCGTGCTCCTGGTGGAGACGCTCCACCTCTTCCCGCTGATGACGCTCTCCATCGTCGATGCCATGGGCAAGATCTCCCCCTCCCTGGACGAGGCGGCCGAGAGCGTAGGCTCCCGGGGGCTCCGTAAATTCTGGGACATCACCTTCCCGCTCACCACGCCGGGGTACGTTTCCGGGGCGCTTCTGGTCTTCATCTGGACCTTCGCCGATTTCGCCACGCCGCTGGTCGTGGGGATCTCCGACCTGCTCGCCTCCCAGGCCTATCTGAACATCGTCCAGTTCGTAGACCGCAGGCTCTTCAAGATGGGGATCGTCATTTCGGCCATCATGGTGATCCTGGCAATCCTGTTTCTGATCATCGCCAAGAAGTATGTGTCGATCAAGGACTACAGCTCGCTCTCCTATTCGGTGATCGAAAGGAAAAAACTCTCTCTCCCGGCGCAGATCGGGGCGGTCTCCTTCCTGGCCTTCATACTGATCCTGGCCTTCATCCCCTACCTGGGGCTCGCGCTGGATTCCTTCGGCAAAGGGTGGGCGTTGACCCCGTTCCCGGTCAAATACACACTCCAGTATTTCGAGAGGGTCGCCATCGAGACCCCTAAATTCATCATCAACAGCCTCCTGTACTCGGGCATTTCTGTCGTCATCTGCATCGCCGTGGGGGTGCCTGTGGCCTGGATCATGTCCAGGACCAAACTCCCGGGGCGCGAGGTCCTCGACTCCTTGACAACGCTGATCCTGGCCCTGCCGGGGACCGGAATCGGGATCGCCTACATGCGGGCCTTCCGGGACCCTATCCCGCTGATGAATGCGGCCCTCATCAGCATGTGGATCATCATCCCCGTGGTCCTGGCGGTCCGCCGTCTTCCCTACACGGTGCGGGGAACCTTCGCGTCGCTCCTCATCGTCCACCGCTCTTTTGAAGAGGCCGCCGAGAGCGTGGGGGCGACCAAGACAAAGACCTTCAAGGATGTCACGCTCCCCCTCATCTGGAAAGGGGTCCTGGTGGGGTCCCTGTATTCCTTCATCCTGGCCCTGCAGGAGGCATCAGCCACACTGCTGCTGGTCATCCCCGGCCATGAGATGATGACCGTCGGCATCTTCAATTTCTACATCGGCGGGTCCGTCAACGAGGCGGCTGCCCTGGGCTTCATCCTGATCATCCTCGGCGCCGCCTGCCTGTTCATCATCAACCGGATGGCCGGCTCCAAGATGGGAGGCGTTTTCGGCTAAGTGTACAAGGGATTCATCTTCGATCTGGACGGTACGGTCTATCTCGGCGAGCGCCTGATCCCCGGCGCCGACCGGGTGATCCGGCTTCTGCGCGACTCCGGCAGAAAGGTCGTTTTTCTTTCCAACAAGCCCCTTTACACCCGGAAGGATTATGCGGCGAAGCTCACGCGCCTGGGGATTCCCACGCCGCCCGCAGAGGTGGTGAACTCGACCTACGTCATGATCCGTTATCTCGGGAAGGTTGCACCGGGAGCGAAGGTTTTCGTCATGGGAGAGCTCCCTTTCGTCGCGGAGATGGCCGGCGCCGGGTTTTATCTCACCGAAAATCCCGACGAGATCGAGTATGTCATCGCCGCCTTCGATAGGACCTTCGACTACCGCAAATACAACATCGCCTTTCAGGCCATCAAAAAAGGGGCGCACTTCATCGCCACCAATCCCGACAGGACCTGCCCGGTGGAGGGAGGCGAGCTCCCCGACTGCGCCGGCATCATCGCCGCCCTGGAGGCGGTGACCCTGAAGCGTGTAGAAGTGGTCGTGGGAAAACCCTCGCCCATCACCGTCCAGGTAGCACTTGAGACGATGGGGCTTGCAGCTGCAGACTGCCTCTTGGTCGGCGATCGTCTGGAGACGGATATCCGCATGGGAAAAGAGGCGGGGATGAAAACGGCTTTGGTCATGACCGGTGTGACCGACCGAAAGACCCTGGAGGCCTCACCCCTCAAGCCCGACTACGTCTTCGACTGCATCGCAAAGGTGGAAGGAGTGCTCAGGCGGTAACGGCAATCGTGTGGTATGCTGAATTACGTATGGTGTCCCCGAAACTGGCCTGCCAACCGTGCCAATTCCCCCTCCTCGAAGACCCGGATCACGCCGTACTGGCCGTCGCAGCCGGGCGTGCGAATGACCCGGCCGCTGCGCATGCGCTCCACAGCCTCTCCCAGAAGCGGAGAGGCCGCTCGGATCTCCTCCAGCGGGGCGTACAGGAGCAGGCCGAATTCCGAGCCGAACCGGCTGATCACACGACTGTAGAGTTCCATCACCTTCTTGGAGCCGGGCCCTGTCCCCAGGATCTCCCCCAGGACCTCGGGGAGCGGAATCAGGCTGAAGACCTCGGGCAAGTCCTCACCGAAGAGGGGCCGCTCGCGGTCGGCCAGCTCCATCACCCTGTGCAGGACCCCCACGGTCACGGGTTTGCCGCAGACCGGGCAGGCGAGCCCCAGCCGGCGCGTCTCGGGCGGGTCGAGACAGACATGGCAGGCGCGGTGACCGTCGGCGTGGTACTTTCCCTCCTCGGGAAAGAATTCCACCGTTCCCCGGAACCTGTCGCGTCGGTTGGCGCGGAGGGCCTCCCTGAGGCTGAAAAAATCCAGGTCCGCGGAAAAGAGGTTGGCCTCCCGCCCCAGTTTGGCAGGGGAGTGGCAGTCGGAGTTGGAGATGAGTGCAAAGCGGTCCAGCCCCGAGATCAGGCGGTTCATCCCCGGATCGGAGGACAGACCCGTCTCCAGGGCAAAGACGTGGGAAGTGAGGTCCGCGAAGCACTCTTCGATGGCATCGAAGCCGGATTTTGAGCCGAAGAGCGAAAACCAGGGGGTCCAGACGTGGGCCGGCACCAGGAAACCCTCCGGCGCCTCCGTAAGCAAAATCTCCAGCAGGTCGCGGCTGTCGAGCCCCAGGATCGGACGGCCGTCGGACTCGATATTGCCGATGCCCGCCAAGGTTGCGTTGAGCCGCTCGACAGAGGCGAAATCGGGAACATACAGGAGGTTGTGAACCTTGCGCACCCGTCCGGCGCGTTTATAGATGCCGCTGATTTCGGCGGAGAGCAGAAACCGAACCTGAGTCGGTGCGGGCGCTGCGCCGGCCAGCGGCAAGACGATCGCCCGCTCGTCTTTCAGCCTGAACAATCCCGGCTCGGCCGGCACCAGCTCTTCCCTGAGGCTCCTGAACCAGCCGGGATGGGTGAAGTCGCCGGTGGCGACCACCTGGATCCCCTTGACCCGTGCCCAGGCGGCAAGCCCGCTCAGGGTTCCCTCGGGGCTCGTGGCCCGGGAAAAGGGGGAGTGGGTGTGCAGATCGGCGATATATTCCATAACCGTCGTTGCCTTTCAGAAGCCGTTGCTCAGGAGGCCGGATTCTCCCTGAAATGTGCCGGCAAGTCAATCACCTGTTCCATTGTGTATAATCGTTGTTACATAATATTCAACAAATCCCCTTGACGTACCCAAGGTCTTTTCTTATCCTTCGCTTTCATGAAAACAGGCTATACGAATCGGAAACCGGAGGAGGAACGATGAAAGGGGTCAACAACAACATCCTACGCGTGGATCTGACCGCGGGCAAGCTGGCAGTCGAGGCGATTCCGGAAGACCGGTACCGGCTCTATCTGGGGGGCCGGGGACTGATCGCCCACACGCTGCTTACGGAAGTGCCCAAGGGCATCGATCCCTTCGGTCCGGAAAACAAGCTCGTTTTTGCCCTGGGTACGCTCACGGGGCATCCCTTTGTGGGCAGCGGACGCAACAGTGTCGGCTGCAAGTCTCCCCTTTCCGGGGGATACGGCGAATCCGAGGCCGGCGGGTTCTGGGGGGCGGAATTGAAGCGGGCGGGCTTCGAAGCCATCATCCTGGAGGGGATCTCCCCGAGGCCCGTCTATCTGTCGATCAGGGACGGGAAGGCGGAGATCCGCGATGCGGCTCATCTGTGGGGGATGGAGACGGCCGACACCCAGGCCGCCATCCAGCAAGAGATTGGAGACAAGAGGGTCCGCGCCGCGGTGATCGGTCCCTCGGGGGAGAAGTGCATCCGCTTTGCCTGTATCCTGAACGACATCACCCACGCGGCCGGTCGAACCGGGATGGGTGCGGTGATGGGCTCAAAGAGGCTCAAGGCGATCGCCGTCCGGGGCAGTCGACTGCCTGAGGCAGCCGACAAGGAAAGACTTCATGCGCTGAACCGTTTCATGCACCAGAATTACAAAGAGCTCTCCAGACACTGGCGCTATGGAACCGGATCGGACATGGTAGGCTATGAAGCCGTGGGAAACACCCCGGTCAGGAACTTCAAGGGGGGCAGGTTCCCCGGCGTGGAGAAGATCAATCCGCAGGTGCTCTGTAAAAAATACCTGGAAAAGATGGACAACTGTCACGGATGCCCCATCCGCTGCAAACGGGTGGTCAAACTGGAGGAGCCCTTTTTTGTCGATCCCCGCTACGGCGGACCCGAGTATGAAACCCTGGCTGCCCTGGGCTCCAACTGCGGCATCGACAACCTGGAAATCCTAATGAAGGCCAATGAACTGTGCAACCGCTGCGGAATCGACACGATCTCAACAGGGGTCGCGATCTCCTTTGCCATGGAGTGCACGGAAAAGGGGATCCTCAGCCGGGAGGAGACGGACGGGCTGGATCTTACTTTTGGCAATGCCGAAGCGATGCTTCAGATGGTCGAGCACATTGCCTTGAGAAAAGGATTCGGTGCCCTTCTGGCGGAGGGAACCAAGCGGGCGTCGGAAAAGATAGGAAACGGGTCAGGCGAGCTGGCCATGCAGGTCAAGGGGGCGGAGATCCCCATGCACGAGCCGCGGTACAAGCAGGCGATGGGGCTTCATTACAGCATGCATGTCGCCGGAGCCGACCACAGCACGGGGATTCATGATACAGAGGCCCTGGATAAGGACAGCGGCGCCACGCTCTACAAGAAGGGATTCTCGGCGCAGCTCACCAACTCCCTGGGAATCTGCAAATTCGTCCCCTGGACCGAAGCACAGGTGCGGGAAGCGGTCGAGCATGTGACCGGCTGGCAGGCAACGATCCAGGACCTGATGCAGGTCGTCGAGAGGGGAGTTGCCCTCGCACGGATATTCAACATCCGCGAGGGTTTTTCGGAAAAAGACGACACCTTGCCGAAGCGATTTGGGCTCTCCCCCTCCGACGGCCCCTTAAAAGGGCTCGATCCGGAAAGCTTCGCCAAGGCCAGAAAAACCTACTACCGGCTGATGGGGTGGGATGAATCCGGCGTGCCCACGCCTTCCAGGCTTGCCGAGCTTCAGATGGCATGGGCGGCCAAGTATCTCAATCCTTGAAGACCCTGCAGCCAAGGGATTATCACTTGTCTCACTTCCGGCCTGCTGATCCGTTCTCCCCGGCCATCAGCGTGCGGAGGATATCCTCCTTGCCGATGATACCGACCAGCCAGCCTCGATCCAAAACAGGCAGGGTGTGGATATTGTGCTTCACCATCAGCGTGGCTACCTCTTCCAGAGGGGTTTCCGGATCCACCGTAACGGGATGAGGGGTCATGGCATCAGACACTGTAACGGCCGCCATCTTCCTTACCTCATTTTCGATCTGTTGAGGAGAGGTCAAAGAAATGGCTCCGTCAAGCAGGACGAAGAAGGACGGCAGGGGGATCTTTCGCTGCTGGGCCATGAGATCGGACTGGCAAATGATCCCTTTGAGATGCCCTTCTTTGTCCACGACGGGCAGACCGCTGATATGCTTATCCAGCATCAGCCTCGCGGCCTGAACGACCCCTGTGTCAGGGTAGACCGTAACGACTTCCTTTGTCATAATATCCCCGGCCTTCAGCATAACCCTGCCTCCTTTCTTTTTGCCTATTGTACCTCTATTGATCGGTCAAATCCACAATGTTGTTTTTGTTGAAATTATAGTATAAGTACCTATGAAGTATGCAAATCCTCTTCGATCGGCACTGGTTCCGTATGTACGTTACAGGCGACACCTGGATCCTGGAGATAGGAAAATGAACCTTCTCTCTGCCGGAAGTCTTTTTGTTTTGTGCCTCGCCCTGCTTGCGGGATTAGCCTCCTGTTCACCGGCCAAATCGCCTTCGACGCCCACCCGTGTGAACCTGCAATTGATGTGGAATCACACCAACACCTTTGGGGGATACTATGCGGCAGACCAGAATGGGTATTACGCTGCCGAAGGGATCGCCGTCACCTTCAGGGAAGGGGGGCCGAAGGTAGATTACTTTTCGCCGGTCATTGAAGGGACTGCCCAGTTCGGCGATGGCGGCTCAGACGAGTTGATCCTCAGCCGGGCGGCGGGCAAACCGCTGCGCGCCGTCGCAACGATCTATCGGCGCAGCCCGGTGGTCTTTTTTGCGCTGGCGGGCTCCGGGATCACCAGGCCTCAGGATTTTGTGGGCAAGACCGTCCGGATCGCTCCCGGTCTCGGCCCGACCCTGCATGCGATGATGGCGCATATCGGCGTCGGCCGAGGCCGATACGCCGAGGTCGTCACCCCTTCCGACATAGCGCTCTTTGCCTCCGGTTCTCCTCCTGTATGGAGCGCGTATCTCAACGCCTTTGTGACCGAAGTCGAGCAGGCAGGCTGTAAGATCAACCGAATCTATCCCGACAACTACGGCGTCCACTTCTACGGCAACAGCCTTTTCGCCAGGGATGACTTCATCGCCGCCAATCCCGACCTGGTGAAGCGTTTCCTACGGGCCACCCTGAAGGGCTGGTCATACATCATTGAGAACCCGGCAAAGATCGGCGCCCTGATAAAGAAGTACAAGCCGAATATCCATAATGCGCAGGAAATTGCCGGAATGACGGCCAGTATCCCCCTGATCAATACCGGCGAAGATCATCTCGGCTGGATGAAACCCGATCAATGGCGCGGCATGGAAAAAATCCTCAGAGAGCAGGGCGTATTGACCAGACCGCTGGATATTACCCAGGTGTATACAATGCAATTTCTCCAGGAGATTTACGGGAGGCAAGAGGATTACAGGCGGAGCGCAAACGGCCGTTTGGAATCGCGGGAATAAAGGGACACACATGAGACGAAAGATAGGTTTGGCCCGCAAAGTCACCATGGTTTTTGTATTTTTCGCCGCCGTGTTGTTGGCGATCGTGGGATCTCTGGCCTATTACAACGGACGCTCCGCACTGGAGGATGCCACCGTCGCCGATCTGCTTTCAAAGGCAGCCGAGAAGGAAATCATGTTGAACCGGTGGCTGGAGGAGCAGCAAAGGGATATCGTTTCCCTGGCCGCAATGCCCCATGTCGCCGATGATCTTTCCCGGCTGACCGCGGCCGCCGGCGCTGGATCCGCTGCCTCCCATGCCGCGCACGACCGCCTGGCTTCGGAGTTCCAGCTCTTTATCGGGCAAAACGTGTCGAGCCTGTTTGTTCTTGAACCCCGGACAGGGAAGATCATCATATCTACCAATCCCGGCGACGAGGGAAAATTCAAAGAGGACCGTTCCTATTTTATCCACGGACAAAAAGGCCCGTTCGTGCGTGGTCCCTATAACTCGATAGATCTGAGAGTTCCGGTCATCACCATTGCCGCGCCTGTTAAATCACCCGATGGACACCTTCTGGGAGTATTGGCCGGACATCTGAACATGAACGAAATGGGCGCGGTGATCAGCCCGAAGACCGGCTTGTATCAAACGGACGATGCCTACCTGGTGAACCTCTCCAGCCTCTTTGTCACCCAGCCGCGTTTCATCGCGGATCCGGTCGTGCTGCGTCGCGGGATCCATACCGAGCCCGTCAAGCGCGGCCTCAAGGGTGAAAACGGGCATCTCCTCACAAAGGACTATCGCGGAGAGCCGACAATAGCCGTCTATCGCTGGCTCCCCATGCACCAGCTATGCCTTGTGGTGCAAAGAGACGAGAAAGAGGCCTTCGCGCATTCACGGACATTCGGTAAAATCATCCTCCTGATTTCCTTGCTGGCGCTCCTGGTTTCTTCACTGGTGGCTGTTGAGCTGGCAAAGACGATCACCCGCCCGGTTCTCGCGCTGCAAGTTGGTGCCGCCCGCTTAGGCCGGGGAGAGACGGACGTACGTCTGGATGAGGAAGCAGATGACGAGCTCGGCAATCTGGCGCGTGAGTTCAACCGCATGGCCGCCGCCATTTCCCAGCGCGAAGCCGCGTTGCGGGAAAGCGAGGAACGCTACCGGACCTTGTTCGACAGCGCCAGTGACGGAATCTTTATCATGTCCGTCGAGGGCAAACTGATCGCGGTCAATGAATCGTTCGCCCGCATTCACGGCTATAATACGCAGGAAATGACGAACATAGACCTCAGGGTTTTGGATACGGAAGGAACCGCTAGGCTGATTCCGGAACGGATGCGCCGCCTGTTGGCCGGGGAAGCCATGACGTTTGAGGTGGAACACTATCACAAAGACGGGCATGTTTTTCCGATGGAGGTTTCGGCCAGCAAGCTCGCTGCGGGCGGCGAGTCTTACATTATGAGCATTCACCGCGACATTGCAACCCGCAAACAGGCGGAGGAGGAAAGGCGCCGCGTTGAGGAGCGCCTGCAACGTGCGGAGCGAATGGAAGCCTTGGGAATTCTCGCCGGCGGGGTGGCCCATGATCTCAACAATGTCTTGGGGGTCCTTTACGGCTACACGGAACTGCTCCTGGAGAAAATTCCTGAAGGAAGTCCCTTGCGGACCTATGTGGACAACATCCTGTCGTCGGGTGAAAAGGGGGCGGCGATCATTCAGGATCTGTTGACATTGGCCAGAAGGGGTGTAACGGTACATGACGTCACCAATGTCAATCGAATCGTTTCCGATTTTTTCAAGTCCCCGGTGTTTCAGAAGCTGGAGGCTTCTCAACCGAAGGTCACCTTCAGGAAAGAACTTTCCGAAGAGCTATTGAACATCAAGGGATCGGCGGTGCATCTGGAAAAGACAGTAATGAACCTTTTGACAAATGCCGCGGAGGCGATTTCCGGAAACGGTCAGGTCACTGTTCGCACGGAGAACCGCTATCTCGACAGACCGGTTCACGGCTACGATGCGGTGAAGGAAGGAGAATATGTGGTGCTGACGGTGTCGGATACGGGAGGGGGTATTTCAACCGCCGACATTGATAAGATCTTTGAGCCGTTCTATACCAAGAAGGTGATGGGTAGGAGCGGAACGGGGCTGGGATTGACGATTGTCTGGGGAACGGTAAAGGACCATGACGGGTATATCGACGTGAGGAGCGAGATAGGCAAAGGGACTTCCTTTACGCTGTACTTTCCGGTCACCAGAGAAGAATGGCTGGAGAAAAAGGAGAAGATACCCGTTGAACGTTATATGGGCCAGGGGGAATCGATTCTGGTGGTCGATGACACGGCCGAACAAAGAGATATCGCCGCCAGAATACTGACGAGGCTTGGGAATCGGGTTCATACGGTTTCCGGAGGTGAGGAAGCGGTGGAGTACCTAAGGACGCACAAAGCAGACTTGCTGGTTCTGGACATGATCATGGATCCGGGGATCGATGGCCTGGAGACCTATAGACGGGTTCTGGAGATCCATCCGAAACAGAAAGCGATCATTGCCAGCGGCTTTTCAGAAACAGAACGGGTGAAGATGGCGAGGGATCTTGGCGTAGGCGCCTATGTCAGAAAGCCCTACCTGATGGAAAAGATCGGGGTAACCATCCGGGACGAACTGCTGAAGATGTAGTCGTCCCCCCGATGGCAGGGACAATGCGGATTCACAAGCCGTTGCATTTAAAATGTATTGCCCCAACAGGGGAAAATAAACATTTTTATAAGAGAGGCCTATGGCAAAAATCCTGATTATCGATGATGACACATGGTTCTGCGGCGTATTGACGGAAGCGATCGTTGCCGACGGCAATGAGGTTCAGTGCGCCCACACGATGCAGGATGGGCTGAGGGTTGCAACGGCGGGCGCCTTCGAAGTGGTCTTTCTTGATGTGATCCTGCCCGATGGGAATGGACTCGACAGCATTTCGGAAATTAGGGCCATTTCCTCGGAGCCGGAGATCATCATCCTTACGGGAAGCGGGACACCCGATGGCGCGGAACTGGCCATAGGAAGCGGCGCATGGGACTACATCCAAAAGCCTTTTCCGGTCAGCGTGATCAAACTCCACCTCATGCGGGCGCTTCAGTATCGGGAAGAGAGGCGTGCTAAAAAATCTTCTACGCCTCTGAAGATGGATGCCATCATCGGAAGCAGTCCCAGAATGAAGGATGCCTATCATCTCCTCGCCGAGGCGACCTCGACGGACGTCAATGTTCTCATTACCGGGGAAACGGGCACGGGGAAGGAACTCTTCGCAAAGGCCATCCACGACAACAGCCACCGCGCTGGAGAGAGTTTTGTCGTGGTCGACTGTGCGGCTCTTCAGGGAACACTGATAGAGAGCATCCTTTTCGGCCATGAGAAGGGGGCTTTCACCGGCGCCGTTCAGAGCCGTGAAGGGCTCATCAAACAGGCAGACGCGGGAACCCTTTTTCTGGACGAGATAGCCGAACTCCCCCTTTCTCTACAAAAGGTTTTTCTCCGGGTACTCCAAGAACGTCGTTTCCGACCCTTGGGCGGTCATAAGGAAGAGGAAAGCAACTTCCGATTAATCGCAGCGACCAACCGCGATCTGGAAGGCATGGTCAGATCGGGACAATTCAGGGAAGATCTGCTTTACCGGCTCCGCGCCCATACAATTTCCCTGCCCCCTTTACGGGAGTATAGAGAAGATATCGTACCGATCGCCATCTACCATGCGGAAAAGATCTGCAAGAGAAGCGGATTGGATACCAAAACATTTTCACCCGATTTTATCGAGGCCCTGCTCTCCTACCACTGGCCGGGAAATGTCCGCGAGCTGGTCAATGCAATGGAAAGGGCCATTGCCGCCGCCTCATCCGCTTCCACACTTTTTAGAAAACATCTACCCCGAGAGATTCGAGTCGATCTGGTACGGGCATCGACCGGAATCCCGCCTCTTGCCCGCAAGAGTCGAATCGATCCGGTACAGGCATCGACCGACGATCCGCCTCCTGTCAGCGGAGATAAGGCTTCCCTGCTATCCGCTGCGCATCCTCCCACACTCAAAGAATTGAGGGCATCGGTCTATGCAACGGCGGAAAAGGAGTATTTAACGGATCTGCTCAAGATGACCGCAGGTAACATTGAACATGCCTGCATGATCTCAGATCTCAGCCTACCACGGCTGTATGAACTGCTGAGAAAGCATAAAATATCCACCAAATCATAATCCTTCTCTAACCTTCGTTATTTATCGGAAAATCATAAATTTTATTGTTTTTCCATAACTTTATGTTTTTTTCATACTCTCCCTTTGTCGCACGAAAACCAATACGTCGATATCTATTTGTAATTACATGATATTCAAAAAGACCTTTTATTGGCCCCGTTATTGCTGTTTCTTGAAGCATCCTTATGCATTAACGAACCTTTCACTTATTTCCAAAGAGGTACATGGCAATGGCATCAATCGTCTTTACGCCTTCGATAAACGAGTTGGAACAGCGTTTTCTGGCACTCCTCGAAATGGCCATCCCAAGGAAGGTTTTTGAGGTCTGCTATTCTATTGGAGAGCTTTCCACAAGATTGTCGATGCCGCTCTCAAATGTCAAAGTGGCTGTTTTTTTCGCCGTCACCCGGGCGGAAATCCCCCGAATCCTTTCGCTCGGCGATTTGATGACCGACATAAAAAGTATCCTCGTCCTGTCGGACGGAGACAAGGATACGATGACAAAGGTGCATATGCTGCGGCCGAGGTATGTAACCTGGGTTGATTGTGATCTGATCGATCTGGTGACCGTCACCAAACGCATGGTCGATTTGTATGACCCTCCACGGGTATAAAACGGATTCGCAGGGTGCCGGTTACTCGGAAGATCTAAGGATGTCACAAACAAGGTGAATTCATGGACGCAAAGATAAAAATAGTCACAGCCCGGGAGGTGGCAATCTTGCTCAAATTGAAAGAGAGCACGGTATGCAGTTTGGCATCACGGGGGAAAATTCCCGGCTTTAAAGTGGGGAAATCGTGGCGGTTCGACATGGGTAAGGTGGAGAGGTTGTTTTCCGGAAATCCAAACGATAAGAAAGATCGGCCATAGGAAGCTCAGGAGACGATTGGGAAGGAGGAACACGAGGCGATGCGCGAGGCAGAGACACTGGATCAGGCCGTGAAGGCGATGGGGAGCCGGGAGGGGAAATACCTGACGTTTACATTGGCGGAAGAGGAGTACGGGATCGGGATCCTGAAGGTGAAGGAGATCATCGGCATCATGGCGATCACGACGGTCCCCCAGACGCCTGAATACATGAAGGGGGTGATCAATCTGCGG